>WNFL01418838.1_pt1 | contig 27138 bp, 21 predicted proteins | sample 5400361 | NCBI WGS metagenome assembly WNFL01 (sample SAMN13153351, study PRJNA577476) | soil metagenome | isolation source: 40 cm soil on Douglas fir-dominated hillslope | place: USA:California | collected 2013-09-17
CTCGGCGAGCCGGCTTATCGCGCGCGTCAAGTCTTCGCGGGACTTCATCATCGCCGCCTGCGTTCGTTTGCAGAGATGACCGACCTGCCAAAAAAGCTAAGCGCCAGGCTTGGCAAGCACGCTTTGGTCTCGACCCTGACGCTCGAGTCGCGCTACCTCTCGACCGACGGTACCCGTCGTTATCTGTTTAAGACGCATGACAATCTGCCGGTCGAAACCGTTTTCATTCCGGAAGAGAGGCGCGACACGATCTGTTTTTCTTCGCAGTCCGGCTGCCCTCTGCAATGCACATTTTGTTTGACTGCCCAGCTTGGTCTGCTGCGCAGCCTGACTGCCGGTGAGATTGTCGAACAGATTATCTTTGCCTTGAACGACGCGTACGGCGTTTCAGTGAAGCCTCCGCGTGGTACAAACCTGGTGGGCATGGGCGCCGGCGAGCCGTTTCTGAATTTTGCAGAATTGCTGAAAGCAATTCGAATCATGTCCGACCCGAGTGGTCTGGACATCGTAACGAATCGAGTGACGGTGTCGACCGCCGGCGTCGTTCCGCGGATTCGAGAGCTGGCGACGATTCCCGAGCGACCGCATCTGGCGGTTTCGCTCGCGGCGCCGACTGATGAATTGCGCGACGAACTAATGCCGATTAATAAGAAGTGGCCGCTCCGGGAGTTGCTTTCAGCATGCAAAGAGTTCGAGAAATCTTTGAAGCCAAACGAACGGTTCACCTTTGAATATGTGATGCTGGCCGGTATAAATGATTCCGACGAACACGCCCGGCAGTTGGCTAATCTTTTGAATCGTCACGAGCTGAGTGCGAAGGTAAACCTGATTCCACATAATCCGGCTGACCCCTTGCCGTATCGGCCATCGGCCCCCGAACGCGTGGAATTGTTTCGCGAGATCCTGGAGTCGAAGGGCGTGCACGCGTTCGTCCGAAAGCCGCGCGGGCGCGACATTTTGGCGGCGTGTGGACAACTGGCAGCGCGCAGCAACTCGAATCCGTCTGGCGCAGTTTCGCTTTTACGGCAGGAAAGGTAGAATCCCGGACGAATCACATACTCATGAATCTCATCCAAACCGGAATGAAAACAAAATTAATCCATCGAACTGTTATCGTCACGCTTCTGGGCGTGCTGATTGCCATCCCGTCGAATTTCCAGGCTGCATCTGAGCCTCAGCCCAACATCGGCGTCAATGGTTATTATGCCAACGACAAAGCCCAACGCGGCCGCACGGTGCAGGCGGCAATCGTGATCGATATCCCAGGCGGCTTTCACGTCAATGCTAACCGGCCGCTCGGCAAGTATGCGATTCCGACAGCGTTGAAGATCGACGCGCCGCGCGGCGTTACGGTTGGACCCGTAAGCTACCCGCGGGCAATCGTGCGCAAACTCAAAGCCGGTAACAACGAACCGCTGGCGGTTTACGAAGGCCGCGCAGTGCTGCGCTTCAACGTCACGGTACCCGCCAATCATCAGGGAGGTGAAGTGGTTTTGAAGGCCCGTTTGCGTTATCAGAGTTGCAACGACGAGGTTTGTTTTCCGCCGAAGAACCAGGACGTAGACATGGGAATCGGAGTCGTTGGTCCTAACGATCGGGTGCAGCGAGCTAACGGCTGGGTCTTTGGCGGCAGACGCTAGCTACGGAACCGCTTGCGGCAGCAACCGGTTAGTAGTTGAGACGCAGACTGAAAGCGAACATCCATGTTTCAGTCCTTTCAAACGCCGGCGTATGCAAGTTTTTGGCTCCGTTTCGCGGCCTATTTGATCGACACATTCATCGTGAGTTTGGTTTTTGTCCCGATTGCTTTGGTCCTCGGAATGGTCGTGGCAGCCAGCAGTGATAGTGGTGATGACGCGACCACCGAATTGATTCCAGCACTCAATATGGTCATCAATCTGGTGTCTATCGTTGCCACATGGCTTTACTCAAGCCTGCTCGAAAGTTCTTCCTGGCAGGGTACGGTGGGGAAGAAACTGATCGGCTTGAGAGTAACCGATTTGGACGGAAATCGGATCAGTTTTGGCCAGGCTACGGGCCGGCACTTCGGCAAAATACTTTCAAGTCTGATCTGTCTCGTCGGCTTTATCATGGCCGCTTTTACCGAAAAGCGGCAGGCGCTGCACGATCAGCTGGCTGGAACGCTGGTGCTTACGGGGCCCTCGCCCGGCGAGCGCTACCCCGACCCACCGCCGCCGCCGGACTTTAATTATCGCGGCGGCACGCTCGGCATGGGCTGACGACGGGACCGCCAACGATGGCGATCGGCACATGAATACGGCGCCGGTTGTGGTTAATTGCAGCGTTTGGTTTGCGTTCCAATAACTGACATCAGGCGTCCAACTCGGCTATTAAGCTTTTTCTCGCGCCTGTAGGAAAAGAAAAGATCGTTCCGGTCCATGGTGCAGAGGGGCGCGACGTGAATTCTTTCCGGTGAGACACCGGCGTTGATTAACTGATCCCGATTCGCAGTTTGCAGATCGATGCGCGCATGACCTACGCGCGTCGGCGTGAACAAATGAACTGCTTGCGGGAAGATCTCTTTGAACCGTTCGATGACGTCGTTGCCGACTTCGTAACAGCAAGCATTCGCCGCCGGCCCGATGGCGCATCGAAGATCTTTCGGGCGCGTGCCGTATTCGCTTTTCAGTTGAGCGATTGCGTTTTTGACTATCGACGCTGAAGTCCCGCGCCAGCCGGCGTGCACCGCGGCAAATGCACCTGTTTTCGGATCGCCAAGGAGCAGGGGTACGCAGTCGGCGGTTTTGACACCCAGCAGAACCTTCGGCGTATTGCTGACCAGGGCGTCGCAGTAAAGGTCATCGCCGAGCACGCCGGGTTTTGGTTGTGCTTCCAGTTGGTTATGAACAATGCGCACGTCGGCGCTGTGCATTTGCCAGCATCCAGCCAGGGTCCAGTCGCCATCGAAGAGCTTGAGAAAACGCCGGCGGTTTTCATAGATGTTTTCAGCCTCGTCTTCGTTAAAGCCGGCCAGGTTAAGCGCGGCTTCAGGCATCGGGCTGACGCCACCAAGCCGGGTTGAAAAGGCATTTGTGAATCCGTCTTGTTCCAGCGGCGCGCAAATCAAAGCGCGCACTGACTCGCGCTCGCGCCAGTAGAACCCTGAGTTTTGGAGTGCGGTGGGGGTCCCCGGCGCGGCATCCGCGCTGGGGTGCTGTTGTTGCTGCTTTGGTTCATCTGCTTCTGTGATTATTTCCATCGGCATAGACATTATCGAAGTTAGCCGCGTGCGGGAAACCATCGCCCGCACGCCGCGATTCGCTGAACGTGTGTTCACTGAAGCCGAGCGGGCCTATTGTGAATCGCGCGGCGCCGTCGCCGCCCAGCATTATGCCGCGCGCTTCGCGGCAAAAGAAGCGGCGCTGAAGGCTTTGCAAACCGGCTGGAGCGGCGGCATCGGCTGGCAGGACGTAGAAGTGTCGGCCCGGGAATCGGGCGCGCCGGTAATTTCTTTCCACGGCCGCGCGCGCGAACTCTACGAACAAACCGGCGCCACCTCGGCGCATCTCTCGATCGCCCACACCACCGAGCACGCGATTGCGCAGGTGATTTTGGAGAAGGTTTGATTGTGCGTTAGGGCGTCGCCTACCCGCAAGGTGAGGTCAGTACCGGGAGCCGTAGGACCGGGTTTCTACTCAGCGAGAGCGGGCCCTGTGGAGCGTTGAGACCCGGTCGCTACCGCTCTCGGTTCTGACCTTCCCGCAAATGCTATCGGCCTCCGACCTTCATCTCATTCACCAACACACTTCTGCCTCGTGTGTCCGTTTCAATGTGCGTGTCCCGAAGCAGCGCGAACTCTCCCGATGAATATTTCTGTCGAGGCTTGGCTGATCGAGGAGTTTCAGATCCGGCGAGAGGGACCTCCGGTCCTGGATCATCAGGCAAAGCAAAATAGATACTGTGACGGAAACATTCCGACGTGGGAGCTTGGGCCGAAGCGATGGCGACGAGTTCGCGTTGCGGACATTTGCCGGTAGCTAGTTCTTCGGTCTCCGGATCGATTTCGACAATCGTGACGCCATCGGGTTGTGCAAATGATTTCCCACCCAGCTCCGGCCGCAAATCAACGGCATTCTTCATGAAGTCTGTCCAGAGGGGCAGCGCCGCTTCCGCCCCGGTCAGACCCAACTGTTTGTTATCGTCAAAGCCGATCCAAACGGCGCATACCAGATTCGGCGTGTAGCCAATGAACCAGCCGTCGCGCGAAGTCCCGGTCTTACCAGCTATGGCTGTGTTCTTTATCGTGCCGCGAGCGGCGCGCGCAGTGCCATGATCGATCACGCCTTCCAACATGTCTGTGATGACATAGGCTGACGCGGGCTGAATTATTTGCTGATTGATTTGTTCGCCCTGCGGCGCTTGATCCAGTTCGGCAATGACCTTCGGTTGAACGCTTCGCCCACCGTTGGCGAAGGCCGCGTAAGCTACAGCCATCTGCAGAGGTGTGGCCTCCGTCGTTCCCAAAGCCAGGGCCGGGTAAGGATTTGGCCGCGGCAAACCAAATCGCTGCGCAGTGTTCGCCACTCGGGCCAGGCCGGTTTGTATCGCCACATCGACCGTCACGACGTTGAGCGATTTGATCAAGCCGGTGCGCATTGCGACATCATGCATCGAAAACCCACCGCCGTAATTGGCGGGCCGGTATTTCAAATTCCTGTCGTAAGTGAATTCCTGCGGCGCGTCTTTAAACAACCGGAGAGGCGACATGCCGCTCTCAAGCGCGGCGGCGTAAACGAAAGGCTTGAAGACCGAACCCGGCTGGCGCCGCGCATCGGTAGCGCGATTAAGTTGTGATTCACCATAGTCTCTGCCGCCGACCATCGCCAGCACGTTACCGGTCCGGGGGTCGAGCGCGACGAGGGCGACCTGCGGAGTGAGCCCGCGCGGTTTGTAAACCTTGTCCAGATGACCAGAGTGGTGACGGTGGGAGCGCCGGCATCTTGCCGGCGGTTCGCGGGTAGCTTGCCCGTTTCTTCGTTCCCAATCACAAGCGCTTCCGCATCCAACGGAGCCCTTGCTAACGCGCCGGCTTCTGAGACTCGGTTTACATAATCGACAAAGTAAGGCGCAACTGATTCCCGCGCCGGATCAAAGTCCGCCAGGGTCAATGGCTCATTCGCGGCGACCGTGGCCTGGTTCAAAGAAATAAAGCCCTCGCGCACCATTGTGCCGAGCACCGTGTCGCGCCGCGAGCGAGCAGCGTCGCCGTGGCGCACCGGTGAATAGTGAGCCGGACTCTGGATCATGCCGGCGACGGTGGCAGCTTCCGGCAGCGAAAGATCCTTTAACTCTTTGCCAAAGAACACGCGCGCCGCCTGATCGACACCACGCACCGCGACCACGCCGCGTTGACCCAAATAAATCTCGTTGCAGTAGAGCGCAAAGATATCTTCTTTCGACAGCCGCCGCTCCAGAGTGAAGGCCAGCATCGCTTCGGCGTACTTCCGCCGTAGCGTCCGCTCAGGTGTCAGATAAGTATTCTTGATGAGCTGCTGAGTGATGGTCGACCCGCCCTGGCCTATACGTTCATCGCCGGCGTTGCGCAGCAGCGCTCGCGCCACTCCGAAAACATCGAGGCCGTGATGATCAAAGAAACGCCGATCCTCGATCGAGGTGATTGCCTGAACCAAAACCGGCGGGATGTCTTTGAAGGCGAGTTGACTGCGGGCGCCGCTCTTCATGACTGCGTCGTTGGTGATTGATTCAGGTGCCAGGGTGAATGAATCCAGCCTAATCTCGTCTCCGCTCAGTTCAGCGATTCGGCCGGCTGGATCAAAAGCGACACGCACAACTGTTGGATAACCATCCGTGTTGTTGGGGCGGATTTCTACCGCAGCATCAGCCACAGAAAAACTGCCGTTCCAGACTTCGCTGGCGTCGTCGTTTTCCACATATCCCGCGCGGCGCAGTGCCGCCGCTAATCCATCTGGAGAGAGCTTCTGTCCCGCGCGTAATGTTCGCGGGGCCGCGTAGAGGCCGGCGCGGCTGGTCAAATAACCATGCGCCAGACGTGCATCAACAATCTTTGCGTAGGAACGATATGAATGAGCCAGGACTGCGCTGAGTGAGATTACCGCTACGAGTAGGGGAGCCATCGTGAGGTGAACTTTGCGGCTTTGCGCCTTTGCGAGAATCCATCTCACGCAAAGACGCAAAGGCGCGAAGAAAAACTCAAATCCCGATTTCTCAGAGATTTTCATGGGAAACCCAAAGCCCACCGAGCAACCGTACTGTTCAATCCGTTACCCGTATAAAGGGCGAATAGGGGGTGAATTCCGAGGGGCCGGGTCAGGATTTATGCGGCGCTGTTGAGCAGGAGCGTTCTTCGCTCAACCAGTTCTTTGATCTGATCGATTGATTCCAGCGCTGCCTCGTATCCTAGTTTCAGGAACTCTTCTGTTCGCCGGGTTTCGTCCCAACGAATGTGGCCGACTTTCGGGGTGATGATTAGATCAGCTTTCTCGGCCTCTTGATTAGAGACTATGCGCTCAACCGCGACGAAGACCTGGGTGAGAACGCCCAGCGCAGTGCGTGGCCGATTCATGAATCTGGCGCCGTCGGCGCCGACGTCAACTGCAATCACGATGTCGGCACCCAGGTCTCGTGCATAACTGATCGGCAGGTTCGCTACCAGGCCACCATCAACCAGCAATCTTCCTTTGGAGTCGCGCACGGGGACATAGAAAGCGGGCAAACAAACACTGGCGCGGATCGCAAACGTGAGGTCCCCGGTATCGCGCAACACGACGGCCGTGCCGTTTTGTAAATCGGTAGCCAGCGCGGCGAATGGGATGCGCAGATCTTCGAAGCGGGAAACCGGCAGGCAGGCGCGTAGAAATTCTTCCATGGGCGCGTTTGAGTGCAGCCCCAGGCGCGAGAAAGAGAGCCGTCCCATATGGCGCCAGCGAAACTTTCGCGCCATCGCTTCCAGCTGCGCGATCGAAAGCCCGGCGGCATAGGCGCCGCCAATCATGGCGCCGGCCGATGCTCCGGCAATGGCGTCAATGGGAATCGCGTTTTCTTCCAGCGCGCGTAAAACGCCGACGTGGGCAATGCCTCGCGCGGCGCCGCCGGAAAGCGCCAGGCCGATGCGGGGACGATTAAGTCTGAGGAGGTCCTTGGTCATCACGTTGAAAACTGCGGTAGTTGGTACTTCGTGCTTTGCACTGAACTTCCGTTCTATGTTGAGATGTTAATCAGACCTCGAATAGATGACAAAGTACAAAGTACCAAGCTCAAAGCTCAGGCTCAGACCGGACTAATTACGACGATCTCCGTTCCCGGTTGTTCGCGCAGGTTGTCGACAAACGTATCAATCTCGGAGGTGATCTTCTCTTCGGTCAGCATTTGCTCTATCCGGCTGTGCGCTTGTTCAAGCGTGGGCACAATGCGGCCGCTATTGCGCAACCGGGCGTACTCCTGGTTGTAACGATCGGCGATTTCCTTCGGGCTGATCAGCACGAAGGCGCGGAAACGAAAGTCGAGATACTTTTCCACTGTCACCCGGTCGCGCAGGATAGCGTCCAACTGTTCGCTGGTCAAACCGACGCGCGCCATGCGCTCCTGCAACAGGGCCGCCGAGCCAAAGGCCTGGGCCAGCTCGTCTCGTTGCTTCTTGACTGCTGCCTCAAACTCCTGCCGCGCCGTATCAGTATCGGCGGTGGGCAGCTTTCGGGCCTCCTGCAAAATCAGAAGCTGATCTTCGAGTAACCGCAAGGCGTGATTAAGGTCTGCCGAGGCGGGTCGTTCAACCAGCGGGCGGTTGGGCTCGAGCGCCAGTTGCCACACCAGATCTGAATAGCTAATCAAGTCAGGAGTTGCCCGCGAACCATTGGTAACACTCGCGACCATCTTGTCGGTGACGGTCTGAGCGTGAGCAATGAGCGGTAAGCAGTGAGCAGTGAGCAGCAGCAGCACAACAGTAGGTAGTAGGCAATAGGCAGCAGGCAGGATACTCTGTCTTTCGCAACGCGGATGATCCTGGTCTTGCTGCTTACTGCTCATTGCTCACTGCCTTCCTTTTTTGTTCTAACTACTCACCGCTCACTGCCGACTGCTCACTGCCCTAGAACGTTTGCGTGAAACGAAACTGAATCTGCCCCTGGTGCAGGCGATAGATCGCCGTCGATGGAGTCGTATTCAGGTTTTGCGGAATCAAGAACCTGGACGGGTTCGTTAGGTAACCGTAGTCAACTGCCAGCGCGCCGCCCAGAGGCGTCTTAATCCGAAACCCGAGGCCTACAGTGTGACTCCAACGCACCCGCAGGTTCTGCGCGTTGATATCGTTGAGGAAATTGCCCGTGGGAGTAATCGGCTTGGGATGAAGCACGTCGCCAATGCTGCGAAACACGTTGCCGCCGTCGTAAAACGGAACGACCTGCAAATCTCTGGTGACGGGTATGCGAGCTTCCAGATTCATGACCACCACTGCGTTGCCGCCAATCGGGACCGTAAAAGGATTCAGGCCGATTAGTTGTCCCTTGGCGTTGCGAAACTGACCCTGCGGCACGACCACCTGGCGCGGACCCGCTTCTTCATACCCGAACCCGCGCAGGGTGGTCGAACCACCTGAGAAGAAACGCTCGCTAATAGGCAGTAGCAAATCAAAATCGTCGATTTGACCATTGCCGTTAAGATCGCGCGGATTAAACAAACTGGCCAGACCCAAAGTCAGGTTGCCGGCGAACGTCGTGTTTCGTGCGCGTTGAACTTTGTAATAGGTGTGATACGTCGTTTCGAACCGCTTCAGCGACGTGTTGCCACCCAGGGCCCGCGCGGTCACGCGAAAATCCGCCGACAGAAACTGCCCGCGAGTTGCGTCCGTCTGGTTGTAGCGGCATACCTCGCCTGAGCGAATCGTCTCGTCCTCTCCCGCGATACTGCCCGGCAGCCGCCGCTCGCAACGCTGGCGCGTGTCTACCACAAACGAGGCGCCAAAGCCCGACAGACGTACTACCTGATCAGGTTGCAGGATCGGTTGAATCACCAGACTGTCAATATTACGCAACCGCACATCCTCGTAGTTGTAACGGAGAAACAGGATGCTATGAAGTTTTTGACTGAGAACTCTCTGAGTCTCGACGCTAAACGTGAGACGGTCGATCGTGGGCTGTCCCGTCTTGTTTCCCAGGACATCGATCGGGTTCCCTTTGGCGTCGAGCCGCTGGACCACGCCAAACGTGCCGCGGTCGATCGTCGAGCGGAAGAACCGCGTAATAGTCGAATCGCGCAGGTACTGCGCCGAAAGAGCCAGCGGTGAAAATTGCTTCTTGCCGTAATGGAAGTAGCGAGGATCGAGGAATTCGAAGCGGATCAACTGCTGACGTTGACTGGCGCGGATGCGAATTGCGCCCTGGCGCAGCTTGTTCATGAAGTTGACGTTGGTCAACTCCAGCAGACCGAGCACTCCGGTGTCGGTCGAATAACCGCCGCCGTACTCGATTACTCGCGGCCGCTTTTCCTCTACGTCGATGATGACATCGTACTTTTTGACACCGCCCGGCGCGTCGCCGGCAGGTTGCTGGCTGATCAGCACCTGACGAAATGCGTCGGTAACGTAGAGCGCGCGCTCGGCTTCAGTAATTCGATCCGCGCGCAGCACATCGCCTGGGGATAAGGGAATCGCGCGAATGATGGCGTCGCGCTTAGACTGTTGGACCGCGGCGCTGCCGGTCACGCCATTGATAACAATCTCGTTGACAATTCCTTTACCGCCTTCTTTGTTCACGTTAAAGACGACGCGCACTTGTTCGTCTGCACCCTTCCTGGGCAGATCATCAATCGACGGCCTTATTTCAGCTTCGATATATCCCGCGCGCGCGTAGAGATTAAGGAGTTGATCATTGTCGGCGCGCACCTGGGCCGGCGAGTATGGTCCGCCTCTGATGGTGTTGACTTCATTGAGCAGACGATCCTCAGGAAAGACCTTTTCGCCGCGCACCTCGATTTCAGCGACGCGCGTGAGTGGTCCTTCAGTGACTTCGAAAGTAATGATCAAGCTGTCCTGGGTAGGCGAAATGCCTTGTAGCGCGTGCACGTCCGCATGCCGGTAGCCGAGATTTTGCATGTAGGCTTTGATGGTCCGAATATCCTCCTGGAGCAACGCGGTGCTGGTGAAACCCCGCCCGTACCCTCCGAGAAATGGAATGAAACCAGCGGCGCTCGCCTTCTGCGTTTTCAAATCTGACTGCACGTCAGCGAACGTGATCTTGTTAGTGCCGGTGATCCGTATGTCGGTCAGTTTTAGACGGCGGTTGAGCTGAACGTCGTAGGTGATATCGACCGTGCGACCGTTTAGCTCCGCAGGATTCAGGTTTATGCATGTCTCTTCAGTGCCGTTTTCAACCGTACTCGGTGTTGGCGGGGTAACGGTGCACAGGGGCGTAACTTCGGAAAAGAAATAGCCTTGCTCCTGTAGTTGATTTTTCACGCGCCGAGCGCCTTCCTGGAGCGCGGAATAGTCGACGTTTCCTTCGCGCTTGATTGGCAACAGCTCTTTTTGTTTTTTCTCGCTCAGAGTGTAATTCCTGAACTTGACGTCGACTTTCGGGCCCGGCGTCCCTTCCAGGGTGATGTTGATTTCGTTCTTTGGGGAATCGATTTTTACGACGGGATCTTTGAGCTGAGGAGCCAAAAACTCCTCGGCGATAAGCGCCTGTTTTATGCTATTGAGATCTTCGCCGAGAATATCGCGAGTGAACGGGGCGCCGGGCTGGAGCTTGAGAGAAGGTCTGACGGCACTGACGTTAAGCGCAGGATCGATTGTGAACTGACCCACCCGGGCCTGGGCGCCCGGCGTAATCGTATAGACCACTACGCGCCGGGCGCCACTGACATCCGATGGATCTGGTACCTCCTCATGCTCAACGGTGGCATTATAGTAGCCACGATCACGAAGGTATCCCTGAATATCATCGGCGTTGCGTTCGATTGCCTGCACCGAGAAGCGGCGCCCGGGTTCGAGCAGATTCAAACGCGCGCGAATTTCGTCTCTGGCGATTGGCGTTCCGGTGGTCGGCCCGATCTTTAAGGTCACCCCGGCAATTACAATTTGACGCTGGACGATGAAACGGACCCGAATCGGACCGGTTTGCCCACTTCCCGGTTGAACTTCAGCAACTTCAATTCGCGCTGCAGCTACCCGGCCCGAGGCGAATAGATCGTGGAGTGACTGGCGGGCATTTACAGCGGTGTACTCCTTGCCCGAGACGATCTTCAAGAGTGATTGAAACTCAGCCTGGTCGTCGGGGTCGGGTGGCGAACCTTCCAGGACTACTTCGACGTTGGAAACCGGCCGCCCTTCATAGTCGCCGATCTGAGCAGGGACCGTTACGGGCATCAAGAATAAGAATAGCAGGCAGTAGGCAGCAGGCATCAGGCAGAAAACTCGAATACATCTTCTGCTGGCGGTCTTCTGCGTTCTGGTGACTGCCTGCTGGTTTCTGGTCACTGGTTTCAATCCGCCAATATCAAAACCGCTTTCTCATCCGGATTTCAAAACTGAAATTATTGTTTCGAGTGCTGAGATTTCTGGTAGAACCCTGTTCATATTCGGCGACAAATGAAAGCCGGTTCGACACCCGGTACTCCACCGCCAGCACCTGGTTCGGATCTGAAGCGATGTTTGTCGAATAGGTCAGCGTTAAGTCTTTACTGATTCGCCGTGCGGCGGTCAGGCGCGCCGTCGGCGCCGATCCGGTGCCGCCGATCACCGGAGTTATTTCCAGCCGGCTAAGACCGAACAGTTTGTTCGTGGCCTTTGAAATCGGTGCGTTGATTAACGCGTCCGTCAGTAAGCTGGCGGCCGTGCCCAATCCCGATTGCGCCAGGACCGACGTGCTGGTGTCGGTGGACGACAACGTGCCGGTCAGAATTAGCGACACCACATCAGCCTGCGGCAATGCCGGTTCCGAGCTGACGTTCGTCGTTGGATGCGAGAGAGGTCCTTCCAAAAGTGCCGTCACCCGATACCCGCGAATCACTGCCTGTCCTTCAATGTTCAAAATCGGATCGGCACCCAAACGCGGAGGAAAATAGATCAGGCCGCGCGTAATCTCGTAAGGATTATTTCGAAAGTTGAGCGTACCGCGAGTGGCGGTAATACGACCTTCGATGGTCGGATCCTTGACCGGGCCATTGAGTTCCAATGACACCGAAGCGTCGAGATCACCGAGATTGTTCCGCATGATCAAAGCATTGCGGCCCTCAACACGCAGCTTGTCAAACTGCGCCGTCCGGGAGAATTTGAATTCACCACCCTCTTCGATCGAAGTCTGCGGGCGCTGGTTAATCAGTTCGGACAGAACGATGTCCCGGGTATATTCAGTGCGATGCACCTGCACGTTGCCGCGGACGAATTGGACCTGCTGGTTGCCACGCAATTCCAAATCGGCATCGACGGTCGAGCGAAAGTCAGGCGGGTAATTAAGCGTGACGTTATTGCCATGGACGTTGAAGAGAAACTGCGAGACGGAAAAGCCGGAGAGTTGGGCGCCGCCAGTCGCTTCTATCTTCCCGCCGCCCAGCGTCCCCGTTAGTCTTTCAATTTGGGCCTGGCTGGAATTAAAGAGGATTACGCCGTCGAGATTTGCCAATTGGATGCGCTGGTCGCCAAGTAAGACAGAAATCGACGCGCCATTAACCGAAGCTCGCCCGGTTACCCGCTGGTTTTCATAAGTGCCACCGACATTGATTGCCAGCACCGCAATGCCGGAAGAAAAAACATCAGGTGAGAAGCCGCTGAGAATCCGTAGATTGATCTGGCCGTTCACGGCCAAAGTGTTACGGCCACCGCCAGCCGTGGCCACGGCGCCGGCCAGAGTCACGTTGGTGTTCGTTCCCGTGAACCGCGTCTCATGAAAGTTAACTTCGTTTGGCGCAAAGTCGATCACCAGGGGACCGGCGGCTGAGAGCGCGACTTCTTCGACCCTGACCGAAAGATCCGTGAAAGTTGCTGTACCTGTCAAACCCTTAAATGAAAACACTTCTTCGCCTTGATCGTTTTCAGTCATCAGATTACCGCTCAACTTGAGGGTGCCGGTGGTCCGGCCGGTAACCGACACGTCGCTGGCCGGCAGCAGAATTTTGAATACCTGAGCCAGGTCCGCGCCGGTGATACTTGATTCGATCGTGGCTGGAAGTTTCTCGTTTGAGAGATCGACGATCGCCTTGACGATTTGTGCCTGTGGCCCCAGCAGTCCGGTGGTCGTAAATGTGATGTCGAGCTTTTTGTTTTCAGTGCGCCCGATCAGAGTCACCGCACCCGCCGAATGGCCATCGATCGACACGTCACTACTCTCTGCGTCGAAACTGATCTGATAGCTGGCCACATCTGCGAAGACGCCGGTAGCTTTCAACTCCCTGACCACCGCAGTCCCGCTCAGCTTGGGCAGGTTCGGGCGGTTGGCAAAAGCCTCGAGGCGATCCAGTTGCACTCGATCACCGCTGGCGACGAGCTCGAAAACCTTTGTCTGGGTATCGAACTGCCCATGGCCAATCAGATGTCCGGCGTTGAAGTTCACATCGACCTTATCCACATTTACGGTCGAGCCGCTGAAAGTTGCATGCGCGGTGAGATCTTTTAGGGGCTCGCCGCCGAGGCGTCCCGGCCCGAAACGCAAGTCAGCGACGCCGTTCATTTGATTGGGCACGCCGCCTATCTTCAGGTTGCCGGAAACGTCAGCCTCAGTGTCGGAGAGTTGCTCTCGCCAACTCTTAAAGGGCAGCACCGCAATCACATTACCGGCATTCATTCGATCCAGGGTCGCATCAATCGAGATGTTGTCTTTGCCGACGCGTGGCACTACGAGAGTGAATTGCGCCCCGCCACCGTTGGCCTGGGCCAGCCGGCCTTCACTAACCCGCGTTTCGATATCAGTCGAGGAAATGTTCGCGGTCAAAGAACCCAGATCCCGTCCATTCATCATCAAGGAACCAAGTTCAGTGTGACCGCTAACGATTGGATTCTTCAGCGCGCCATTCAAAGTGCCGTTGAAAGCCAGCTTGCCGGCGAGGTCTATTGCGTAAGTTCTGAATTGTTCTTCCAATTCCGGAAGCGCGCCGGAAGCGATCAGCAGGCGTTGAAGTTCGGTGGCATCGGACGAAGCCAGGTCAATTCGGAGATTCGAAGTTGGTTGTTCGAACGAGAATTGTCCTGCAGCCGTCAGCCTGGTTGCGGACGTTTGCAGATTGGCGCGCTGAATTTGAAATTGACCGTGATCTGCCGTAACCGCCAGTTCGCCTGAGAGTGGAGCGAGATCCGTTCCCTGCGGGGCTTCACCTTTAAGCTGCGCATTGACGTTGCCCGTGGCCATGCTGAGATCGGTTCCCACGAAAGCCAGCTCGGCGGTTCCGGTTGCCTTGCTCGCAATTGGCACCGCGCGTCCCGACAGGACGGTAAATAGACCACTGAGATCGAAATTCTCAAACCCGGCACTGATTCGCGAGGCTCCGTTCTTCCTGAGGGAAATGGTGGCGTTACCGTTGGCGTGGCCGTCCAGCGCTGCGACGACGAAATTGTTCAATTGAATCTGATCGCTGGTGGCCACGAGGGCCGCGTGCGCCGGCCCGAGGGTCATTTGACCCAGAACACCGCCGCCCAGACTGAGGTCGGCACTGGCGCGATATCGTCCCGAAGGTTCGACCGTGAAGACCGGCCGCGCGAGTTTGACGTTTTCGACGCGGCCATCTTTCAGAGTCACGTTGCCGGCGTTGATGTCATTCGTTGAGCCTTCGACGCGACCGCTGCGTATCGTCAGACGCACCCCGGCGATGTTGATGCTGCCGGTTTGCGCGCCAAAGGCGCTGGCCTCGCCCACCTGAACTTCTTTGACGGTAACATTGGTGACGTTTCCGCGACCGTTCACAGTGATCGCTTTCGCAGTTACGCCATTGACAGTAGCATTCGCTGCCGCGATCTTACCGGCTTTGGCGCTGGCCACAGTCGCGGTGGTGGTTCCGTTTTCAACTTTCACGCGCAAGTCTGTGGCCGAAAGCCCGTCTCTGACTTTTGTCGAAGACGAAGTCAGAGTGGCGCCTGAGAGTTGCGGCGCTGAGGCCGTCAACACGCCGTCGCGATACTCAGCTCGCGCATCGCGCAGGATCAAACCGGTGATCGTCGTGCCATAACTCTTCTCGGCCGCGGCGCGCAGCTGGCCGACCCAACGGAAGTCCGATCCGGTTCCCATCACGCCGCCAGTGAGCTGCACGGCATTAAGTTGAAAGTCACCCGCAGTCAAGAGCTCAGCCACGGCGCGGCCGTTAATGTCGTAAGACTTGCCTTGCCCCGATCCTTTTGCCGTAGCGTTGAGGCCCTGCAAACGCACGCCATCGGCTGCCAACGCGTCGGCTTTGATAGTTCCCTCGACCTGATAATGCGCACCCTCCCCGGCTATCGTGCCCACAAAGTTGCCTGCGCCGCGCATCGTCGTGCTGGTTTGCAGGATGTCCGAGGTCTGAGTGAGATCAACCGTCGAAGTTACATTGAAGTGATATTTGAGCGCGCGCCAGTCATCCATTACGCCCTGCAGGTGCGCTTCGGCGACTGGCGAACGCAGTTTCAGATCTGAAATCTCAGCGCGTGTTTGATTGACGCGCCCGCGTCCTTCGATGTCGATGCTGTTAACCGGCCGGCCGTCGTAGACAAAAGTGGAGTTGGTCGAAATAAACGTGACGGTATTCATCCAACTTGCGGCCGGGGCACCAGGATCGTCCGGCTGGATCGTCGCGCTCAAATTGCGTGCTTCGCCCGACAAACTGTGTCGCACATCACCGTAATAAATGTGAGTATTCTTTAACGCCACGTGCGCGGTTGAGTACGCAAACAGAATGCGCTGGTTCGGCTGGGGCGGGGGAATGCGAAGGTTGCGGAAGTTCGAGAGTCCGTTCGCGTCAAAGGTCACCCAGAAATCCAGGCCTTCGATCTGCAAGTCTTTCAGATTGATATTGCGTTGCAGGTTCAGCGCGTAAAGGTCTTCGATGCGCACAGTGGCCACCAGGCGATCGACTTTTCCCAGCTTCTCGCCGCTCTTCGCATCGAATAGTTCAACGCCCAGCATCTCTACCGTTTGTGGTGACAGCGAGGTATGAAAAGTTTTGATTTCAGCGCGGATGCCGTATTGCGCCAGCGTGTCTTTGATTTGTCCGGCGATGTAACGATCGATGAAGCCCAGCCGATAAGCAAGCAGCCCTATCAGGACGAGGGCGATCACACCGGTAGCGATAATGATCCCTGAGATCACTGCGTGGCGGCGCGTAAAGCGTCTGAGCCCCCGGCGAGGCGAACTGGTGCCTGGAGTTGTCGTCTGGTTGTCGCTCGGTGCTTCGGCCGAACGATCTTGATGGTTATCTACAGGCATTGGCAGAAGCCGCGTCTGAGATCTATCGCTTCAGATTTCAGATCGACGGGCAGTTACTAAAGCTTCCAAATTTTTGAGGGAGAGAGCCCCGAAAAAACCGAAGGTCAGAGGTCAGAGATGAGGGCCTAATTAGCGAAACCGCTTAAAGCAAATGACATCTGACATCTGATCTCTAACCTCTGCTTTGTTTGTAAACTGAAAGCGGGGGAAATTCAAGGCTCGAATGTGGCACAGACTTCAGTCTGTGATTTTAGCCAGCCCATCACAGACTGAAGTCTGTGCCACAGTGTCAGGTGCCGGAGAACCCAGCGGCACGTTGCCTACGACCTCCAGCTCGAATCCTTCGAGGGCGGCAACTTTGGGGGGGTGATTAGTAAGAAGTTGAATGCGTCGCAGTCCCAGTTCGTGCAGGATTTGCGCGCCCACACCGTAATCGCGATTGAGTCCATAGCCGGTTTCGGCGCTGGCTTCGGCTTTGCCCACGCCGCGTTCCTGCATCAATGCGTAGGTACGCAACTGGTGAATCAAGTCGAGTCCGTGCTCGCTCTGACGTAAATAAAGGACCACGCCCTGTCCGGCTTCAGCGATTTTTTCCAGGGCCCGGCGCAACTGATAGCCAGTGTCATCGATCGTTGAGCCGAACATGTCGCAGGTGACGTTTTCGCTGTGCACGCGCACCAGCACCGGCTCGTCAGTGCCCAGGTTACCCATCACCATCGCCAGATGCACGTCGCCATTGACCGTGTTCTCGAAAGCGATGGCGCGAAACCGTCCGTAGATCGTCGGCAGATCAGTTTCGACTGCGCGGCGCACCAGGACTTCTTTGGTAATGCGATGGCGAATTAAATCAGCGACGGTAATGATCTTCAAACCGTGCACGACGGCAAAATCACGCAGTTCAGGCAGCCGCGCCATCGTGCCGTCTTCGTTCATGATTTCACAAATCACGCCGGCCGGGTAAAGCCCGGCGATGCGCGCCATGTCTACCGCGGCTTCGGTTTGTCCCGGGCGCACCAGCACGCCGCCTTTCTTGGCGCGCAGCGGAAAGATGTGTCCCGGCCGCGCCAGGTCCTGCGGCCTGGTCCGGGAGTCGACGGCAGTTAGAATCGTGGTGGCGCGATCCGCGGCTGAGATTCCGGTGGTCACTCCGCGGCGCGCTTCGATCGAAATCGTGAAGGCGGTGCCCAGATGCGAAGTGTTGTCGGCTACCTGCGGCGGCAGATTCAATTCGTCGCAGCGCTCTTCAGTCAGCGGCAGGCAAATCAACCCGCGCGCGTGCCGGGCCATGAAATTGATCATTTCGGGAGTGACTTTTTCGGCTGCGCACACCAGATCGCCTTCATTCTCGCGGTCTTCATCGTCCACGATAATGATCATGCGCCCTTCGCGAATGTCGGCGGCGGCGTCAGGAATGGAAGCGAATGCCATCGTTCAAATCTCTTATCTCAGACTTTCAGTTCAGCATTTGGGGTGCCTGCCAATATTATCGCGAAACGGGTGAGATTTGCGACTTCAGGAGGCGGTAGTTTGGGTCGTCAGAATTCGCTCGACGTACTTGGCAATCACATCAACTTCCAGATTGACTTCATCACCAGGCTTTAGTTGCGAGAAGTTCGTAACTTCCCATGTTTTGGGAATCACCGCAATCTCGAAATAGTCATCAGTCAGACTGGCGATCGTCAGGCTGATGCCTTCTACCGCGACTGAGCCTTTGAAAACCAGATAGCGCGCAATCTCTTTCGGATAAGCGATGCGAAACGTCCATGATTCGCCATGACTCTCTGACCCGAGGAATCTTCCGCGCGCGTCGACGTGGCCCTGCACGATGTGGCCTCCCAGACGCGTTGCCGGCGTGACTGCGCGTTCAAGATTTACCGGCGAGCCGGCAATCAGGCTGCCCAGTGTCGAACGCAGCAGCGTCTCTTTGGAAACGTCCGCGGCAAAGGAACCAGCCTGCACATCCAGTGCCGTCAGGCATACACCGTTGACGGAGATCGAGTCGCCATTGCCCGAGTCTGCGGTGACCGTGCGCGCTTCGATCACTATGCGTGCATCGTCGCCGCGCTTTTCAACTTCGCGCACGCGGCCGAGCTCTTCGATGATTCCGGTGAACATGTGGTTCTTTGCTCGCTCTTTCTAACGGTCGGGCTTCTGACCCGCGTGACGATCAAGAGTGTCAGAAGCCCGTGCGTTAGCAAAGGCTGGCTAACGAGCTATCTCCTAACGAAGAGTGTGATCAAGATAGTCAGGAGTGCAATGATGACCGGCGCAATTGAAAAGATAATCATCCAGATCGCTTCGTTCTTGAATGTGAATCTGAGCAGTTTCATGTTGCTCCCCCTCGGACGATGGTAATCATCCTCTTAAACACTTCCTCGATGGGCTGACCCGTCGAATCAATTATTACGGCATCGTCGGCCGCAATCAGCGGCGAGTCCGCGCGCGTTGTATCGCGCCGGTCGCGTTCAGTGATGTCAATGAGAGTCTGCTCATAAGTAGCCGCCGGGTTGTGTTCCCGCTCTTCGGCCAGGCGGCGTTCCGCTCTTGCTTCCCGCGCTGCGTCCAGAAAGAATTTCACGTCGGCCTTGGGAAAGACCACGGTGCCGATGTCACGTCCGTTCATTATGGCGCCGCGGGCGCCCAACTCCCTTTGGCGTTCGACCATCGCGCGCCGCACCGCGGGTATCGTCGAGATGATCGAAGACATGTTGGTCACGTCTTCATCGCGAATCCGATCAGACACGTCGCGACCGTCGAGCGTCACTCGCAACGAATCAGGATCGCCCGCCAGATCGATGTCGATTCGTTGCGCCAGCGATCCCACGGCCACGTCATCATTTTCGCTGATCGTGGATTCAATAACGGCCAGCGCCACCGCGCGATACATCGAGCCGGTGTCGATGTAAAGCAATCCCAACTCGCGCGCGAGCATCCGTCCCAGCGTGGATTTGCCCGCGCCGGACGGTCCATCGATAGCAATGATTAACGGTCGCGCCATTTGACGAAAGATCGATGAGAATATTAGCGCTGTTCGTGAGGCTGCGGTCAAGGGCTGTTTGATGTGGTACGCGCATCCTGCGCGTGAAAATCACGGGCTGGAAGCCCCCACCACCTTCTGCAAAAAAAGCAGTCACCCCGAAGCTTTCACTTCGGGTGACTGCCGTCTCAGCTGGCAGCGGAGTTCTCCTGTATTGAATCTACTGCTTGCTGATATCTTTCGTTCTTAGCTATCTCGGCTACCGATTCCTTAGTGCTACCGCTTCGGTCTTCGCCTTGATTCCGGCGATCTCGCGCTCAGCGGCCCGCTCGGCACGCGACTTGTGAGTTTCAAAACCGGTGTTATCGCCGTCGACCCATGCCTGGGCAAAGAAGTATTGGTTCTCGTAGCGACGAAAGACTAGCTTCGCGCTTTCCTGGGTCTTGCCGATCACGGAAGTCGTCTGCACCATCGCACCGGCGCGGCCATCTTTGCTTCTGAGCTGGAGTATTGCGCGGTCGGACGCAGGATTGACCTGGACAACTGTGTATTCTCCAGCCGGCAGAGTCTTGTTACCGACATGGAACTGAAATGGAATGTTGGCCATCAATTGGCGGCGGCCACTGGTTTGCGCCCTGACTGCCAGGGCCATCGAACCAACGAGAACGATCATCGCGAATACTGTGTAGGCTTGCTTTTTCATTTGAGTCTCTCCTTTTGCTTGCTCGCTGCGGCTGAAGCGACCGGCGGCCCGATTCGTGGCGTCCTTCGACTGGCTGCTTCACCACCTTTGTGTCTTCACTTGTTAACGCGCAGCCTCTGTCCCAAATCCCTCACGTGGGGAAAGCATTTGTTGTAGAATCTCGGCGCGTTAACCTCGCGCGCTTAAATGTTCGACGAACTTCAGTTTGTCGAGACGGCTTGCAACCCGGACCTTTTTCAACGGCAACGACAAACTGAAAAGTTTGTCGAAGATGTGACTCATGCAGCCTCCCGAAGGCATTACCCAGCTATTAGTTGATTGGAGCAAAGGCGATCAGGCAGCTCTCGAAAAACTGATGCCGCTGGTTTATAGCGAGCTGCGCAAGCTGGCCGGCAACTATTTACGGCGAGAACGCCAGGGACATACCCTGCAACCAACTGCGTTGGTCAATGAAGCCTATCTAAAGCTGATTGATCAAAGGAATGCGAAATGGCAGAACCGCGCGCAGTTCTTCGGAGTCGCGGCCCAACTGATGCGGCGCATCCTGGTGGACCATGCCCGTGCGCATCAAGCCGCGAAACGCGGCGGCTCTGATCAGGAAAGACTCTCGATCACCAGTGCCGAGAGGATTGTCAAACAGCCTGAAGTCGATCTGTTGGCTCTTCATGAAGCTCTGGAGGAATTAGCGACCCTCGATGCTCAGCAGGAACGCATTGTCGAACTACGATTCTTTGGCGGGCTGTCTATCGAAGAAACCGCGGAAGTTCTGGCGATTGGTCACGCCACCGTCGAGCGCGACTGGAAGATGGCGCGCGCGTGGCTGCGGCGAAAGCTGGAATAAACCCCTTTACTTGAGGCAAAGGGTTAGGACTCCTCGCGTTTACCAGATAAGCGCCGGGAGGCTAAGGCAACGTTTGGGAGAGCAGAGACTGAAGCCTCAGCTACAATTATGACACCCGAACGCTGGCAGCAAGTAGCGCAAGTTGCCAACTTGCGCCACAACTTATGAGCCCCGAGCGCTGGCAACAGGTCAAGGAGATATTCGATTCGGCACTGCAATACGAGCCGGCGGAGCGGGCGCGCTTTGTCTCTGAGGCATGTGGGGAAGACGTGGCGTTACGCAGAGAAGTCGAATCGCTCATCGCCTCGCACGAGAAAGACGGGAGCTTCATCGATTCTCCCGCATACGAGGCAGCGGCTGGGTTGTTGGCAAGTGATCCAGAATTAACAGTGGGCGAAAAGATCGGCCATTACGAAGTTCTCTCGACACTGGGCAGTGGCGGTATGGGTGAAGTCTACCTCGCTTACGATACCAGGCTGGATCGCAAGGTTGCGCTCAAGGTTTTGCCAGGTGCCTTTAGCCAGGACCAGGATCGTTTGCATCGCTTCGAGCAGGAGGCGCGTGCCGCGTCCGCGCTGAACCATCCGAACATTCTTACTATTTTTGAAATCGGCGAGGCTGATGGCCGGCATTACATCGCCACCGAATTCATTGAGGGTGACACTCTGGGACAGCGCATTGCCATTGGACCCTTGAAGCTGGGCGAAACGCTTAACATCGCTGAGCAGGTCACCTCGGCGTTGTCCGCGGCACATGGAGCAGGGATCGTGCATCGCGACGTTAAGCCCGAAAACGTCATGATTCGACGCGATGGCATCGTGAAGATCCTCGACTTCGGCCTGGCGAAGCTGGCTCAGACTCAATCCAGCCGGTCCGGTCCCGAGGACTCGACCCGTGCGCTGGTGAAAACCAGGACCGGCGTAGTGATGGGTACCGTCGCCTATATGTCTCCGGAGCAGGCACGCGGACTCTCTCTGGATGCGCGTACAGACATCTGGAGCCTGGGCGTGGTGATTTACCAAATGCTTACCGGCAGTAGTCCTTTCCCCGGCGCAACCAGCAGCGACACCTTGGTTTCGATTCTCGAGCGCGAGCCGAGATCACTGAAGAGCCTCTCGCCTGATATGCCTGAAGAGCTCGAATGGATCGTCACAAAAGCCCTGACAAAAGATTGTGATGATCGCTACCAAACCGCGCGCGAGATGCTCAACGACCTCCGGCGACTGAAGCAACGCCTGGGTGTGGCTGCTGAGCTCGAGCGCAGCGCGGCGCCGCAAGTCCCTGAAGGCTCAGTCGCCGCACTCGCGACAAGCCCGGACGCAGCTGTAATTGCTCCGAGTCGACCGAGATCAAAGAGGCGACTGGTTTGGGCGACTCTGTTGGTGGCGATGGTTGCAGTCGCGAGCGCGATTATTTGGAAAGGCCGGGCTTACTGGTTCAATCACGCAGGACAAACGACAGAGTTTACGATCCTGAGACCCGGAAGAATGGCGGGACGAACGCAGATGACATCACCGACATCCTGCGAGACTTGCCCATCGTCATCGAAAAGGAAAATACGAGTCCGCTCTGGCACAGAGAAGATCAGACCCTGCTTGAGAAACCGTCTCTGATCGTGATTCATCGTTCCTGTTTCGCGGATGCTACTGTCGGTTTGAACCCCCAATCAACCGCATTGCAGATTGCAGACAAGAAGCTCGAGAGCTTCCTTGGCTATGCGAGCCTCGGGAATCCGACGACGAAATTCCTGACTTATACTCGCAGATCTGATGACCAGGGAGCTTGGGTGTTAGATATGGAAAAGCGATTCCCTCAACTGAAGGGCCGCGTGGTTGCGTTGACCGTGCCAGGCGGGTCGGAACATGCAACATTCCGTGATCCGAAAACGAAAGAGATGCTAAGGCAACAGGTAAAGTCGATTTTAGGATTACCTTAATTGATCGCCGTTGACCTCACTCGCTGCACGCCTTCGCTAAGACGAGCTTACCTTCTGCTCGAGGCGTTGATAGTCATCCTCGAGGCGCACGATGTCGTCCTCGCCCAGATAATCACCAAGTTGAACTTCGATAATTGCCAGAAGCACATCGCCGCTGTTTCCCAGGCGATGATTGGTTTCGGGCGGGATGTGGATGTGCTCTCCCTTGCATAGTTGCAGTTCCCGGTCGCCACAGACAACGTCAGCGACGCCTTCGACTACGACCCAATGTTCGCCACGCCGCGCATGTCGCTGCAGGCTCAGTCGCGCGCCGGGTTTCACTTCCAGCACCTTGACCTTAAAGCCGGGTCTTTCTTCCAGTACTGTGTAGCTGCCCCACGGCCTCTCGTCAAACTCTCGCACCAACATTCCTCCTTCATCAACCGCGTTCCGTCAGCGAACTGCAAACGAGAATAGTTGAGAGTCGGCGGCGCTGCAAACAACGAACGCGTGTGACATACTCCCAAAAATATAGGAACGGCGCGCTTAAAGCGTTCGCCGTTCCTTTTGAAAGGGCCTTCAAGGCCTCAGAGGATGTGCGCCACTTGAACGTGGTCGTTGTTTCTTCGTGCGTGAACGAGCTATCTCTTCTTAGCGGATTTCTTGGCCGCTTTTTTCTTGCCGCCTTTTTTTGCGGCCTTCTTCTTAGTTGCCATAGTGTCGTTTCTCCTTCTTTAGCTTTCTGGTTATGACCACAAGATAGTGTGTTGCAGTAACTCTTGTGGTCTAGAGAAAACGGCGCACAACATCTTGCTATATAAACTTAAATTCAAGGCTTGTCAACAAATTATTACTCGTGGGATGAAAAATCTTTGGCTCTCTGTTACCGAGTGAGAGCGATCAACCTGCGCGCGGAGAGATTAGTTTACTCTCTATTGATCGTTGTACTCGTGCATGTTGACGAGTCACTACGCCCGCCATTTTTGAAAATCAATCACGCTCTCCACGACGAGCGAATTGCAATTCGCGAATATCGACGACAGCGAATCGTGATCCTGTTTGAAGAATCAAATAGTGGTCAGCGGAAGATTGGTGTGAAGATCCATTCGTCGTGTCGAGCGATGCCGTAATAGGTGATCACAGAGTTATGCTGGCTGCGGCTGGTAACGCCCAGGAAAGGGCCGGAAGAGTTTTGAGAGTTGTCTTCGCCACCCGGCGCGCTGTCGGTCGACTTGGTATCGAGCACGTTGGTCATTTGCGGGATTAGAGCCGCCAGTGCGCCGAAGTCACTTCGCGGGGTTGGAGGCACGCCTCCACTGTAAACGGTCAGGTTGCGAACCAGTTCGGCCAGGTCCTGCGAGGTAGGTGCGATCAGTTTCCACTCGCCAGAGCTGGAAAGCGGATCCTTTGCCGCGGCGGTCCTGAGAATCTGCAACTTCTTGGTTCTTCCCGGGATCTGGATACCTTCCAGCAGTTGATCCAAGTTCGTAGGCAAGGAATTAACTCCTTGCCCGCCCCGACTACGGTAGTAAGACCGAATGGCGTCGGCCACTTGTTCGCCTCTAAATATGGCCTCTTGCTCGCGTTCGCGCTGGGCTTGTTGCTTTACGTTCGAGGCGGCGGTCATCGCGAACAACGCCAGAAGGCTCATCACGACCAGCAGCGCGACCAGCGCATACCCGCCCTCACGATTTGAATTCTTGGTCCGCATTGCGAGCTTCGGATTCCGCTTGACAGCCTGACTCCTACCCAGAATTTGTTTGATTTGAGCTGGTGCGTTGCGTCATACGAATCTTCAAAATTCAACGTTCAGGATGCGTGGCTCGCAATCTACTGTGGATCTTCATCGTTCACCCGAACCGGCGGTCGAAATTGCGGATTTGTCGTGGATGCGTCGGCGGAAAAACTAATCGTGTGCCTGATTTTTAGAGTCGTATCGATCAAGACGATCTCCTTCTCTGAGATGCTGTTGACGCGAAAGCGTCCCCCGAGTAGATCACCGCGCTGCGCGTTGATGAGATCCTTGCTGCTCTTATCCTGCAACACCGCCGTATCATTGAAACGCGGCTTGCCGATGATGCCGATGTAGTTGTAGTTCGGCAGCGGCGGAGGCGTGACACTCAGCGTTAAGATATTCGAGTAGAGCTTACCGTCGTTGCTGCGCACCGACACCTGGCGCGGACCGGGATTGGCAATCAGCGTCGCCGGCACGGTGGTGAATAGCTGTTCCGCATTAATGAAACGAGTAGGCAAATCTCGGCCATCAATCGTGATGTGGAGGGCCGGTGTGAACTTGTCTCCCATAATCTGAAGACTGAAATCGCCGGTGCGCGCATAGATCGTATTTGGCATTAACGACGAAGCCGTCAGGGGCGGAGGGGGCACTGGTGTTGGGGTCGGCACGTAAGGGGTTCTAACCGGGATCGGCGGTGGCTCGTAGTAAGCAAAGATATTACGGTCGGCTTCGGACGCCGCCGGAACGGATCCGTTATAAACAACAGGCTGAAACACTGACGGATCATCGGCCACCGTATCGGGACCATCCTTAATGATCCTGGCTGGTGTCGGTGACGCCTTAGCGATGCTGTTGTTGGTCGTTGTCTTTGTTGAGCTACCGCCAAAGAACACATAACCAAGTACTACAATTGCGGCGATGCCAAGGACGGCGGCGGCAATCATCTTCTTTTTTTCGTTCGGATTGTTGGGATCAAAAAGTTGCATGGCTGTAAGTCCGATCTAAAACTGTTGCGGCCCTCTCATTAAACGCTCCCAGGTCAACTCGGTTCCTTCAGGTTGCCGACGAGCAAACTGGGCAGGCTAGTTTGATGCCGCGGAGGCGGTTTTCACTTCGGGCCGCTGAAAATATGTCGCAAGATCCAGTCGCAGACTCACCAGCGAGCCGCGGCTCCCCGCCGGTGCGGTAACGACAGGCGGGCTAACCGCGCCCGGGCGAGTTGCGCTCGTACGAGGTGGCACGCCCAGGGCCCGCGGTTCCGGTGTCGGCAGATCGAGGGCCGCGCCGGACTCTCTCACACCCTCAAGCTCGACGGAATTAATAATTAGAAAGTGCCGGCTCGTCTCAATGTCGTGCACAAAATGGCGGACCCGCTGGTACGGTCCCTCGACCGTGACGCTTACCAAAATTCCCGGATAGATGCTTTGCCACTTGGCAATGCCTTGCTTTTCGGCGCTCTCAGTCGCTTGTCCCTGAGACTTAGAGCCGACGGGCTCTAGCGGCGCATAAGTAGGGCCTGCCGTGTTGCGCAGCCCATTGTTGCGGATGAGGTCATTAATTTCGGCGTAAAGCGCCAAACGTCCAGATCCGGATACGGCGAGCCAGCGATCCTCAAAGTCCTTCACGCTGGCGAGTCTTTGATCGACCGCATCGCTGGTGCTCGTCGTGTCACTGTAAAGTTTTTCTGCGGTGCGTTGTTGGATCTGCAACTGATCGCGTTCACGTTGCAAAGATTTCAGACGAGAATCAGCGGGCAGATAAAAATAAAGATAAGCGAAGATGGTCATCAGGGCGAGCAGCGCGGCGCCGGCGAGACCTATTAGCTCCGGCAGTCCAATCACACGTAAGGCCGGGGCACGCTTCAGTTGATTGAGGCGAATCGAAATCTGCCGGCGCTCACCCACGGCCGGGCCTTGCAGTGGTTGCTCCTGGCTCATTGCGTTTTGCTCTTCTCGCCCGCGGTGTCCACGGGCCGGTTGTTCCTTTCGTCCGGCGCAATGGATACGCCGGCGCGCGGCACGTAGCGCACGTCCATTTCATATTCGGCGCCATTCTCGCCTCGGCCTCTTTGCAGAGTCTGCGTTCTTAGTTCCGCATGAAATACCCCCTGCCCTTCCATGTCTTCGATCATTTGCGTGATGAGGGTGGGATTCTTGCTGGCAACCGTAAGATCGAGACTTGCGACAGTGCGATCATCCTGAGCCCGCACTCCCGTAACAACGATTCGCGAGACGCGCACGCTACCCGGTAATGCCGCCTCGAGATCGGTGAACAGTTGCGACCAGGAAAACCTTTTGCGATCGACGAGGCCGTGCGCGGATTTGAGCGTCCGCTGTTGTTCGGGCGTGAGCGCTGTTTTGATAGCCTCTGCGCGCTTGTTAAGGGCGGTAATGTTCTTCTGCAAACTGGTTACATCACTCTGAGTCGTCGCGACCTTCGCGTTTGTCTGAATGGTCGATTTGGCGATTAGAATCAGCGCAATGAAGGACGCCAGCGTCACGATGATGGCGACCGTCCACGGCAATGCGCGGTTACGAAAAGGATTGCTCGCCAGATTAAGCTTCGCTGTCATTACTGGTACTTTACCTTCA
>WNFL01351785.1_pt1 | contig 27102 bp, 27 predicted proteins | sample 5400361 | NCBI WGS metagenome assembly WNFL01 (sample SAMN13153351, study PRJNA577476) | soil metagenome | isolation source: 40 cm soil on Douglas fir-dominated hillslope | place: USA:California | collected 2013-09-17
GAAATGGCGCTCACAGACATCGCGATTACCCAGCGAGGGCGTTAGATTGATCCATCCCTAACGAAGCCGCGCGGAATCGTCCAGGCGGCGAAGGTGTCATCCCATCACATGCGCGCGCTCTCGCCCCGGACCAAGAAGCTTATCGGTACGATCGTGCTTCTCGTCTGGCTGCCGCTATATGCGTTGGCGGCGATGCGCGTCGGCCTCGCCGTGTTGCCCGAGGCGGGATCGTTCCTGACGCTGGTTTACTACGCTCTGGCCGGCACGGTCTGGATTCTCCCTGTCGGTCTGATGCTGCCCTGGATGCACCGCGAACCGAACCCGCGCTAGTAAGGTCCCCCACCCGACGCAGCTCGCATTGCTCGCTGCTTCGACCTCCGCACGAGAGGGAGGTAAAGTAGGATCCATTCGCCGCACCGCTAGGGATGCACGGTCTGGGTGAAATAGCGATCGTCGAGAGTAAGCCCGATGTTCCGTTTCAGCGCCTCGCGATACACGATGGCCCCGATCGCGGCGAATTGCAGGCCGAGGCCCTGATAATTGTGGAAGCAGGTGACCTCTTCCGCCGATTGGCGGCCCGAGGCCTTGCCGGAGACCATGTCCTTCAGCTCGGGCACTTTGGAGACGTCCGCGACACCGGTATGGGAATTGCGGTCGCCCTGGTTGAAGCCGCCGATCTCGGGCGAGTTGCGCGCGGTGAAGCTCTTGCCGCCCTCGCGGGCATTGACGACGAGCCGTGTGACTTTCTCGAACACGGGCGCCGCCAGCTCGGTGCGATTGACGCTGGAGAGATGGGTCCCGGGCCGCAACCATCCCGTTTTGATCGTCGGGCTGACCGAATTGGTGGCGGTGACCAGAACGTCGGCGCCTTCCGCGGCTTGGTCGGGCGAGTCCACGGCGCGAATGTCGAGATCGAGCGCTTTGCGGTAATGCTCGGCGAAACGGCGGCGATTTTCCGGCGTCGGGCTGAACACCCTGATCTGTTCGAAACGGCGCACGGATGAGATCGCTTCAAGCTGACCGCCGGCCTGAAAGCCGGTGCCGAGCAGCCCGAGCACCTTGGCATCTTCGCGCGCGAGATATTTTGCGGCCACACCGCTGGTCGCGCCGACGCGCGCACGCTGCATCATGCCGTCATTCACCATGGCCAGAAGCTGGCCGGTATCGGTCGAAAACAGCAGCACCTGGCCGTTGTAGCGGCCGCCCGGCTCGGAAAGATGCAGCTTCACGCGGCGTGGCAAGCCGTTGACGATAGGACCGGTGACGATATCGGAATTCAGCCGGATCGCCGCGATGCCGGCGGCAGGCCAGCTTCCCGACATGGTCTTCAGATCGTGGACGGCGCCTTCTCGCGCATTCGGCACGATCGCGTCCTGGCGCGGAATGTCGACCGCGTCCTGATTGCCGAGATCGCGGAACGCCGCCTCGATTGCCAGGATGCACTCTGGCATGGTCAGAAGGGGTTCGACGTCTTCATTGGTCAGAAGAATCACGGGGCGCGCGTCCTTTTTCTGTAGGGCCCGCGACGATAGCGATATCCTTTGGGCACGGCAAAGGCCGGGGCGTGGAACATGGCAGTCGAAAAGAGCGGCGAGGGAACGGTGCAGGCGCTCGCGCGAGTCGTGCTGGAGGCAAACGGAGCTGCGTTTGCTCCCGCCAACATGCGTCATGCGCAATTGCTGCTGCTCGACACGATCGGCTGCGGAATTGCCGGCGCGCGCGAAGAGGTTGCGCAAGCCGTGGCCGATGTGGCGTTGAGCTCGGGCGGCGCCGCGGAATGCGTTCTTCTCGGACGCCGCGAAAAGACGGCCATACTGAATGCCGTGCTGGCCAATGGCGTCGCCGTCCGCGTGCTCGATCTCAACGATTATCTGATCGGTGAATCCAAAGGCGAACCCGAAACCGGTGGCCATCCGAGCGATATCTCATTCCGGTCGCGCTCGCAATCGGCGCGGCGCGCAAATGTTCGGGAGCCGCCATTCTGGAATCCATCGTCGTCGGTTACGAGCTCTACGCGCGGCTGCAGCAGATCATGGACCGTAGTGGCGCATGGGACGGCGTCAGCGTGTCGGGCCTCGTCGCACCCGCCATGGCGGGGCGCTTGATGGGATTGGACCAAAGCCGGCTTGCGCACGCGATTTCCTTGGGCGCGGCCCGTTCAGCGACCCCATCCATCGTCAGAAGGGGCGACATCTCCGCTGCCAAATCCTTCGCCAACGCAGCTGTCGCGCAAGCGGGCGTGCAGGCGGCGCTTCTGGCGGAACGCGGCATTACCGGGCCGCTCGCCATCCTGGATGATCCCGAGGGATTGCGCGATCTCTTTGCCAATGGGGATCTTGAGCCTTTGACGGCGCCAATTTCAGAGAAGAGCGCCGTTGGCCGCGCCCATGTGAAAACCTATCCCTGCATCAACACCGGCCAGAGCGCGGTCGCCGCCGCTCTTAAGCTCCACGCGATGTTGAATGGAGAGGTCGACAAACTTTCCCGCATCGAAATCATCATGGCGGATTACCGCGTGGTCAAGCGGCACCAGGAGGATCCTGGCCGCATTCATCCGCAATCGCGCGAGGCCGCGGATCACAGTTTCCCGTTCCTGGTTGCCGTCACGATGATCGACGGCGCCCTGGGATCAGCCCAGTTCGAAAACGAGCGATGGCACGATCCCAAAGTGATTGCCCTGATGTCGCGGATTGTCATGTCCCGCGACGCAAAATGGAACGCGCGCGCGCCCGGTGCGTACCCATGCGCCGTCCGAGCCCACGAACTCGCGGGGCGCGAACTCGTAGCGGAAGTCCTCTACCCGCCCGGCTTTTCGCAATCGGGTCTCGATGAAGCTGCGGTCGCGGAAAAATTTCACGCCGTCGCCGCGCCCATTCTCGGCTCCGCCGCACGCGAGCGGATCGTGGACGCAGTGATGGAATTCGACCATAGTCCGTCAACAGCCACACTCGATGCAGCAACCTCCACATAGGGACCTCAAATTGAGCGAAGACATACTTGACCATTCCGACGGGGGCCTTCTCACCATCACGCTCAACCGACCGGAAGAGGGAAATGGATTGAACGACACCGCGATCGCGGAATTGACGGCGCTGCTGCAAGGCGCCGCCGCGCGAGCACGGCTGGTGGTGTTGAAAGCAGCGGGAAATGATTTCTGCATCGGTCGCATCGCGCCGCGCGGCGCAGCCGCTCCAAAACTCGAAGCGCTTCAAGTACGGCGCGGGCGCGACGTCATCTTCAATTGCTACGCCGCGTTCCGGGAATCTCCCATTCCGATCATCTCGGCCGTAAACGGGCGCGCGCTCGGTTTCGGTTGTGCAATCGCCGCATGCGCCGACATCACGATCGCTGCGGAGACCGCCATCTTCCAAATGCCGGAGTTCGGCGAGAACATCATGCCGACCATCGCAATGTCAGCTTTGTTGGGAAAGGTCACGCAAAAACAGCTGATGTATATTGCTTATTCCACCGCAAAACTTTCCGCCGAACACGCCGAGCGGTTGGGGTTCGTCAGCGAAGTCGCTCCAGCGGGCGGACTCGATGCCGCTGTGGATCGGATCTGCGCGCAAATCCTGAAAGCACCGCAACCCGCGGTTCTCGCGATCAAGGAATACGCGCGCGTTGCGCCATCCATGGATATTCGCGGCGCGGTCGATTACGCGCGAAGCCTTCATGCAGTGATCAACTCTTCGAGCGAAATGCGTCCATGATGTGTCAAACTGTGTCGGAACTGTCGCGAGCAAATCGCCTGACACATAATTGACGGCATTCGCTGTTTTCCGCGACGTAACGCCACACAAAGGTGTGAAAGTGCCGCTGGTCGAACGGCAGCGCGCACATGTTATAAGCCGCCTCCGCAACGCTGCAGAGAAAGATTCCATGACCAACTTTATGAGTAAGAGTGCACTAGCTTTCTCCGTCGTCGCGCTCTTCGCGGCATCGGCCTATGCTCAAGGCCAGGCCCCGACGGCCGGCGGCCCCCCCGTTCTCGCAAGCAAAGTCGCTCCCGCAAAAGGCGGCAGCTCGCGCCTCCTCGTCACGTCGGGCGCGTTTGTTTCGGGCGGCGACCTCGACGACAAATTCACCCAGAACGGCGACAACATGTCGCCCAGCATTAACTGGTCCAAGGGACCTTTGGGAACGCAGTCCTACGCCGTGTTGGCCGAAGACTCTGGCGTCAACCGCGCCGAGCCCATCGTCCATTGGGTGATCTTCAACATCCCGTCGACGGCAAGCAGCCTGCCGCAGAACGTGCCGACGGATGGGACTCTCGAAAACGGCGCCGTGCAGGGCAAGAATGTTCGCGGCACCGCCGGTTATATCGGTCCGAAGCCGCCGGCAGGACAAACCCATCCCTATCACTTCCAGGTTTTCGCCCTGAACAGCCGATTGAACATCGATCCGGCGACTGCCGATCGTAATACCGTCGTGAACGCGATGAAGAATCACGTGCTCGCTTCGGGTGACCTCGTGGCGAATTACACAGGTAAATAATTCCGGCCAATAATGCCAAGGTGACGATGGCGCGCGGGAGGGTCACGCGCGCCATTGTCTTTTCTCACTTGATCGTCCTTCATCGACTGGCTCGTGCTGCGAACAGAGCCGCGGGCGGGCCAGCGAAGCTTCGCGCGTTCTCGCGCGGATTGGAGGCGATCCATGAAAATCCTAGCAGTCACCGGCGGCGGCCAGGGCATCGGCCGCGGCATCGCATTCCGCTTCGCCCAAAGCGGCTATGCGGTCTCCATTCTGGATGCTGATGATAAGGGCGGGCGCGAAGCACGCGACAAAATCGAGGCGATGGGCGCCGCGGTGCTCTTCATTCGCGGCGACGTGTCGCGCGAGCGCGACGTTGAGGACTGGATGGGCCAGACGGCCGCGAAACTCGGCTGTCCCGACGTGCTGGTCAACAATGCTGGCATCAATCGCAACGGTCCGTTCTTGAAGCTTGCGGCGGCGGATTTCGACCGCGTGATCGCCGTCAATCTGCGTGGGACCTTCCTCTGTTCGCAAATCGCAGTGCGACAGATGATCAAGCAAAAATCACGCGGAGCGATCATCAACATCGCTTCCACCAGAGCCTTCATGTCCGAGCCCGACACCGAAGCCTATAGCGCTTCGAAAGGCGGCATCGCCGCCCTCACCCATGCCATGGCGATCAGCCTCGCGGAACATCGCATCCGGGTGAATTGCATCAGTCCGGGGTGGATCGAGGTTCGGGACTGGCAATATTCGCGTCGCGCCGGCACTCCGCGGCACAGCAAACGCGATCGCGAGCAGCATCCTGTTGGACGGGTCGGCACACCCGACGACATCGCCGAAGCGTGTCTGTTCCTGACCGAGCATGCGGGATTCATGACCGGTCAGAACATCGTCATCGACGGCGGAATGAGCGTGAAAATGATCTACGAAGAATGAGGGCGCGCTGTGCCCACGAGCGACGGCAGATTGGACAGAGATGACACGATGCGGTCCGGTGCACCCGGGAGCCGCTCGGGCTTTTGACCGTAGCGATTGCACCATATGGCGCGCATGCCGAATGCCGACGCCGCATAGACATCCCAACCATTGGCGGAGACAAAGGCGATGTGCGCCGCCGGAATGTCGAGGCGGTTCACCGCAAGCTGGTAGACGTCCGGATGAGGCTTGTACACGCCGACCTCCTCAACCGACAGGACGGCGTCCAGCAACGGACCCAGATGCGCCGCTTCAACGACAGCGCGAAGCATGGCGGGCGATCCGTTCGAAAGAATAGCCGTGGCAAACCCCGCTTTCTTCAGTTTGGCCAGCATGCGGGAGACTTCCGGGAAGGGTTCAAGGGTCAGATAGAGATTCATCAACTTTTCGCGCAAGGCTGCGTCGGAGATGCCAAGACTCTCCATGGTGAAGTCCAGCGCGTCCCCGGTGACCTGCCAGAAATCCGCGTGGCGCTGCTGGCTTGTGCGGAGCCAGGTGTATTGCAACTGCTTTTCGCGCCAGAGCGTGTTCAGTTTTGGAAAATTGTCGCCCAGCGCATCGACACAACGCGCCGCCGCGGATGCATAGTCGAACAACGTCCCATAAGCATCGAAGACGCACGCGTGGACGCCTTCGAGCATTGGCTCAGTCATCGCTTGTCCCCTCGCCGACTCGGGCTATAGATTCAAAGAACACATATTTGGAGAGAATGTCATGTTCCGTAATCTTGCCGTCTGCATCGCCGCCGTTGTCGTGGCTATTTCTTCGGTTGCGTTTGCCGCCCCGAACGGCGGAAAGTTGACGCTGACCAGCACCGAGGCTGCCAATGGCAAGATGATGGCCATGGAGCAAGTGCTGAACGGGTTTGGCTGCAGCGGAGGGAATTTGTCGCCCGGGCTCAAATGGTCCGAAGCGCCGGCCGGCACCAAGAGCTTTGCGCTCACGGTTTACGATCCGGACGCGCCGACCGGTAGCGGCTGGTGGCACTGGGTGGTCGTGGATATCCCGGCGAATGCGCGCGAGCTTCCCAAGGGCACCGGCAAGAGCGGTACCATCATGCTCCCCGGCGGCGGGCGCCAGACGCGGACAGATTTTGGCGCTCCGGGTTATGGCGGTCCCTGCCCGCCACCGGGCAAGCCACATCGCTATGTCATCACGCTGACGGCGCTGGACATCGACAAGCTTCCGGTTCCGGACGACGCCTCGGGCGCACTGGTGGGATTCAATGTGGGCGCTCACAGCCTCGCCAGAGGGACAATTACCGCGCAATACGGGCGCCAATAGAACCGTGTACTGCTCCTTGTTAACGCCATGTTTTCGATTGCGTTGAACAATGGCAAGCGGAGCAAGGAGCGCGCCGTCATGCCGCAGCTGTCATCGCGGAGTCTTTCCGGGATGCCGATCTCGAGTCCGGTGTCGCAAAGGGACGGTCTGCATAACCTCAAGGCTCTGATCGTCGACGACAACAGCCATATGACCCGGCTTTTGCGCACCTTGTTGATCGCCTATGGGCTGAGAGACGTGCATGATGCTTCGGATGGGCAAAGCGGCATCAAAGTCTTGAATGCGGTGAAGCCCGACTTCGTGCTGTGCGATTACGACATGAAGCCGATGAACGGCATTGGTTTCGTCAAGATGGTTCGGCGCAATTGCCCGCCGCCGCTGGCGTGGATCCCCATCATCATGATCACCGCCCACACAGAACTGCGCCGGATCCAGAACGCGCGGGATGCCGGAGTCACCGAGGCGCTTTTGAAGCCTGTCACGCCGCGAAATCTTTATGACCGCATCGTCCAGATCATCGAACGACCAAGACGATTCGTGAAGACACCGCAATTCGCCGGACCCGACCGGCGCAGACGCAAGGGGTCCAGCTACTCAGGCCCGAAGCGGCGTTTCGAAGACGATCACCCGGACGCCGAAATCTTCGAGATTTGAGGTTGACGCCTCCCCGAACCGTCGCCGCATAAAGAAGACCATCGGCGGGGTCTCCTGCGTTATCCTTCCCTATGGCGCCCGAGACCAACCCAGAACATAACGCGATGAATTCCGGCCATTCGACCAAGGATGCCGGCGGCGCGCCCGCCAGGCGCCGTTCGAAACGGTGGATATTGCTTGGCTTGCTGATCGTGCTTCCGGTGCTGTTCGCTGTTGCGGCTTATTTGGCACGCAAGCCCATAGCCGCCTTTCTCGTACAAAATTATTTGCGGAGCTACGGGGTCGCTTCGGTCGTCGAATTCGACCGGCTTGCGCGCGGCGGGTTTTCAGCCCGGGTGCGATTGGGCCCGGCAACACCGGAGTTCGCCGCCGAGATTTTCGATGTGACGCTCGATTACACCGGGTCGTTCGCGTTTCCAACGATCGGCACGGTGAGATTGGTCAGGCCCGTCTTGCGGGCAAGCTATGATGGGCAACGGCTTGATCTCGGCTCGCTGCAGAAACTGGTCGACGAGGCATTGGCAAGGCCTCCGGGAGAGCCGGGACCCAGCGTTACGATCGAAGACGGCCGGCTTTTCGTTTCGACACCATACGGATCGCTCCAATTTGGGGTTGCGGCGAAAATCGATTCCGGCAGCCTCGCTTCCTTTGATGCTCGCTTGGAGCCGGCCGTCTTACGGGGCCCAAATGGGGCGGCCGACATCGCCGGCGGTACGGCTACGGCAAAAACCGTCATGTCGAAGGTTGATGCCAGCGTGGCTCTCAAGGTCAATGCCGTCAGCGCAAAATCCAATACCCCTTGGGAGGGCCGCGGGATCGATATTTCCGCCGAGCTTCGTGGAATCGATTGGGCAAAAGGGCATGACGCCATCGATTTCTCGCTTGCTACCGGGAGGCTGAAGATCAAATCCACAGCCGCGGTGGCCGCAGAATTTTCGGCGGCGCAATCCGATTCCGACCTCGCTCTGGAAGCTCTTCAAGGGAGCTATCGCAACGGACAAATTGATTCATCGCTTGCAGCAGCCACACTCCGGATCACATCGGGCGCTGCAGCGGCGCCGCAGGTTTCCGCCGCGCAATCCGACTCCAAGCTCGCTCTGCAGAATCTGCAAGCAAGTTATAGGGACGGCCAAATTCGGGTGACGGCCCGGACCGATCTGACGACCGATCTCGCGAATTTGAAAGCCGACAAGGGATTCGCCGGCAAGGTTTCCGCGCGCCTATCGTTCGAGGGCGCCGATTTGGCGTTGTCCGACAATTCCTGGGCTCTTGGCGGCGCGGCACAGTTAGGCTTCGAGGGAACGAACGCCCGCTACAAACTGAAGAGCGGCGACGTCGCGGTTCGCACCATTGAAGGAAAGTTCCAGGGCTCCGGGAAGGTCGGGAGCGCACATGCCGACGGCAGGCTTGAAGGCTCGCTGACCGCGCGGGCCAATGTGCCGCGACGTGTCGCGCTGGATCTGGTGGGCGCCGTTCCCGCCATCGGCACGGACCCGCCGATTCCGGTCGCTCTAGCGGATTCGCTGCGCGACGCAACGCTGCGCTTCCCGGCCGTCGTTATCACGCATGACGGCGCGGATATCTCTGTCGCGATTCCCAGGCCCGCCTCACTCTCGGGCGCAGACGGGGTGAGACTGACGCTCTCGCCTGAGGGCGCGCGGCCGATTCTGCACAAACTGGAAACAACGACGGATGGCGCCTTCGGATTGGAGATGAATGGCGGCGCACTTCCCGACCTGAAACTCTTGGTCCCCATCTATCGCATGCGCGGGGAGACATTGACCGCTTCGACCCAGTTCGACGCGAAGCTGAACCTGCCCTCTTTCAAGGACATCCATTTATCGGGCAGCGGCGACGTGGAGCGGCGTAACGGGCGTCTCACCTTCGCGTCCGCGCGCTGCGCCGACATAGATATCGGCGCGCTTCTCGGCCGCGGTGCCGCTTTGGTTGGCGAGGCCAAAGGCACGCTTTGCAGCGAACCCATGCGCCCGGTCTTGATTGCGGACGATTCCGGCTGGCGAATTGCCGGAACCTGGACGGGCGCATCGGCCCAATTTTTGCAGGCGATGCCTCAGGGCCACGCAGTGGCCATGTGGCCGTGGAGCGGGCGCTGTTCTCCGATTCCCAGCCGCAGCCACGATTCCTGCCGATCAGCATCAGCGGCGACATGGACTTGGCCGGCACGCAATGGCAGGGCGTCTTGGGACTCGCGACGCACAATCGGAGCTTCGCGATGGCTTCGTTGCATCATGAGATGCAAACGGGCACGGGGAACGCGACGATCGAAGCGAAGAATTTGGCTTTCGATCCGGGAATGTTTCAGCCCGCCGATATCTCTCCACTGCTCGCGGCCCTTGGCGCGCGCGTCGCGGGACATGCGGATTTCAACGGGCTCGTGACCTGGAATGACAAAGGCATGGAGAGCAGCGGCCAGCTCCATTTGACGTCGGTCAATTTGCAGAGCGCTTACGGGGCCGTGCGTGGCGTGAATGGCGATCTCGCTTTGAGCTCGCTCATTCCCGTTGCGCTCGCTCCCAGACAGACGATCGCAGTAGACCGCATCGATTGGTTGGTGCCCGTCGAACAGACGAAGCTGCAATTCTCACTCAGACCCACCGAGATCCAATTGGAATCGCTGACCGCGAACGTGGCGGGCGGACGTGTCAGCCTTGACCCGGAGACATTGTCCTTCGCCCCCGGTTCCACCACCCAAGGGGCGCTGCATTTGCAGAATGTGGACCTCACGCCGCTTCTGTTCACCGCAGGGCTTGGCGGCAGGGTCGCGGTCGCGGCTCGTATTGGAGGCGTGATCCCTTTCACCTACGGCCCGCAGGGCTTACGTTTTGCCAATGGGCATGTCGCCGCGGAGGGACCCGGACGCCTGTCAATCCAGCGTCAGGCGTTGATCGCAGCGGTAGGGGTCGGCGAAGGCGCTCAACCTCCACCAAACGCCGTGCAGGATTTCGCCTATCAAGCGCTCGAGAACCTGTCGTTCGATCAGCTGAGCGGGGACGTCAACAGTCTGCCGATGGGACGGCTTGGCGTGCTGTTGCGCGTAAAGGGCCGCCACGATCCCGCTCAAACGATGGAAACGCGCATTGGTGTTCTGGACCTCTTGCGCGGCCGCGGTTTCGACAAGCCATTGCCGCTGCCCAAAGGCACGCCTATAGACCTCACGCTGGACACATCGCTGAATTTGGACGAGCTTCTTGCTTCCTATTTCGGTTCCGGCGGCGGTGCCATGGCGCCTCCTCGATGAGTAACAGAGGATCGATCGTGCAAATTATTCGGATGATGAGAGCCAGGTTTCACGCAAAACCGTTCATCGCTATGGCCGCCGGTGGGCTTGCGCTTTGCGCAGCTCTGTCCGCGGCGGGATGCACACCAACGGTTCGGGTCGAAGTGGCGCCGATCAACATCTATGCGCGATTGGACGCGGACGTGCGCGTGCGTCTGGACCGGGAGGTCCAGTCGCTGATCCAACAAAACCCGAATCTCTTCTGATCCCTTTCCGGAGTAACGCCCATGTTCATTTCGCGACGTCGTGGTTCGACCCTGGTTTCGGCGCTGGCCGCCTGGCTGTTGCTGATCGCAGCCGTCACCGTTCTGCTGCCGGCGACCTTTATTCCCGCCTCGGCTCAGTCGGACGCTGCCAAAATGCTGGTCGACGGCGCCAAGGCGCGCGGCGCGGTGGGCGAGGCGGCGGATGGATTTTTGGGCTTCGTCATGCCGGCCGCCGATCCGGCGCTTGCGGCCGCGGTTGCGGAGATCAATGCCGGACGGGCGCAGGTCTATCGCGAAACCGCGGCACGCACGGGCGTGACGGTGGACGCGGCGGGGCAAGCGACCGCGCAACAACTCTTCGCGCGGCTTCCCGCAGGTCAATATTTCAAGACGCTGACCGGCATGTGGGTCCGCAAATAGCAGTCAAAAATCCGGTCTGTCCGCCTGCGGGATCGGCACCACATCATAGCCGAAGAACGCGACGTTGTTCTCGGCGCAATATTCTTCGAGCATGGGACGGTCTTCGGTACGGCGCCAACGCTGGATCGCCGTCCACGGCATGTTGTAGGCGCCGGGATCCTCGACCGTCATCGTCGCCTGCAGCGTCTTGCCGCCATCGATCAACTTGAAGCGCTCCACAACGTGGAGCTGATCGGTGTGCGGTGTGCGGTAATTGTCGACGAAGGTCTTGTCGTTCAGGCCGATCGTATCGACGACCAGCTCGTCGCCATCATAATGACCGACGGATTCGCCGTACCAGGTGGGCGTCACCCGCGCCGCATGCGGCACGTTGAGATAGACGTGGCGAACCTGAGTGTTCAACTCGTTCACGATCAGGACTTGTTTGGGAGTCTGGAGGAAATAGATCGGCTGACCCCTTGTATAGATATTCAAGGCCGGCACACCGGCAGGCCAGCATCTCTCGCGCGCGATATAGGGCACCTTGCCGGCCATGACTTCGTCATTGGCCTTTTTCATTTTCTCGATAACCCACGGTTTCAGAATCGGATTGGTGAGATCGGCGATCCGGTAGGTCGGCTGTCTTCCATTGCCGTTCGGCACATAGGGATGGGCGGGGTCCGACATCACCGGCCCCGGCCCACTGGGCGGCGGAATGAAGTCATCCATGGTCGGACGGCTCGTCGACCACGCGGTGGTCGCTGTCGGCGAGAAATTCGGAATGGCCGCGTTGTCCTTTGCGCCGTCGGCGGCGAGCGCGGTCCCGGCGCAAAGCGCCACAGCGAGGACGCAGAGCCTCGCAGGAATCCGTGAGAGCATACGCCTTCCCTCCTTTATCAATTTTTTGACGCGAGCACCCGAATCCGGCTGGTCCTGACGCGATGGGAACGAGGCTAGCATCTTTCCTGGCTGGCCTAAATCGATCCTCTCCTTGTGCCGGAGAGCATCCTTTTCAGACGGTTAGCCGGTGGAACACCCATTTCTTGCCCGCGCTTCCTTGCCGAGGGCATTTTCAGAAGGACCGTCAAGGCCCTGGTCTCATCCCAGGAGCTGGTATGGCGAGCATCACGAGTGGTATCGGGAATCCAACTGGTATCGTCGTGAGCAGCCTTAAGCCTAGGCCCGTCTGCTGAGCAGGCGGGCCATTTTTCTGCTTTTGTCGCATTTTTATAACGAGCCGGTTCGGACGGATGCCGCAAAATGCTTAACGCGGGGAACCAATCGCCGAATTATGTGTTTCGCAACATTATCCGGACCCACGCAAACGCGAAGCTTCCACGACGGCCGCGTAGAACCCAATTCGTGAGGGTGGCGATGTTCAACCGATTTTATCCTGGAGACCCCTGTCCGGAATGCACCTACCCGCTCGAGAGGCACGGACGGTCGATTCTCACCCTGTTCTTGCGGGAGCCCTATCTGAAGTGCCCTCATTGCAAACTGGTTTTTGCCAGGTTCCCTTCGCGCTCAATCCCCCAGACTGGTAGGCACCAGCCACGGGAGGAGCATCATGAACATCGGGAACCTTTGCTGAATCACTGAGGCGAAGGCGTCCAATCTATCTGCTCAGCAGCGGGTCCGGATTTGCGGCCGCGAGGTCAAAAGACCGCGCCGTCGACGACGGATCGGACTTCGCAGCACGCGACAAGGACGCCAGGGCGATACCGATAGGCCCAATCAGCAGATAGCAAACCGCGCCGACCCACAAGCTTGCGTTGATCGAAAAGCTGATGCTCGTCGCAACGGCGACGCTCGCGGCAAGCACACCGGCCGCACCGTTGACCGCCCAAAACCAGGGCGTCGGTCGTGTATCGACCGCATTGACCAGGCGCATGCCGGTGGGGAATCCGAAACCCATCATCAGCCCTGACGGAACGATAGCCGCGAGCGACACCAATATGCGCACCAGCAGCGTACCACCCTCGAAAGTTGCCACAATTTTAGGAAACCAAAACGGCAGCAGCACCAGATAAAGACTGAGCAGGATCGCCCAAGCAAGGATCCGCTGGCGGGTAGCCAGGGGCGCATATTCGGAGAGGAGACTGCCGATTCCCGTCGACAGAATAATCCCGAACAGCCCAATGGCGAGGCCATACACAGGATGACCGAGGAAGGTGGATAGGCGCTGGATCAGGCCAATCTCCACAAACATGAAGCCCAATCCTATCAGCAGGAAATAGAGCGTACCCAGTCTCGCCACGGCAACGGGCGACTGCCGCACCGCCGGCAGGGCGGGAATGATCATCGTAAAGAGAACCAACAGTCCCGAAAAACCAACGATGATCAAAAGCGTCACAGTTGCCAGGAGATTGCCATGCACGACGCCGTCGGAACTGTAGATGGCCAACCGGATGGATGCTGGATCAAGCGCATTCAGCTGGTTGAAGAAAAAGGGACGGTCGTCGGTCGTGATGGAAAGATCAAGATGTTGCCGCGCCGACAAAGCCGCCAACTCTTTTGCGTTACGGGCTTCGACAATTTGGGGCAAAATCTGCGAATGGTCCGGCTGATCCGGACTGAGCATGACGTTGAATTTGAGCTCACCCACGCGGGCTCGGAGCTGAGCGATTTCTTCGGATGTGAATGGTGATTTGGAGACGATCAGCGTCGCAAGGAAATTCGATCCGGCCATGAACATATGCGCCTCGGGCCGGTCGATGCCCTCTTCGCGCAAGGCCGCGGCCGCCAGACTGATGAGCCGACCGGTCTCTGTGATGTCGTTTGGGCTAAACCAGCGCGACACCGTGAACACGCCTGTGGGCGTCAACGCCGAGAGAAAATGGTGCCAGCCCTGGGTGGTATACAAGCCGTTCTCCGACAGGGAGTAAGCCCCCGCCCCGGTGGCGGCCCAGGTGTCGATGAGGCTCATCTGGATCAGATCGAAACGCTCGTTCGTGCGCGCAAACCAGCTGCGGGCTTCGTCCACGAACAGCCGCACGCCAGGCAGATCCGCAAGGTGATTGTAGTCGCGGAACTCGCGCGTCAGAAGATCGATGAAGATCGGGTTGAGCTCCACGCCCGTGACATCGCGAAATCCGAACAAATAGGCGGACAGCAAATCGCGGCCGCCACCCACGCCGATCACAGCGCTGCGGCCGTGATTGCGAATTGCGTAGGCTATGTTGGTGATGTCGTAACGCAGAAAATCGAGCTTTGAGATATCGCCGTCAAAGCGATACATCGCCGTCGCCGCGGACCCATCGATATCCAGATGCCGCTGCGAAATCTGCAGCGGCGGCGTTATCGCAGAGGGGCCCCAAAGCACGGGCCGCCCGACTTCGTCGTCGTTTGCCATGATGCGTGAGAAGGTGTTCCACCTGACGATCGCCGGCGATTTGAACTCCAACTTGTCCTTCGATAGCAGAAGCACGAGGCCATCGTGTCGCCCGCCGCTTGCGGTGGTCGGCTGGACGGCGGCGTTGCCGATGGCGATAAGGCCGAACACGATACTGAGTATGACCGGTCGGTTGCCACGCCCGAGCCAGGCCGCCGCGAGCAATGGTGCGCCGGTCTCCCCGAACATATTTTTCGCGATGCCAAATGAGACGGAGGCGACGGCCGCGATCGCGGCAATCGCGATGAGCACGGAAATGGCGTCGGCCCAAGACAGCAGCACAAGGATGATCAAACAACCGGAGGCGGCGCCCAAGAGGTCCACGCCGTAAACCAAGCCCACCGGCCACGGACTTCGGGTGAGAGCCAAGGAAATCGCCATGCCCGCAAATATGTATGGCGGCACCAGAATCAAAATCAGTTTGAGCCAGAGCAGCGCCGTCATGACCAAGGAATTGGCGATTCCCGACCCTATGATCGTCGTAATCAAAGACATCGTTGACAGCACCACACAGATCGCGAATGCGGCGCTTATCCAGACGAGATTTTCAAACAGGCGCTCGCGCGGGAACAGGTCGGAGCGAAAATAGACCAGCAGCGAGCCAACCGTCATGCCGAGCATCGCCATGCTGATGGCGAAAAAAGCGAGGTGATAATAGGCAATGACCGAGATGACCCGGGTTTCTACAATTTGCAGCATCAGGCCGCACATGCAGATGAGAAACACGCCGAAGAAAAACGGAGCGGCGCCACGACGAACGGAAATCATTTATGCTCCCTCACGAAACACACCAATCATGGGCGCCACCATTTTGGATCGCTCGGGCACAGCCCAGTACCCCAAGGACATCGCCCCTCTATTCGGGAGGCGCGTCAATCGTTAACACAAGCGCATTCCGGCTGAGGACCACCGTGCCATTGGCGCAGCTCTTTTTGAACCGCGATCGAGCCTCGACATGAAACGATACCGGCTGGGCCGGTTGACCGCAACGCAATCGTCAGATTCGCGTCGATTGTCAGTGGATATGCTTAAGTTACCGCGGGTTAATAGTGTGTTTTCCCGATGAGAATTTCTTGCCTGCGATGACCGAGATTCCTGCCCATTCCGCGTTGCCGACTTCCGGACAGCGGGCGGACATCAAACGCCTGATGGTCTTTTTTGCGCTGGTCTATCTCACGGAAGGCATCGGACAGACGGACGGGCTCATTGCCCAGCCGGTCAATTATTATCTCAAAGCTGTCTATCAATGGACCCCGGTTCAGATCGCGGCATTTCTGACTGTCCTCAACCTGCCCTGGTTCATAAAGCCGCTCTACGGGTTGGTCTCCGATTTCGTTCCCTTGTTCGGCTACCGGCGCAAGACCTATCTGATCGGCGCCAACGCCCTCGCCGCCGCAGGATATTTCCTGATCCCGGAAGTTTCCTCCCCCGGCAGCCTGGTCTTTTTGCTGCTGCTCACCGCCTATGGCATGGCCATCGCAAGCACGCTCTGTGGCGCGCTGCTGGTGGAGTACGGCCAGAAATTCGATGCCTGCGCCGCATTCGTGAATCAGCAATGGCTGTGGTTCAATGTCGCGACGATTTTTGCTTCCCTGGCGGGCGGCTTGCTCATCGAATGGCTGACGCCGCTCTCCGCGGTCCATGCCGCCGCCGCTCTCGCCGGGCTCGCACCCCTGCTGATGATTGCCGGCTGCGTGTCGTTCATCGATGAAGAGAGAAGCGCGGTTTCCCGCTCCGGATTGCGGGACAGTTTCGAAGGCCTCGTCGCCGCCTTCAAATCCCGCCATCTCTGGGTCATTTCCGGCTTTCTGCTGTTCTATTATTTCAGTCCCGGCATCTATACGCCGCTCTATTTCTATATGACGGACAGGCTGAAGTTCTCCCAGCAATTCATCGGCGTATTGGGTTCGATCCAGGCGGCCGGATGGATCGCCGCGGCCTTGCTCTACGCCGCCTTCCTTCAGCATCTCACGCTGAAGACCTTGTTGAATTTGAGCATCCTGTTCGGCGTTCTCGCGACAGCCGCGTTTGTCTTTCTGTCCGGCACGACGACGGCGATCATCGTCAATCTTTTTTACGGCGCGGCATCGATGATGACGGCCGATGCAAGCCTCGGATTGGCCGCGAATTATTGCCCCAAGCGCTCCGAAGGCTTCGCGTTCGCCGCGCTGATGACGGTCACCGATGTCTCAGGGTCGCTCGCGGACAATGTCGGCTCGTTCCTTTTCGAGCACGTTTTCAATAACGAGATCTATCCGTTGGTCCTGGTAGCGGCCGCCTTCACTGCGGTGAACTTCCTGCTCGTACCGCTGCTCGGCCTCAAGGACGGCACGGCTTCACAAGGATTTTTCGGTTCCGCCGACATCGGCGAGAGTCCACCATTGGATTACACTTAGAAGCCGTGACGCCGACTTTCACGGCCTCAGCTTGAATGCTTGGCATTGAATGTCGCCAGGGCATCGGCAATCTCATCGTGAATGGTTTTCATGCCCAGATGATTGCGAGAAATCTCTATCGCCATGTGGCCATCTATTTCTTCAGCAGACGGTTTAGGGACCTCCACGCGTGTAGGTGCCGGTGTCCCGCCATTGGCAAGACCGTCCAAAAAACCGCTGAGGCTTGCCGTTCGCGACGCAGCAGGACAGATGGCTTCATCACGATCCAAATACAGCATCATCATGTGATAGAGCCGTCGTTTTTCCGCCGGTTTGGACTCCACATCGATTTGTAGCGCACCAAAAAGGTTCATGGCCTTGGCGTAATAGCCAGCAATGATTTCCGGCTGACTATCTGTTGGGCGCTGGTCACCATCGAGCCGCTTCCTCAACCACGACACGGCTTTAGCAAAGATCATGATCAAGGCCCGGGTGTGAGGGATTTTTTACGTTGATGATGTGGTCAGAGCGGAGAGATTTGAACTCTCGCCCGCACTCCCCAGACTGGTGCGCCAATCAGGCTGCGCCACGCTCGGAACCTTGAGGGGCAAGGCGCGGCTTATGCTTTGGTCCAGTGGCCGGTCTTGATATCAAACTTGACCCTACCCTCGGCGCGCATGCGAATCAGCAGATCATGGAGGGCGTCGGTACTCTTGCTGCTGGGGTCGAGCCGCTGCTGTATCGAATAGAGCGCACGGGGTTTGTCTAGGGCGGCCAGCACTTCCTCTTCTTTAGTCATGTTCAACCTTTGTCATGCTCATCGACCCTTTTTGGCTATCGCCTGAATGCGATGCTAGAAATGCGCTAGCTCGGCCCATTCGCCGACTCCGCGATCTTTATCTAACACGTTGATGTTAGTGGTCGGAGCGGAGAGATTTGAACTCTCGACCCCCAGTCCCCCAGACTGGTGCGCTAACCAGGCTGCGCCACGCTCCGAACCTTTAAGGGCCGAAGCGTTGCTCCGGCCTATTCCTTCGAGGGAGGCGGACTATAGTCGGGCGGACCGAGGGCTGCAACGCACCCTTGATGCGCCACAATCTCCAGGCCATCCGTGCGATCAGGATTCGATTAGTGCTCGGCGGTCCCCACCCGCTGGTGCGTTTGCGCTCACCCCACAAGGGGGAGGTGAAACAGGATTCCTTGCCGCGCAGACGCGCGGCGGCTGGGTGGCCCGATCAAGTCGGGCCATGACACTCATAAATCTAGTTCAGTGCGGACGGGCGGCTTTGAGCCGAGCCTTCAATTCCAGCAATTCGTCGAGCAGCGTGGTGAAGTGCACGCGTGTCGATTCCCTCAAGCCCGAGTGAGCCTCGGCATCGCGCGGGAATCGATGAACATTGGACGGCTTATCCCGCAGGTCTTCGAGTGAGGCAGCGGAGTCGTCCCGAGCGCGGCGCGACGCGATCAGGCTCGTGGAGCCGCGGCCCAATTCCATGACGTAACGCGGGCCCTGCTCGCGCAGGATTTTCTGCACGCCCTTGATGGTGAGGCCGTCGCTATAGAGAAGCGACCTTATGCCCCGCAAGAGCTCGAGATCGTCGGGACGGTAATAGCGCCGGCCGCCGCCGCGCTTCAGCGGCTTTACGGTCGCAAACTTCGTCTCCCAAAAACGCAGCACATGCTGAGGCACGTCGAGATCGGCGGCAACTTCGCTGATGGTCCTAAACGCTTCCGGCGATTTCTGCGCCGCACCCAGTATGGCCATTCACTCAGCCCTCGTCGTGCAACCCTGCGGTTTCCAGCCCGTTGATTTGCGCCTTCAGCACATGCGAGGGGCGGAACACCAAAACGCGGCGCGGAGCGATCGGCACTTCATCGCCGGTCTTCGGGTTGCGTCCCACGCGTTCGGATTTCTGACGCACCTGGAACGTTCCGAATGACGAAAGCTTGACCGTTTCGCCGCGCGACAGCGCGCCGCAAACTTCTTCCAAAATATCCTCGACCATTTGCGAGGATTCGTTGCGCGACAATCCGACCGCATTGAAAACCGCTTCTGTCAGATCGGCCCGCGTCAAAGTCCGTGTGCTCATCCCCAGCCCCCAAACGGCGCGACTCTCCGGCGCCCTGCAAACCGTAGGCGCAGGGACATTTGCCGTCAATGTCAAAGACTTGGGCGGCTTAGTTCAGAAAGCGCCTACCAGCGCAAGAGGGCCGCCCCCCAGGTGAACCCCCCGCCCATGGCCTCCATGAGGATCAAATCGCCCCGTTTGATCCGGCCATCGCCGACCGCGACCGCCAGCGCCAGAGGCACAGACGCGGCCGAGGTGTTGCCGTGTTCGGCGATGGTCGAAACCACCTTCCGGGGGGGTATATTCAATTTGCGTGCGGTGCCATCGAGAATGCGCTGGTTGGCCTGGTGCGGCACGAACCAGTCGATGTCGGCGATGGAGAGCCCCGCGTCGCGCGTCGAGGCCTCGATCGCGGCGGAGATATTCGTCACCGCGTGCTTGAAGACGTCGCGCCCCTGCATGCGCAGATGGCCGGCCGTCCCGGTGGTGGAGACCCCCCCATCCGTATACAGAAGATCATGCAACCGGCCGTCGGAGAATATCTTGGTGTTGAGGATGCCGCGGTCGGCATTGGTCCCCGCCCCTTCCGCCGCCTGCAAGACGACGGCCCCGGCGCCGTCGCCGAACAGAACGCAGGTCCCGCGGTCCGTCCAATCGAGGATCCGCGACATGGTCTCCGCACCGATGACCAGAACGGTCTTCGCCTGTCCGCCGCGGATGAGATTGTCGGCGACCGAGAGGCCGTAGATGAAGCCCGAACACACCGCCTGGATGTCGAACGCGGCGCCGCCCAACATGTTGAGCCGCGCCTGAATCCGGGTCGCGGTCGAAGGGAATGTTTCATCGGGCGTCGTCGTCGCCACGATGATGATGTCGATGGCATTCGCGCTCACTCCCGCGCTTTGGAGAGCGCGAGTCGCCGCTTCGAATGCGAGATCGGAGGTCGTTTCATCCTCGCGCGCGACGTGGCGGACCTTGATCCCCGTGCGCTCGTGGATCCACGCATCGCTGGTATCCACCATCTTCGCCAGATCGAAATTGGTGAGAATCTTGGCTGGAAGAAACGAACCGCAGCCCAGAACGACGGATCGCGTGACAGTCACGAAGCAACCGCCTGGGCCGCAGCGGCGCCGGTGGGACTCTCGGCGGCGTCCGCAGCGTCGGGGAGCGAGGAAACTCCCGCCCGGTCGTTGAGAATATGCGCAATCATGTCGGATTGACCCATGTCGATGGCAAGATCAATGGCGCTGGCGAAGCCCAAAGCATCGGCGCTGCCATGGCTTTTTACAACCACGCCGTTCAAGCCGAGAAATACGCCGCCATTGAGGGTCCGCGGATCGAGTTTTCGCTTCAGCACCCGAAATGCGCCGCTCGCCAGAATCGCGCCCAGCCGGCCCAGCAGGGAGCGCTTCAGCGCGCTGCGCAGATAATGGACGATCAGTTCAGCGGTGCCCTCGGCGGTCTTGAGGGCGACATTGCCGGTGAAGCCGTCCGTCACGATGACATCGACGATCCCCTTGCCGATGCCGTCGCCTTCGACATTGCCGTAAAACTCGATGGGCAAGCGCGACGCGCGCAAGATCTGGGCCGCGCGCTTCACCGATTCGATGCCCTTGACCTCTTCTTCTCCGATATTGAGGAGCCCGACGGTGGGGCGCTCGATGCCGAAGATGGCGCGCGCGAAGGCTTCGCCCATGATGGCGAAATCCACCAGCTGCTCGGCATCCGAACCGGCATTGGCTCCGACATCCAGCACCACGCTTTGGCCGCGCATGGTCGGCCAGATCACCGCGATCGCGGGCCTCGAGATGCCCTCGATCAAGCCGATGCGGAACATCGAGATCGCCATCAGCGCGCCGGTATTGCCTGCCGAGATCGCAACCTTGGCTTCGCTGCGGGCTACCGCTTCGAGCGCGTGCCACATGCTGGTGTTGCGCCCACGGCGAACCGCCTGCGAAGGCTTTTCGGCCATCCCCACCACCGCGGGGGCGTGGCGGATTTCGGCACATTTCGCGAGCGTGCGATGGCGCTTCAATAAAGGCTTGAGCACCGCCTCGTCGCCATAAAGCAGGAAACGGATTTTCGGGTGCCGTCGACGCGCGATGGCCGCTCCAGCCAGAATCGCGGCGGGACCAGAATCGCCGCCCATTGCGTCGATCGACAGAATCAAATCCCGGACCAAATTGTTAGCAGCCCCCGAGCAGCCTGAGCGACAAAGGAAGCTTAAGCGCGCGGCCGATCAAAGCCCAGGCCGCGGCGGTTTCAATCTTGCGCGGCGACGACTTCGCGGCCGTCATAATGACCGCATGCGGAACAAACGTGGTGTGGGCGCTTCAGCTCCCCGCAATTCGCGCATTCGGCATGGGCTTCGGGCCCGAGCGCGTGGTGCGAGCGGCGCATATTTCGCTTCGACGGCGAGGTCTTTCGTTTTGGAACCGCCATGGCGGAAACCCTTTCCTGAACAAATTCACGCGGTTCTCCCGTCGGGCGTGATTTCCCAAAAAGGAAACAGGGGGCCAACGGAAAACAGGGGGCGGAGGTAAGCCGAAAGCACGCTCCGACGCAAGAGCACCATGGGGGGCAAAAAAAGCGACCTTTCAGCGCTTCTTTTTGCCGGGCTGCCTGTCGCCTGGGGCGCCCGAGGGCTTAGCGGATGGGCGCCGTGCGGACGGGGCCCTTTTCAGCGTTTCGAGCACCGCAAACGGGTTCTCAACCGGAGCCTGGAGCTCGGCCGGCACCGCAAAGGCAGCGCCTGGGGCCTTAGGATAAGGATCGAGCGCGAGGCTCACTTCCTCCAGAAGGGGCGCCGCCAGGTCGATGACGGGCTTATCGAGAAGCTCGGGGCTGTCTTCGTCAGCCGCGGCCAGATCGACGACCGCGGGCATGGCGAGCGGCGCCTCGACCGCCGGCGACCGTCGTCTCGTCGTGGACCGGGGCAATACCCGGAACTTGCGCCGAATCTCACCGGAAAGATGCGATGGAACAGGCTCGAGGGTAATGACGCAGGCTTGCACGACATCGGCTTCGAAACGGCCGCTATAGACATATTCGTCCGCGCCCGAGCGCGACAATTCGATTACCGCCTTGAGGGAATCGACAGCTTCGATGCCCAGCCAATGTGCGATTCCGGCGCGCTCGGCGGGGCTGGGCGCGAGGGACGTCTCGATAGGGCGGTCCCTCACGGCGCCGAGATCAAAGGGGGCGTTGAACGGCACGTCGGTCATGGCATCGACTCGCATTTCGGCAGGGCTCCAAAGTCGATCTCGCCTTGAAGCAGGGCGGCAGCCTGGCCCATCAAAGACTTGCGGGCGATCAGAATATAGTGCGCGAGCATCGCCGCTTCACCGGCCCTGGTCATCTCGCCGCGGTAGAGATTGCGCGACAGGACCAACGACAGGGCGGGTGCGGAATCGGCGACGCGATAGGCCTCGAGCCGTCCATAGAACGCTCCCGCCAGCACCTTCATGCGGCGCGAGATGCCAAAGTCCCCAACACCAAGCTCACGTAAGGCCCCGTCAAAGCCGGCAAAGATGACGCTTGCGAGCTCGGTCCCCAGTTTAGCGCCGGCGCTTCCTTGCGATTTCAGAGCATCCAGTACGAGAAAGGCGTGGAGCGTCAAGAGATCGAAACGGCCATCGATGGTGTCGGGCATGGCGAAATCCGTATGGAAAATCGGCTCGCGCGCCCGCGCCACAAGCAAATCATACAGGCGGCGCGCGGCCGGGAGGGCTGGATCAGGGTGGCGTGATCGGCGGAGCATTCCGTGCTATGCCTCTGGACTTGCGGGGAAACTTAGCACATCGTCCCGGCGTTCGCGGCCTGTGTGTCAGGGGAGTGTTTGAGCCATGCGCCGTTGGAATTGGGCTTTCCTCGCCGGAGCAACCGCACTCGTGGCCTGTGCCCCGGTCGAAAATCAGCGCGGCTATGTGCCCGATGTGGAAGCCGTGGCGAGCGTCCAAGTCGGCATGGACACCAAGGACACCGTCACCAAGAAGCTGGGCGACCCCTCGACGTCTGCCACATTCGGCAATGACATCTGGTATTACATTTCGGCCCATGTGGAGCAGAACGCGTTCTTCGCGCCGCGCGCCACCGACCGCAATATCCTCGCCGTCGAATTCGCCAAGGACGGCAAAGTCACCGATGTCCACAAATACACGCTGGCGGACGGCCGGGTGGTGGATTTCGTCAGCCGCGAGACGCCGACTCGCGGGCGCGAAATGACCCTGATCCAGCAGATCTTCAATGCGGTGCCTGGCCAGATCGGCCAGTCCGCTCCAACCACACCGACGCCGGGCGGCGGCCAAGCGCCGCCGATCCCCTCTCCGCGCTAAATTTTGGACGGCGGATTTCGCGCACGGTCGGGTTTACGAAGAATCATCACAACGTCATGGCCTGCAACAGCGGGCCATGACATGGGTGCGGTTCAACTCAATCCGAGCCGGTCTAGGTTCCGAGCTGCGCGAGCACGGCCAGGAGCAGCAGCGCCACGATATTGGTGATCTTGATCATCGGATTGACCGCAGGGCCGGCAGTGTCCTTGTACGGGTCGCCGACCGTGTCGCCGGTCACCGCGGCCTTGTGCGCGTCGGAGCCCTTGCCGCCATAATGTCCGTCTTCGATGTATTTCTTGGCGTTGTCCCAGGCACCGCCGCCTGAGGTCATTGAAATCGCGACAAACAGGCCTGTCACGATCACACCCAAAAGCATGGCACCAAGCGCGTTGAGCCCGGCTGTCGGACCGGCAATCCAACGCACCAGCAGAAACAGCAAGACAGGCGAGAGCACCGGAAGAAGCGAGGGCAGGATCATCTCGCGGATCGCGGCCCGGGTCAGCATATCCACGGCGCGGCCGTAATCGGGCTTCTGCGTTCCCTGCATGATGCCCGGCATTTCGCGGAACTGGCGCCGCACTTCTTCCACCACAGAACTGGCCGCGCGGCCGACCGCGGTCATGGCCATGCCGCCGAACAGGAACGGGAGCAGCCCGCCGATGAAGAGGCCGACCACGACCCATGGATCGGTCAAGGCGAAATTCGGCAGTTCGACCCCCTTGAAGAACGGATAATTGTCGCTGTTGGCGATGAAGTAGTTGATATCTTCCGTATACGCAGCAAACAGCACGAGGGCGCCGAGGCCCGCCGAACCGATGGCGTAGCCCTTGGTCACCGCCTTGGTGGTGTTGCCGACCGCGTCAAGAGCGTCGGTCGTCTTGCGCACATCGCCTTCCAAGTGCGCCATTTCCGCGATGCCGCCGGCATTGTCCGTCACCGGACCGAAAGCATCCAGCGCCACGATCATGCCGGCGAGCGCCAGCATGGTGGTAACGGCAATGGCGATGCCGAACAAACCGGCAAGCTGATAGGTCACGACGATGCCGGCGCAGATGACGAGGGCCGGAAGTGCGGTGGATTCCATCGAAACCGCGAGGCCCTGGATCACATTGGTGCCGTGGCCCGTGAGCGATGCCTTCGCCACCGCTTGAACGGGGCGGAAATTGGTCCCCGTGTAATATTCGGTGATCCAGACGATGAGTCCGGTCACCACCAAGCCCGCGACGCCGCAGAAATAGAGATGCAGGCCCGTGAACCGAGCGCCGCCGAGAATCGCATATTCGTTGTTTAGTCCGATGATCCAATAGGTCAGCGGCAACAGCGCGGCGAGCGAAAGCACACCGGTGACGATCAGCCCTTTATAGAGCGCGCCCATGATGCTGCCGTTGGAGCCCAGGCGTACGAAAAAGGTCCCGACGATGGAGGTTAGGATGCAGGTGCCGGCGATGGCGAGCGGGAACAGCATCATCGCGATCTTCTCTGCCCCTGAGAAGAAGATCGAAGCCAGCACCATGGTGGCGACCGTGGTCACCGCATAGGTCTCGAACAAATCGGCCGCCATGCGATGGTTGCGGGATTGCGCGGATCGTCTTCGGGGATGCCGGCCTCCACCTTGCCCACCATGTCGCCGCCAACATCCGCACCCTTGGTGAAGATGCCGCCGCCAAGGCGCGCGAAGATCGAGATCAGCGAAGCGCCGAAGCCGAGCGCAACCAGCGCGTTCACGACCACACGGCTTTGCGCCGGATCGTTCACCGAAAGACCCAATGGACCGGTAAGAACGGCGTAATAACCCGCGACACCGAGAAGACCGAGCCCAACGACCAGAAGACCCGTGACGGCACCGGCGCGGAACGCCACCGACAGGCCTTGCGCGAGGCCGATCCGGGAGGCCTCAGCCGTGCGCACATTGGCGCGCACCGAAACGTTCATGCCGACATAGCCCGCCGATCCGGAAAGCGTCGATCCAATCAAAAATCCCACCGCGACTTGCCAGCCCAGCACGATAAACGCCGCGATGAAGATCACCACACCGACAATCGCGACGGTGGTGTACTGACGGTTCAGATAGGCGCGTGCCCCTTCCTGGATCGCCGAGGCGATCTCCTGCATCTCTTTCGTTCCGGGGCTGAGGGCCAGCAGCTGCTGCACGAGCCAGCCTCCGTATAGGAGAGCTATCACGCCGCAGACGAGAACGAGGGAAAGCTGCAAGCTCATATTCCAGTCCTTATATTGATGCCGGTTTTTGCGAGGAGAACGCGCGTTGAAAGAGGCAGCAGGCCCCCAGGGGCCGCCTTACGAGGCGGGGGAACATGCCAAAGTCATGCGCGGGAGGCAACCGCGCGTTGCCCGAGGCGGGCACGTGCGACGATTGGAGCGTGCGCTAGGATTGCCCCTGAATGGGGGTCATCACGATCTGCTGGAATTTCAGATCGGACACCGTTCCCTTGGGGAGAATCTGGTTTACCCGGATGAGCAGGCGCGCTTTGAGCGCGACCGTGTCCACGCTCTTCGGATCGTCGGCTTTGACGATGGTGGCCTTGTTCACTTCGCGCAGAAATGCGTCCCGCAGGAACGGCATCTTCTCGCGAATCGCCAACATCTTTTCGCGGTTGGCCGGGGTCAGGGCGATGGTGATGTAGGCATAGCTCTCAAGCCGGTTCTCGATCAGCATGGGCGCCAAGAACGCCGGAAGCTCGACATTGGTCACGCCCTGGTCCTTGGCGGGCTCCGCGCCCCACGCGCCTTGAAGCGGGCAAGTCATTAGAGCAGCAGCAAGAGCTGCCGATTTCCACATATGGAACGGGGTTCTCATGGGTAAGAGACTGCCAGAGCGTGCCTAAGGCTTGGTTACCGGCTGGCTGCTCAGAAGTGGGTGAATCCGGGTCGGTCTACGGCAATCCCTTTGCCCGCTTCATCGAGCAGCTCTACCCCCCCTCCCTGCTCGACCCGGCCGATTTGCTTTACCGCGATTCCGGCCGCGCGAGCCGCATCCGCAATCGCCGATTGCGCCGCGGGAGGTGCCGTAAAGGCCAGCTCGTAATCGTCTCCGGCGGTCGCGGCGCGCAGCACCGCGGGAGTCGCGCTGCCCCATAGGCTTACCAATTCGCCCGAAAGCGGCACGAGCCGCACGTCAATTGAGATACGGACGTCCGACACCTCAGCAATGTGGCCAAGATCGGCAACAAGTCCGTCGGAGACATCCAATGCGGCAGATGCGATCCCGATGAGCCCCCGGCCTAAGGAAAGCCGCGGCTCGGGCAGGCGGTAGCGCCGGATCAAATAATCGCGCGCGTCTGCGGGCAGGTTGGAGGCCTTGCCACGCAGCAGTTCAAGGCCCGCGCCGGCATCTCCGATGGTACCCGAAACGAAGACGAGATCGCCGGGTCTGGCGCCCTTCCGGCGCAGCATGCGGCCCGATGGGATACTCCCCAGCGCCGTGACGGAAAGCGTCAGCGGTCCCGGCGTAGAGGTCGTGTCCCCGCCCAAAAGACTGACGCCGTAACGCGCCTGATCTTCGTCCAGTCCGGCGGCGAAGTCCGTCAGCCAAGCGTTGTCAATCCAGTCCGGCAGGCAAAGGGCGAGGAGATAGTTCTTTGCATGAGCGCCTTTCGCGGCCAGATCGGAAAGGTTCACCC
>WNFL01331517.1_pt1 | contig 27087 bp, 25 predicted proteins | sample 5400361 | NCBI WGS metagenome assembly WNFL01 (sample SAMN13153351, study PRJNA577476) | soil metagenome | isolation source: 40 cm soil on Douglas fir-dominated hillslope | place: USA:California | collected 2013-09-17
GGTGTTCACTAAGCTCAACCCAAACTTTGAATCATGGAGCAGGTTGAAATAGTTTTGTAGACCGATGAACTCGGATTTTCCCTGGAGGATGTCAATATTGTGGAGCGACATCCAAAAGCCATAGAGCAATGGGACCAGGCTGAAGGCAGTTAGCATTCCGAGCGTGGGCAAGAGGAAAAGGTAGGGAGTCAGCCGAAAATCAATTGGTCTAATGCCGGTCGAGGTCTTAACCCCGGGCGTCTGATTTTTTGTGGCCGCTGACAGTAGAGCGTTCATCGTTGAGATTGGTTAGAAGGTGAACGCTGCAGAGCCTCACGGCCGAGTTGGTCGAGGTTGAGGATCGCTTGTTTGGCTGGTTCGCGGCCGGTGGCGGACAAAATTAGTTCGTTCAAAATATCGTTCTGTAACAGGTTGAGAGCCGGTCGGGCCAGGTCGACCGAAACCCAGTCCGGCGTGGCGTTGAGGTCGCTCAACATCGGAGCCAGATACTCGGTGTATTTGCCGTAGTTAACTTTGAGGTTGCTCATCGGGCTCAAGAGCGATCCTCCCAGGCTTTCAAGATAATGCTGGGTTGTTTCCGGCTGCGCCCACCAAAGTAAAAACTTGGCTGCGTCGTCCTTATTCGGTGAGTTTTCGAAACTAAAGAAGAATTCACCGCCTGGGCACGTTGCCCGAATGACGCCTTTTGGAAAATAAGTCGTGCCGAACTCGAACGCGGTACCTCCGTCAACCAGGCCCTTCAATTGCCAGTTGCCTGACCACATCATTGCGGCCACGCCGGTCTTAAACAGTTGTCCGGCGTCGGTTTTGCCAGGCCAGGCAGAGGTCGGCACCAATTTCGCTTCGACTAGACTCCGAAAAAAATTGAGGGCTCTTTCGGTCGCGTTTTTTTCCGGAAGAAACGATTTGCCATCGACCGCGATCCATCTTCCACTGGCCTGATACAAGAGATTCGACCACCGCTGGACGCTGCAATCGTAAGCGACTCCCATGCGGCATTCCGGCAGCCTCATCACCGCCGCCACTGCCTGTTTGAATTGGTCCCAGGTCCAGATCTCGTTCTCGTTTCGTGGAACTTGAACTTGTGCCTTCTGGAAGAGTTTTTTATTGTAGAAGAGCCCGTTGGCCGTGGCTTCGATCGGCACTCCGAGGACTTTGTTCCCAGAGGTAAAGAATGGGCGATAGCTGGGCAGATAACGTTGGAGTAGTTCCTGGCTATTGGTGTATTTGCCGAGATCCAGCGCTTGTGCCGCATAGTTCTGGATGAAAGCTGTTGTGATCTCAACAATGTCCGGTGGCTGGCCAGCGGTTACCAAGGTGTTTAACTTCGCGGTAATAGAATTGGATTGAACAATCGAGACATTGAAATCCGTGTCTGGATTCTGCTGTTGATATTCACGGATCAGTTTCTGAATTACATCTTGCGTGCTGGCATTCGCCAGCAGTAGGACGTTCAGAGTTTTGGCCGGAAGAGTACCGGCCACCAGACTCAAAGCAGCAACAAGAAGCAGCCGGCAAAGAGAGGGCTTCATGTCGCGAGCGAGGTGTGAGCCAGGTCAACCGAGAACAACTCCCTCAGGCAGATATGGCCGGAGCGTACCACAAAATCCAAATTTTCGTGTTTCCGTTTCGGGATTGATCGGAATCTCGAACAGATTCGATTTCGCAAGATAATCACTCGAACCAGCACTCAACGAATCGAGATAATTTTCGGTCCGTCGGATCGTGGTCGCCGGCCCGTTCTGCCAGATCTTTCGCCAAGCCGGCTCCTTGGATCGCATCAGATTGACCGCGGCCGCGTAGAAAGGCCGCAATGCAGAGACTCCATCCGCCTCCACCTTTTGTCGAAGCGCCAGAAAGCCGTTTACTGCTAAATCCCGGCGCCGGGTGGCTGCCTCCCGATTGTCCGCGTAAACCGATCCTTTCGGACTGAGCGAAGCAAACCGCAAATATTCCTCTTCGCTCCGCAGATACTCGTTCGGGAAAGTGAGTACTGAATCGCCATGCTCCGGCAGCCCGGCGTTCTCCATGACAACATAAATCTCGAGATGACCGTCACGATTGATCAAGCGATGGATGACGCCGGGAGTGAACCACACGACGGACCCGGAGCGCAACGGCGTCTCTCGATATCCCTGACTGCTGAGCGTTTGTACGGCACCCTCGCCGGCGAGGACGAAATAAGCCTCGGTGCAAGCAAAGTGCAGGTGCGGACTGCCGCCGGACAAAGTGTCTGGGCCGGGAAAGTCGTATACCCGAAGATGAGTGACGCTAATTCCGCCAGGTAGTGCGGACGTGACTGATTGCGATTGATCCATAGCTCTCCGTTGGTTTTGCCGATGCCTTTCTTAAGCACCGCGATGAGTCCCGATCTAAAGCTGGATATATTTTGGGTTGGTTTTGCTCAAAGGTAGAGACACGCGTTCCGCGTTCTCAGCGGAATAGTAGACGGCGGCGATGAACTCCAGAACCCTGCGCGCATCCGCCAAGCTTACCGGGGGGGACTCCGCTTGAGTAAAAGAGTGATAAAAACGCCGGAACTGTCCTTCGTAACCTTCCGCCGACGGCGCGAACTCCGCGAGCGCCGACTCGATCCGTTCATCCCGCTTTTCCTCCGGAAACGAGAACACCCAAGGCTCGGCGGAATTCGCGTAGGGCTCAGTATTACTTTCGGCACTCAGGTTGCGAAACGTAAAACGATGGCGGGAAATTTGTGCTGCCGAACCGAGCGTAACAGAAACGGTACCGAGCGAGCCATCGCTCATTTCCATCGCGATCGCGACGCAATCTTCGACCTCAATCGGATTGACCCGGGTGGCGGCCCGCGCAAAGAGGGTCCGCACCGGGCCCAGTATGTAAAAAACCATGTCGACCGCGTGGATTGCCTGGCTCAGCAGCGCGCCGCCTAATTCGGTCGCGCGTTTGCCGCGCCACGGCACGGAGTAGTAATCACGCGGGCGCCACCAAGCCACATCAACATTAAATACAAATGCTTCCCCGGTGAGTTGACGTTCGACTAAATACTTCAACTTTTGCAGACCATGGCCGAACCGGTATTGGAAAATCGGCATAATCTGTCGGCCGGTCCTATGAGCGAGATCTTCCAGTTGATCCAGCTCAGCCAAGTTGCCGACGATCGGCTTTTCGCAAATAACGTGTTTGCCGGCTTCGATGGCGGCGCGGATTTGGCCAAAATGAAGATTAGGCGGAGTACAGATATCGATGATATCGACGTCGGTGCGACGGATCGCGTTTTCGAAATCAGTGAGGAGCTCTGGGATTGCGTGTTCTTCGGCAAGCGCGCGAGAGCGTTGGGGATCGATGTCGCAAATGGCGATAATCTCGAAGAGGTCTGGGAGGGCACGAAAAGCTCGGACATGCTGTGCACCGATACCTGAACCGACAACGACGACGCGAAGGGGATTAGTCATTTGGAGCGAAGGAAGCGGGACCACAACAACTCTTTTGCGTTCCTAAATCATATATGATATATGGTCAAGTCGCTTTTCTTCCCCATGCATGCTCGCCCTATCCATATCCTCATGAACGGCGTGACCGGACGCATGGGCCGTAACCAGCACCTGGTCCGGTCGATCCTCGCCATCCGCGAACAAGGTGGTCTTCGCCTTGCCAACGGCGAGTATCTTTGGCCCGAACCGATCCTGGCCGGCCGCAATGAAGCACGGGTCCGCGCACTGGCGGACGAATTCGGCCTCAACCGCTGGACTACCAACCTTGATGCTGCTTTGGCTGACCCAGACATCTCCATCTATTTCGATGCTCAAGCTACCTCCGAGCGGGCTGCGGCAGTCAAGACGGCGGTCGCTGCGGGCAAACACATCTATTGTGAGAAACCGATCGCCGAGGATCTGCCGACTGCCCTTGAACTTGCCCGTCTCGCCGCTAAGGCCGGAGTCAAAAACGGAGTCGTACAAGACAAGTTGTTCCTGCCTGGCCTTCGCAAACTAAAGCATCTGATCAAAAGCGGATTCTTCGAGCGAATTCTCTCCGTGCGTGGTGAATTTGGGTACTGGGTCTTTGAAGGAGATTGGCAAACCGCACAGCGCCCTTCTTGGAACTATCGATCGGAAGCGGGAGGTGGGATCATCTTAGACATGTTCTGCCATTGGCGGTACGTGCTGGATAATCTGTTCGGTCCTACGCGAAGCGTGTGCGCATTGGGAGCGAACCACATTCCCGAACGGTACGACGAAGCGGGTCATCGTTACGACGCAACCGCCGACGATGCCGCCTACGGAATCTTTCAGGTCGGAGACGGAATCATTGCGCAAATCAATTCATCGTGGTGCGTTCGGGTCTATCGCGACGAACTCTTCGGCTTACAAGTAGATGGAGTAAACGGGAGCGCGGTGGCCGGGCTGCGCAGTTGCAAGGTTCAGCACCGCGTGAATACGCCTAAGCCGGTCTGGAATCCCGACCTCGCTAACTCACACGACTTTTTTAGCGACTGGCAAGAGATCCCGGAAAACCAAAGCTTCGAAAATGGATTCAAAGTGCAGTGGGAGGAATTTCTCCGGCATGTTGTTGAGGGAGCACCTTTTCCTTACACCTTGCTGGAAGGAGCGAAAGGTGTGCAGTTAGCCGAAGCCGGCCTCAAATCGTGGCAGGAACGACGCTGGATCGACCTGGTCCCATTGTCACTATGAAGCTGACCACACTTCGGCTTCCGGTTGGTCCCGGTAAGCTAGAGCAATATCGGATCGGGCCAGGCCGAAGCTTTTCCATCGTCTCGAAAATCGAAAGTCGCAAAGCGTATGCGGCTGCACACGTCGTTGCCGATCCGTTGGCAGAGAACAGGCCGGAAATGGGAGCCGCAATCGATTGGCCGGCAACTCTTCGATTCCGCGAACATCTTTGGTTGCATGGTTTTGGCGTCGCGGAAGCAATGGATACCGCACAGCGGGGGATGGGCCTTGATTGGAACTCCACGCGAGAACTGATCCGGCACTCGACCGCCGCGGCTGCTGGAAAATATGCAATTGTCTGTGGAGCGGGCACTGACCAACTCCCCAGCGGACAGTCTCACCGATTGATTGAAATCGCAGGGGCATACCAGGAACAGTGCGACTGGATCGAAAAATGTGGAGGACAGATTGTGGTGATGGCCAGCCGCGCCTTGGCTGCGACTGCTCGCTCCTTCGACGACTATCGAGAAGTTTACGGCCGAGTCGTTCGCGCCTGCCGCGATCGCGTATTACTGCATTGGCTGGGCCCAATGTTCGATCCCTTTTTGAGCAGATACTGGGGAGCCGATAATTTGGATGAAGCGACGGAAAATCTTTTGACCTTATTGTTTGAATTGGCCGACCAAATCGAAGGGATAAAGGTCTCGCTCTTAGATAAAGGTCGCGAGATCGCTCTGCGCGAGAAGTTACCGCCGGGAATGAAATTATTCACCGGAGACGATTTTTCCTATCCGGAGCTGATTGCTGGTAACGACACCCATTTCAGCCACGCGCTCTTGGGAATTTTTGACGGCATCGCACCGGCCGCCTCGGCTGCCTTCGGCGAGTTAGATCGCGGGAATCACGATCAGTTCCTCAAAATTCTCGAGCCGACACTGCCCCTGGCTCATCATATTTTCCAAGAGCCGACCTATTACTACAAGACCGGGTTGGTCTTTTTGGCTTATTTGAATGGATTCCAGGTCCATTTTCGAATGATTGGCGGATTGGAATCGGCCCGATCGGTGCTGCACCTCAGTCGGCTCTTTGTTTTGGCCGATCAGGCGGGACTACTGTCGGATCCGGAGCTGGCGGTTGAGCGGATGCGAGTCTTTCTGAAGCTGGCCGGAGTCGACTAGTGCATCGTCTCACATGTATCTGGCATATGGTTGCGTTCAAAATGGGCCGCCGGCAAGGCGGTCCGAGCCGGACTGGCGTTAGGAGGGCGCATATCTGAATCGATACGTAACCGACGAGCAACGCAGCCGCCGGCCCATTTTCAACGCAACCCTCCGGGCCGCGGCCGGTTGGCTGTTTTTCCGCGTTGCTCGCTCCTCACGTATCAATCTAGATATGCTCGTCGCTCGCGCCTTGAAAAACAGCCAACTGACCTGCGGCCATATGCCAGTTACATATGAGACGACGCACTAGCCTTTCCTGTTCATGAAACTCGGCGATCGGCTTAGCATCAATCATTACTCGGTCCGGCAACTAACACTTGAGCAGCTGGTCGAAGAGTGCCGGCAGCTACGGATTTCGTATGTTGGACTCTGGCGAGAGAAGGTTCGCGAGCTAGGGATCGAAAGAGCGAAGGCCTTGATTGATCAAGCTGAGCTGAGAATCTCCAGCCTTTGTCGAGCCGGTTTCTTCCCCTATGACGACGCGGCGCAACGGCAGAAGTCGATCGAGGAAAATCGGAAAGCGATCGACGAAGCAGCCGTACTGGGGGCCCAGCTCGTCGTGCTGGTCTGCGGAGGAATTGCGGCTGCGGGTCTTTCCGCCAGTCGCGAAATGGTTGCAGAGGGAATCGCGAATCTTGTGCCATACGCTGTCGAGCGGGGTGTTCGCTTAGGAATAGAGCCGCTGCATCCGATGTTTGCGGCTGACCGATCGGTCATCGTAACCCTTGCGCAAGCAAACGAACTAGCGGCACATTTCCCGGCCGAGGTCGTCGGAATCGTGATTGATGCGTATCATGTCTGGTGGGACCCGGCCCTGGAAAGTGAAATTGGCCGAGCGGCAGGACGGATCTTTGGATTTCATGTGAGTGACTGGATCGTCCCTCTTCCGGATGTCCTGAATGGACGCGGTCTGATGGGTGACGGCTACATCGATCTGTCGGGAATATCTTCGATAATTGAGCAAGCAGGTTACGATGGTCCGATCGAAGTTGAGATTTTTAACCAAGCCCTTTGGCAACTAGCCGGACGGACCGCGCTTAGTCGGATCAGAGAACGTTTTAGGAAATTCTTTCCGGATGATCATTAGGATAACAGCGAGCTGAATCGATGAGACGCTTAAATGCGGTGCGCAGCAAGAGAGACCTGGTAGTCGCGGAAATTCGTGAAGCGATTTTGAACGGCGAGCTTGCGCCTGGGGTTCGACTCGTGATCGACGACCTGGCTGAAAAACTCGGCGTCAGCACCATACCCGTTCGCGAGGCGCTCCAACAACTACACGCTGATGGGTACATCGTGTTCGAGCCGTTTATTGGTGCGCGAGTGGCCGGAATAGCGGCGGAATCTATTGTGGAGGTGTTCACGTTACTGGAGGCGATGGAGGTTACCAGTAGCCGAATGGCTTGCGGGCGGCTCGGGCCGGAAGAACTGGCCGACCTGGAAGCAATTGTTGCACGCATGGATACGCTCACCTCGGACGCGGAAGCTTGGTCCCAAGAGAATCGGCATTTTCACGAGTTCATCTGCGCGCGTGCCGGTACCCAACTCGTGGCCAGCCTTATCACGAAGGTGCTGGACCACTGGGACCGGCTGCACCGCCATTTTTTGAAAGAGGTTTTTGTGAATCATCTGCCGATTGCTCAAAAACAGCATTGGCAGATCCTGCGTGCGATCCGGACCGGTGACGCCGACGAAGTCGAAAGCTTAGTCCGGAAACACAATCAAAGTGCACTGCGCGCTTATGAGGAGTATTTGCGACGGCAGAAATCCGATCCCGTCAACGAACGAGAACGAACGACAGTGAACACCAGCGAACGACAATGAGCGTTCGTTCTCGTTCGCTAACGATTGTTAAACAAGCCTGCAAATTTTTTTACCAATTAGCCGGTAACCTCTCGAGGCTTGGCGATCTTTGTGATCTAGTGTTTATTGTCGCTCTCATTTCATTGACAGGGCGGCGCCTGTCGGGATAGTGTTAGTCCCCCCCCGGCTCCGTATGGAGGGAGCGTCATGAACATGCCCCTCAAGATCCGCGTCAACGGGACGTTGCGAGAAAGCGAGATCGAACCGCGCATGCTACTCGTCGAATTCCTGCGCGAGTCGTGCGGTCTCACCGGAACGCACGTTGGATGTGAGACCGGCGTCTGCGGCGCCTGTACGGTCCTCGTTGACGGCCAGGCGGTTAAGTCATGCACGATGTTCGCCGTCCAGGCCGACGGCTCCGAGGTCACGACCGTCGAAGGTCTCGCGCACAACGGGGAGATGCATCCCGTCCAGGAAGGCTTCTGGGAGTGCCACGGCCTCCAGTGCGGCTACTGCACGCCGGGCATGATAATGACTGCGGTCCAGCTTCTTGAGCGGAATAGCTCGCCTTCGCGCGACGAGATCCGACACGCGCTCGACGGCAATCTCTGCCGTTGCACCGGCTACTCACATATTGTCGACGCGGTCGAGCATGCGGCCAAGAAAGGACAGACGCAGAGATGAGCACAACGATAGCGGAGCCCCCCAAAATAGAAGAAGCTCCTAAAGCTAAGGCTTCCCCGGGATACTTCGGTCGCGCGATGAAGCGGGTGGAGGACCCGCGCCTCATCAAGGGCATTGCGACATACGTCGACGACCTGAAAATCGCAGGTATGCTCCACGCGGAATTCCTCCGCAGTCCACACGCGCACGCGAAAATAGTCTCTATCAACACAGACGGAGCGAAGAAGCTGCCAGGCGTTATTGGCATCTTCACCGGCCCAGACATGAATGACCGTTTGGGGACAATCCCTTGCGCCACGCCGCTCCCGGGCGGGAAATCGCCAGACCACACGGCCTTGGCCGGTGCGCGCGCCTACTTTGTCGGTCACCCGGTTGCGGTCGTCGTCGCTGAGACGCGAGCGATTGCACGGGACGCACTCGAGCTTATCGACGTCAACTACGACCCGCTCCCGGCGGTGATCGATCCGGAGAAGGCGCTCGAAAAGGACTCGGCCCTCACGCACCCTGAGCTCGGGACGAACATTGCCTTCACCTGGAGCGTCCCAGGTGGCGACGTCGAGAGCTCTTTCCGGGAAGCTGATAAGGTCCTCAAAGTCCGTATGATCCACCCGCGGTTGACACCGATGGCGCTCGAGCCGCGCGGCTGTGTCGCGTCCTGGCATGCGGGCGAGTCATCGCTGACGCTCTGGACCTCGACCCAGATCCCGCACCTGGTCCGAACGCTCCTCCCAGGCCTTATCCACATCCCGGAGAACAAACTCCGCGTCGTGGCCCCTGAGGTGGGAGGTGGATTCGGTTCAAAGCTCAATCTGTACGCCGAAGAGGTCGTCATAAGTCACCTCGCGATACGCCTCAATCGGCCGATCAAATGGATCGAGGGCCGGCGCGAAAACGCGGCCGCCACCATTCACGGGCGTGACCAGATCGGGGACCACGAGATTGCGATCAAGAATGATGGCACGGTGCTCGCAACTCGATGTAAGGCAATAGCCGATGTCGGTGCGTATTGCCAGCTTCTCACGCCCGCGATCCCAACGCTGACGGGCATAATGCTCTGCGGCTGCTACAAGCTCAAGGCCGTGCAGATGGAAGTTACAGGTGTCCACACCAACAAGATGTCGACCGACGCGTACCGCGGTGCTGGGCGGCCGGAGGCAGCATACATCATTGAGCGCGTCATGGACCTGGTGGCAAGTGAACTCGGTCTCGATCCGGTACAGGTGCGCCTGAAAAACATGCCTGAACCAAGCGAGTTCCCGTTCCAAACCGCGACCGGGCTCCAGTACGACAGCGGGAATTATCAGGCCGCGTTCAATAAGGCTCGGGAGCTCGCGGATTGGCCAAATCTCCTCAAGGAGCGAGATGCGGCTCGGAAAACGGGCCGGCTTTTCGGGATCGGTCTTTCCACCTACGTTGAGATTTGTGCACTTGGTCCTTCCAAGACCATGGCCGCAGGTGGATGGGAATGGGGCTGCGTCCGGATAGAAATTTCCGGAAAGGTGACAGTCATCACGGGCACGACTCCGCACGGGCAAGGGCAGGAGACTAGCTTTGCCCAGATCGCTGCCGATCGGCTCGGTATCCCGATTGAGGACATTGTCGTTCTCCACGGCGACACAGCGACCGCTCACTTCGGTCGCGACACGTACGGCAGCCGCGCGACGGCGCTCGGCGGTTCGGCGATCGTGATGTCGATCGACAAGATTATCGAGAAAACGAAAACACTAGCCGCAGCGCTCCTCAAGTCGACGCCCGAGAAGATCGAGTTCGCGGATGGGAAATTCTTCGTGCGTGGAGAAGAGAAAGACGCTCTTGGATGGAGCCAGCTCGCGAGCGAGGCTTACGTCGCGAAAAACCTGCCGCCCGGATTCGAGCCGGGGCTCGAGGCATCGAGCTTCTTCGAGCCGCCCAATTGCACGTTCCCGTTCGGAACCCACATCGTTGCGGTCGAGGCGGATCGCGACACCGGTCAGGTGAAGATCTTGAAATATATCGCAGTCGACGACTGCGGTAAGCAGGTAAATCCGCTTCTGGTTGAAGGTCAGGTGCAGGGTGGCATCGCTCAATCGATCGGTGCTGCGCTCATGGAGAAAACCGTCTATGACGAGTATGGCCAGCTTCTTACCGGAGAGTTCATGGACTACGCGATCCCTCGGGCAGCGGACATTCCGGATTACCTCCTCGGGAGCACTGAGACGCCCTCGCCGTCGAATCCGCTTGGTGTGAAGGGCGTTGGCGAGGCGGGAACTATCGGCGCCACGCCCGCTATTGCGAACGCCGTCATCGACGCGCTCTCACCGCTCGGAATCCGCCACCTCGATCTGCCGTTCACGCCGGAACGGGTCTGGCGCGCAATCCAGGAAAAGGGAGGCGGATCATGATCGCCGCCGCCTTCGACTACGCCCGACCGGCGACGCTCGACGAGGCACTCGGGCTTCTCGCCAAGCACGGCGAGGATGCGAAAGTGCTCGCCGGCGGCCACAGTTTGATCCCGGCGATGAAGCTCCGCCTCTCGCAGCCGAGGGTTGTGGTTGATATCGGCCGCATCCGCGATCTTCACTCGATTAGCGAGCGAGACGGGAAGATCACGATCGGCGCGCTCACCACCCACTACGAACTCGAGTCGACCGATTTTCTCAAGCGTTCCTGCCCGCTTCTTCCCGAAGTGGCCGGGAAGATCGGCGACATACAGGTGCGCAATAAAGGGACTATCGGCGGGAGCTGCGTCCATGCGGATCCCGCGGGCGACTGGCCGGCGGCGATGCTAGCCCTCGACGCCGAGTTCGAGATTGGGAGCCCACGGGGAAACCGGACCGTGGTCGCCAAAGATTTCTTCGTCGATATGCTGACTTCAGCGGTCCAGCCAGACGAGATCCTGAAATTCATCCGCGTGCCGGTGACAGCGAAGACAGCCGCATACGTCAAGTTCGCACAGAAGGCGAGCGGGTTTGCAATCGCAGGCATCGCGACCGTATTGGACAAGGCGCGAAAGGACGTTGCCATCGCGGTGACGGGCGTGGCAGCGAAGGTTTATCGTGCAGCTGCTGCGGAATCGTCCCTTCGCGGATTGGAGGTTTCAGCGACGACGATCGCGACGGCGGCCCAGAAGGTGGCGGATGGGGTCGATCCGCTTTCGGACATCCACGCTTCATCGGAGTTCCGGGCGCATCTCGCGCGCGTCCAGGCTAAGCGGGCGCTAGACCTCGCTGCGAGTCGCGGATAAGACTCAACACAAATCCACAAAGAAGAGAATTTCCATCCCCTTGAGGTCTTTCGTCTTGAATCTTCGATGAAGCTTGCGGCGAAATACGCATTCGAGGCGCCGCCGGAGAAAGTCTTTGCGGCGCTCGTCGAGCCCGCGATTCTGCAGAAGTGCATCGAGGGATGCGAGAAGATGGAGAAGACGGAGGAAGACAGCTACGATGCGCATCTCAAGATCGGCGTCGCCGGGCTCAAGGGGAGCTACGTCGGAAAGATCCGGATCTATGAGAAGAAACGGCCGGAGTCGTTCACGCTTCAGGCCGCGGGCAAGGGCGCTCCAGGCTGGGTGAAAGGGACTGCGAGGATCCAGATCTCGCCCAAGGGTGAGGGGAGCGAGCTCCAATGCGAGTCAGAAGGACAGGTTGGTGGGGTGATTGCGGCAGTTGGCTCGCGGCTCGTGGAGGCGGCGGCGAAGAAGATGCTCCACGAATTCTTCCGCAAGCTAGGCGAGCAGCTAGAAAACGAACGACAACGAACGACGATGAACACCAGCGACCGACAATAAGCGCACGCCGGCGTTCGTTGTCGTTCGCTGACGTTCGTTGGTGTTCACTGCTAAGCTCGCGGATGCGAATTGTCGTACGCTTTTTTCAGCCGCTCAACCGTAACATGCGTATAAATTTGCGTGGTTGAGAGGTTCGCGTGTCCGAGCAATCACAGTGCAATTTAATCGTGTTCCCGGTAAGCCCGATTGCGTTCGCGGTTGCCTTCCCAAACCGGAGAAGCAGATTAACCCATGCTTATCCAGGCGTACCGTGTTGAGAGTCGCCGAGTGCCGCCCAGGCCTTCATGAATCGCGCGGCGCAGTTTTTTCCTCGTACCGTATCCGTAAGGCGCGCTTCTTCCAAAGATTTACAACCTTCTGACGTAACGGGCTACGGAATCGGTCAAGTTCTTGACTCACTCTGGCGACCTTGTTATGCGTTGTAGGTCGTCGGTTATGCACCACGACGCTATATTGTTCACGCATCGATCGCGGATTCCGACATAGCCACTGCCTCTCGATTCAATTCGGCAGTTCAGAAGGCAGAAAAGGAGCCTACACAATGAACTCAATAAGGAGCTGGGCACGAATTGGACCGATGTTAACGATGGGGGTTGTTTGCCCAGTCTTCGACCTGAGAAGGAGCAGGCTCGGTCTGGCGATGGTCCGGAAGTTGAAACTCGCGCTATGTCGATCGCTGGTGTTGGCCGCACTCTTAGTCGGGGTTTGCCAGGTGAGCTTGGGGCAAGGAGATGCAGATTTAGAGGCGCCAGGTTTAGCACCTTTTCCCACTACTTCGGCGGGCGGCGGGGTAACGCTTTTTCAGAACGTCCGCATCTTCGACGGTAAGAGTGCCGCGCTCTCGGTTCCCTCCAATGTGCTGGTCAGAGGCAACACCATTGAGCGCATATCTACGAACCCGATCACCGTCGACACGAATACTAAAGTCCTCGTGATTTCGGGAGAGGGGCGGGTGCTGATGCCAGGCCTCATTGACGCACATTGGCATGCGTTCATGGCGGCGACATCCCAGATGCTCCTGATGACCGCCGACTCCTCCTACCTTCATCTGTTGGCTGCGCGACAGGCTGAAGCCACGCTGATGAGGGGTTTTACCACTGTGCGCGACTGTGGTGGCCCAGTGTTCGGGCTTAAGCGGGCCATTGATGAAGGCGTCGTGATTGGTCCACGCATCTATCCCTCGGGTGCTTTCATCTCACAAACCTCAGGTCATGGAGACTTTCGCTTCTCCTTCGAGGTTCCGCGGACGCTGGGCGGTCCACTGAGCCATTCCGAGCTTGAAGGCGTCGCAGCGATTGCCGACAGCCCCGATGAGGTTCGGCTGCGTGCGAGAGAACAGTTGAGACAGGGTGCGAGTCAGATCAAGCTAATGGCGGGTGGCGGGGTTAACTCACCTCACAATCCGATCGAATCGACCCAGTACACCGAAGCGGAGATTCGCGCTGCTGTGGAGGCGGCCGACAATTGGGGCACCTATGTGACCGTACACGCGTTCACGCCGCCTGCGATCCAACAAGCGGTCGCCGCTGGGGTCAAGTGCATTGAACACGGTCATCTTATCGATGAGCCCACCGCCAAATTGCTGGCGGATAAGGGCATCTGGTGGAGCTTGCAGCCCTTAACGTATGATGCAGACGTATTTGCGCGAATGAGCCCAGTGTCACAGAAAAAGGCACTACAGGTGTGGGCCGGAACGGAGAACGCCTATAAGCTGGCGAAGAAGTACAATATAAAGACGGCTTTTGGTACAGATATTCTGTTCGATGCGGGGGCTGCTAGCCGACAGGGAGCTTATCTCGCCAAGATGGTCCGCTGGTACACACCTGCCGAGGCACTCAAGATGGCTACCGCAGACAATGGCGAGTTGATGGCTCTTTCCGGGTTTATCAATCCCTATCCCGGCAAGCTTGGGGTGGTGGAAGAGGGCGCACTCGCGGATCTGCTGCTGGTCGATGGCAATCCGTTGGAAAATATCCAGCTCGTCGCCGAACCCGACAAAAACTTCCTGGTAATTATGAAGGACGGCGCAATTTACAAAGATACGCTGCCCAAGTGAGGACTTCCAGACTCTCCAGGAAACGGCGAGAACGCCGAGAACGCCGACATCGCCGCGAGTGCCGGGAGCGGAAAACGCCGAGCGGAAAACGCCAGATGCTTTCCTATCTCCACCGACCAGCAGGACGCTATTTGATGTACTTCTCAGCAAACACAGTGTCTTTCCCGCTTGCTTGATTTGCGATTGCTCGAAGCAATCACAGAGCAATTCTATCACGTTCCCGCTAAGCCGGATTGCGTTCGTGGTTGCCTTCCCTAACCGGAGAAGCAGATTAGCCCATGCTTATTCAGGCGTACCGTGTTGAGAGTCGCCGAGCGCCGCCAGCCGGCGGAATACCGCTGACACCGGTTTCCGTAGGCATAGTGCAGTTTACGGGAGGTAGCGATGAAGGAAAAGATGGGAAACGAAAAAAGGCAGCTACAGACCTGCTGATGAACCATAGCCCGCTCGTCTTTCATTTGGTGTATGGACCCAGTACATGGCACGCGGAATTGGTCCGCTGCGACGACGATTCTTTAGGAACGCCATTTTTTGAAGATGATGCTAAGGGCTACCGAATCTGGCTCCCTCAATCCACACACGACGGTTTCCATCTCTAGACATCATTCTTTATTGCTTGCTGTATCCTGAAAGACTGTCGAAATCTTCTCTTAAAATTTAGCGAGTGTATCCTTTAAAAATCTTGTGTACCTAACACGATTTCTATCAGTAATATTTTTGTTGTTGGGCCTTCCGATTACTACCATCGAAGCGTGAGCGAAACACATTTCCAAAAGAATGACTACGGGATGTCCGTTGGGTTATTCAGGAGCCTCTGATGCGGGCTTATCTCATCGACCGGCAGATCGAGGACATCCGCCAAGTCCTGTTTCGCCAGACACAATCATGGCAAATACTATCGACCTTGGTCGGTTCTGCTTGAGCAATCGACGCGCTAGAAAGCCCTAGGAACGCTCGGAGCGAGGTGTCGGCTATAGGAAAGGAAAATGCGCTACCGTTGAAGCCAAAGCGAAATTACCTACTACTTGCACACCCATCGGGATCTTCAGGGCTTGGCTTTGGGATGGTTAGGGCCTTTTGCTTTGCTCTTTGCGATGATCCGCCACGCGAAGATCACGAGCAGTGAGCCGAGGAAGGCGGCTATGAGATCCTCGAAGGTAACTTTCAGCTCTCCGAGCGCGAAGTCGATTCTAAACAGCCTGAACAACTCGCCTCCGATCACCGCGCCGGCCATGCCGATCAGGAGGTTTGTCCAGCGACCCAAGCCCTCCTTTTTCAGAGTGACAGCTCGTCCCGCGAGCGTGCCCGCGAATCCGCCGACAATGATCCACACGATAATTTGGCCAAGGTTCATGACTTGAATGCTACGCTGCGAGCCGTTTAAACGGGCGTGTAGGAGAAGAAGTCCTCATCGCTAGCCAAAAAAAACTGTGGTTAGAGCGTACCGAGTATCGCTGGCCTGGGCAACTGCAAACCGGTTGCACCGCCATTTTGTGAAAGAGGTTTTTGTGAATCATCTACCGATTGCGGGCGTGCGGTCGTTGACGTTCGTCGGTGGTCATTGACGTTCGCTGTCGTTCGCTGCCTAGGCTCGCGGATGCGAATCGTTGTAGGCCTTTTTCAGACGTTCGACCGTAACGTGCGTATATATCTGTGTGGTTGAGAGGTTGGCATGTCCGAGCAATGTCTGAACGCTGCGGAGATCTGCTCCATTTTCTAATAGATGGGTAGCAAAGCTGTGCCGGAGCTTATGCGGACTTATCGGTAGTTGGATCGAAGTATTCTCGACATACTTTTTGAGGATGACCCAGACCGATCGGGTGGAAATGCGCCTGCGCAGTTTACTGATAAAAAGCGGTCCAGCATGGACGCCGGCGTGCTGCCGATATTTCTGGATGGCCTGCAACGCTAAATCGCCGACTGGTATGACGCGTTCTTTACGACCTTTTCCCAGAACCCGCACCGATTCGGCGTAGACATCGACATCAGCTACATCCAGAGCGACCAGTTCGCTCAGCCGGAGACCGCTGCTGTAAAACAATTCAAGAATAGCCGCGTCGCGGCTGATGGCCCAAGCCGGCGCTTGATTCTTTTTCTGGATCTGGTTCGGCTTATCGAGTAGTTCGCCGACCTGAGCCACGGAGAGCACGATGGGTAACTTTCTCTCTAGTTTTGGTAGACTGACTTCTTTGAGCGGATTAGCAGGTAATCCCGCGCGTTCCGTCAAAAAGCGATAGAAGCTGCGCAAAGCAGCGAAGGTGAGTCGCACATAAGAACGGGCCATGTCCTCTTTCATGCAGGCCAGCAGAAATTCGCGAAATTCGGATACGGTTACCACATGCCACGGGACCTCTCTGTCTCGGAATGCTCGAAACCGCTCCAGAGCGTGACGGTAGGCGATCACCGTTCGAGGGGACGCCGAACGTTCGACCTCGAGGTAAGAAATAAATTGCTCAACCCATCGATCCTTCTTTGGCGGCGCCATTGGGGAACAATGGTAACTCAAGTAGGCATTCGATAACAATCGTGGAAATCGGAGCGGACGCGCGGTTGGCGTGAGCTACCCTGAAGCGGTCGGGCGAAACCCGACTCCGCGAGGCCTACGTCGCGGCGAAGCTCAATGGTGTTGCTTAAACTGAGAACTCGGGCGCGCCAAAGCGCAGCAGCGGCGGTGGCAGTCCGGCAGGAATGGCGCGCTGGCAGGTGGCGCGGAATGGCCGGACTGTGAGCCTTGAGCGACACTCTCACAGGTCCTCTCGCTGCCGCTCGACGACGTGTATCGCCCTACCGACCTTCCGCCAACAACGCGACCAAACGTTGCCTTCGCTCCCGTTCATCAACCAAGAGTTCAATTACTAGATCGAGAGTCACGAAATCGTGACCGTCGCAGAGCTGAATGACTCGCTCATATTGAGCAATGGCGGCATCTTCCATTTTTACCGCGCTAAGTAGCGCAGAATCCAAATTGGTTGGGTCCGCTGGTGGCGGCAAACCCTTGTGCGCTCTCGGCAATTCCACTGAACCCGGCACGCGGCCATCCAGCGCCTTGATGCGTTTTGCCAAGCGTCGCGCGTGAGCTAAAGCGGTTTGCACTTCATCGTCGAACAAGGCCTTGACCGGTTCGGCACGAGAACCCTCCAGATCGATCGCGTTCGCCAAGTAATTTTGGATGACCTCGATTTCCGTCGCGTAGCAGATCTGTAACTCAGCGACGATCTCGGAGACTTTGTCCATCGGCGCTCAACGCTTGGCGCCCATTGGATCGCCCAGATGAGCAGGCTGGCTGGTAGCACCGACATCACCCTGGCGAGTGGTATCTCTTCTAAAGTACAGCACAGCTGAACGAGTTTCCATGCCGTCCGGCGATACCGCAACGATGGGAATTTCAAAGTCGTTGTCAGTAAATTTGAAATGGTAACGAAAGGTGCCGTCGGGCTGTAATTGGATCGGTTGGCCGGCGACAGTTACCTTCGCTCGCGGGTCAGTGCCGCCGTAAAAAATCACCTCGGCGTTTACGTGCATGAAAAATCCGCGCTCGACCGGTCCACCCCAACTCGAGGCAAAGCCACTCCAAAGGCTGCTTTCGGACGCCAACTCGCCCCAGCTAGACAACGGAAACTCTAGACCGGACCAAACAGCAGAACTGAGGGCCGAGGAGGTTAATTCCGCTGAGCTTAGTCCGAGAGCGCCTAGCTCTGACGCGCCGGAGGAAAGGGCCGTCAACTCGCTCCAACTAGATAGTGCAAACTCCAGGCCGGACCAAGCAGCGGAACTCAGAGCGGATGAAGTCACCTCTGCTGAGCTTAGTCCAAGGGCGCCTAACTCTGAAGCTCCGGCGAAAGAACTCAGAGCCCGGGAACTCATTTCGGCGCTACTTAGTCCACCGGCGATCTCGAGTGAGCTCGGTGCAACTTCCCTGAGCCTAGTTTCACTTCCGGCAGCGGTTTGCCAACTTGCCAGTGATTCGCTGCTGGCTGCCAAGGTCTCGGATGATTCTGCGGATGAAGGTACACCGAGACTGCTCAATCCGGCACTGGAAAGTCCACCGCCGAAAATCTCCTGAAACGCACTGAACATGCTGGACGCTTCGGGAGCGAGGAGCTGAGCCAGCCGACCCTTAGCCAATAATTCGCTGGCTGATTCTGAATCGAGCTGGGCCGCGAGATCTGTCCGCAAGTAACTAGTAAGCTCCTCAGAAGTCATCGACGAGAGTCGCCCAACGAAGGCTTTCCCCAGCAAAGTCTCCAAGATGTGGAGTTGTGAGTCATGCCAGCTCGACGGACCACCAAGATTCGAAGCCGCAGCCTGCTGAAGGCGCGCCAGCGCCTGGGCGAGGGGTTCGCCAGTCACCTTTGCGGCCTCGATAACATCCAGTAAGAAATTGAAGCCCAGATGAAATGGGACCGTAGCAAATTGACTCTCCCATTGTGGACTGATCGATTCCGGAGGCGTATGGGTCGGACCCGCTTCGCCGATGGTGCGCGCCGCGCCCTCTTCACCTCTCAAAACGAACTCGACTCGATAATCGGTATCCGCCTGCTGCACCGGGATATACCAGTTGCGAGCGATTTCGTTAATCTCGATCGTGGTCTCGAGTTCAGGACCGCGAAATACCTGAAGCAAAAGCCGCCGTTTCTCCGGGAACGCGGCATAGTCAAAATCCCAATAGGTGAAAAGCCAGTGCGGGTCTCGCGCCACAATAAACATCTGACCGTAACCCGATGGGAGTTCACCGAGATTATCGAATTCCCTATTTTCAACCGCCGGCGCCTTTGCTTCGAAACGAGACCGGTCCTCTCCGGTTTCGTCCGGCCCACCGCCCACGCGAAATCCATCCTTATTTTCCACAGAGTCTTGGCTCATGATAAACAAACCGATTCCACCACCGCGTATTGCAGCCGAAAGAGTCGAGGAAATCAATTAGGTATGCAACGGCTTTTTCGGGGGGCCGAATTTTACGCTTTTTTTAAGGCAGTCGACGGTCCGGCCGGATCCAATTTTCTTCGGCATCGCTCGTCCCCAAAAGACCCATAAACACGTAATCAAAAACGTTGGGCTGCTCGTGGGCGAGCACGACCGGAAATGGTGGCGCCGATTCCGATATAATTCTAGCGCCCCCCTGACTCGTCCAACGCTTCGGCCAATGAGGAATCTTTACTGACCAAACTGCCGAGATAGACGTTCTTGGGCGAGAGCGTGTACGGAGCACGCTGGATGTTCTGCGCATTTTGCAGACGGGAGAAGATCACCGAAGCTATTTTGGCTTTCGGAACTGTCTTTTCACCGAAGCCATATGGAATATTGCTCGACCAGAACTGAACCATTTCGACACCGTTTTTTTGCGTGACACCTAGAAAGATCGCGGAATGTCCGTGTTCATGCCGTCCGACATTGGGATTCCAGAATATTTTCATGAAATCCCCAGGCTTCGCTGCATTCCACGAAGTGAAGTTTGGTCCGAGATCTAATTCGCGAAAAAGACAGGCAGTACCTGGCCCGTTTGCATTCCACCGGCCCCAAACCCCCACGCCGTCAGGTTGACCTTTCACGGCTAGTTGCTCCGCGAGCGGACTCGCAATAGGCGCGCCTCCGTTGAGTTTCTCGACTGCTTGGACGAAAACCAAGTAAGTCGCACCGGAGCAGTAGCTCGGAACCGCGGCTCTGGGATTGATGGTGAGACGGCCCGAAGAAACTCGCACGGCCGTCTGCAGGTTGGCGGTCGCTGCATTCGAGGCGGAGTACCCACCCTGTTTCGGCATCTGCGGTAGCAGCGAAAGAATGACCTGATTTGCATCGGAATGGAACTGGTTTTCCGCGACGCTCGCCGTTGTCCAGGCACAGAACGAACCGGCTGCTATCAACAATTTTTCAACTATGCGCATAAGAAATGGGAGAGAAAAGAACTCAGGTCCGCTGGCTGGCAAGTATTTACGAACAGGTTCCTGCGCACAAATGGAAAAGTAAGTAACCATAATTGCTGCAATGACATTGAAAACTTCAATATTTCTGATAGTGTTCCGGTGAACATTGATGGAGACTTTGACTGAGCGGCAACGGGCGGTGCTAAATTACATACGACAGCATCAGCGAGAGACAGGTTTTCCTCCAACCAGCCGCGAGATTCAGCGGCATTTTCAATTTCATAGTCAGACTGCGGCCATGAATCACCTGCGCGCGCTGGAACGCAAGGGTGTCATCAGCCGTTCTCCGCACAAAGCTCGCGGCCTGAGCGATCCTGAGATGAGGATGCGTTCAGAGCAACGAATGGTGCCCCTATTGGGGGCGATTCCCGCCGGCCATGCCACTGATTCAGCGGCAACGGAAGAGACAAAATTTGCGGTCGATTCCAAATTCTTCGGCGTCAATGAAGCGAGTGAAGTGTTCGCCTTAAAGGTGCGGGGTGAGTCGATGATTGGGGCCCAGATTCTCGATGGAGACACTGTGTTGCTAACGCGATCAATGCCGCACGAAGGCGACATAGTGGCCGCGTTGATTGACGGTGAAGTCACGCTCAAGCGCTATCAGCTCAAAAGAGGCAAACCCTTTCTGAAAGCAGAGAATCCGTCTTATCCGGATTTGATTCCGGCAGCGGAATTAGTCATCCAGGGAGTGATGATCGGATTGATTCGCCGGTCGCGCTGACCGGCGATTTTTGCAACATGCAAGTTGACGAGCTTGCATGGCTGCTGCCATCGTCCCTCGCTTATGAATTTTCGGTTGGGATTTCTGGCGGCTCTTGTTGGCCTGGGGACGGTCACTGCTCAAGAGGAGCCGATCTTTGGCTACGGCGACGTAGTAAAGAAAGCCGAAGCATTGGCTCAACAGCCGTTCGCGGCCCAACCACAACAGCTTTCTCCTGATTTGCAGAATTTGGATTATGATCTTTACCGCCGAATCCGCTTTTTGCCCGAGCATACGGTGTGGCCCTCGCTTCCCTACCGGCTCGGGTTCTTTCACCCCGGATATTATTACAAGCAGCAGGTTTTAATTCATGCGATCGAACCGGATCGGCTCAGAGACATCCCTTTTTCGCCCTCTTATTTCCATTATGATAAGGAAATAGTGTTCAGCGGGCGAGAACCCTTCGCTGGTTTCAAGGCTTACGTTCCTTCGACGCGTCCTGGTGTTCAGGACGAGTTTCTTTCCTTTCTTGGGGCGAGCTATTTTCGGGCTATCACGAAAGGACTGCATTGGGGCTTGTCCACACGCGGACTGGGCGTCAATACCGGGTTGAGTCCAGAAGAATTTCCCAGCTTTTGCGAGTTCTGGATTCGCCAACCCAAACCAACCGACACGAGTTTGCAATTCTATGCGCTATTGGATAGTCAGAGCGTGACCGGGGGCTATCAGTTCAACGTGCACTATGGCGAGACCACCACCATGGACATTCAAGCGACTCTATTCTTCCGCAAGAAACCGCAGGTCGTGGTCCTCGCGCCCCTCACCAGTATGTTCTATTTCGGCGAGAACACGGTGAATAAACCGACATTGAAGCCCGACTATCAACCTACCGGCAAGATGGAGTTCTCGATGAATAAGACCGATTTTAAACGGAGAGAGTTTCGCCCGGAAGTGCACGACTCCGACGGTCTACTGATGGAAACTGTATCTGGTGAAAAATTATGGGCTCCTTTAGACAACCCCAAATCCGTTGTCGTACGAAAGTTCTCTGACGTGACTTCGTTTTCTCTTTTACAGCGCGATCGAGATCTGAGCCATTACCTGGACCTGGAGGCCGAATATCATCGTCGTCCTAACCTGACTGTTGTGCCGAAAAGCGACTTTGGTCCGGGGTATGTGCGACTACTGGAAATTCCTTCCACCGATGAATACAGCGACAACATGGTGGCGGGTTGGGAGCTGGCCAATACTCCAGAAGCCGGCAGCCGGTACGAGTTTGCTTATCAACTGGTTTGGAATGGCAAAGAGGCGGGCACCAACCAATTCCGGGTTGTCTCCACGACGGTTGTGCCGAATCCGCGAGCGAGCGAGACGCGTTTTACGGTAGAGTTTGCCAAACCGGAGAACGGCGAGACCATTCCAGTGGATGAGCTGCGTCCTTACGTTGTGGCAAACCAAGGCGGTCAAGTGAAGGATATACAATTTGCGCCAACTGAGCGAGGTTGGCTGGTGAGCTTTACCATTTTCGATCCAACTCCGCCCCAGAGTATGGATGTTAGCTGTGTTATTTTGCGGCGCGACCGGTTTTGCTCGGAAAAATGGCTATATCTGCTGAATACTTAACCCTTTTACGCGTAGGAATTAATGCATCACCCGAGTGGAAAGAGGCTTGGGACCGCATCAACGACTATTTGGATGCTCTCAAAGTCCCTGAGGACGTTGAGCGGCAGCTCGTTCTACTTTCGAGTTTCGAGCAAGCGATTGCGCGGAAACGCCAGGAACCGTTCACCCCGGCGACCCAGCTCGCGTTCGAGGAGACTCAGCGGGCCCTGGATCAAGCTCTAGGCCATTTGATCGGGACGGGGGTGCCGCCGGATCGGAGATCGGTTGAAGAGCGCATTCGCCTTTTCCTGACGGAACCGAGCGAGCGAGGTAGTTTCAAGTCGCACGTCCAGTTATCCGATGAGGTTTTGGAAGCTCTTCGAGAGGTTAGACTCAAGCCGACCCCGCGGCTGCAGCAGGCAAGTATCACCGCCCGGCCGTTTCGATTTTCTTCCACCGGTGAAAAGGTCATTACTTTCGCGGAGCGATTGGCCTTCTTGGGATCCAACCGAATTTTAAGCTGGTGTCTTGGTTTGGGCATTATTGGATTATTGATTTTCGCGAGTTTGTAAATCTATTCGCGTGGTAGTGGTTGTTTTAGGAAATGGAAGATTGGGTCCTTCAATGAAATGGTTCAGCATATGAGCGGTCCAGATCGATCAGCAAGACTCGTCGAACTCGTTGGGCCAGCGAGACTAGATGAAGTCTTTCAGGCGAAGGTCCGCCTACGACGTTGGGCGGTGGGCCTGGTCACTCTGGGTATTGCCGGCATCGGCATTTGGCTGATGTGCGACATGCTGAATTTGGGAGGATGGAGCCCGCTTAAAGTGGTGGAGCTCGGCCTTTTCGTACTGCTATTCACAGCTCTCGCCTTTGGGTTTACCCAAGCCTTTATCGGATTTCTGGTTTTGGCGGAAGGACATGAGCCGCTCAAGATCACAAATACGCTGGACCCGGCCACACCGCTGGCGTCCACTGCGATCGCTATGCCGATTTTTAACGAAGACGCAACGACCGTTTTCGGCAATATCCGGACTCTATACGATTCGTTGCAGCAAAGAAGCGAGCTTGAGAATTTTGATTTTTATCTTCTGAGCGATTCGGTTGAGCCCAGCAAAGTGGTAGAGGAAGAACTCGCCTGGGCAGACCTCTGCCGGCAGACCAACGGGTTCGGTAAGATCCATTACCGGCGAAGACGCTTGCCGGTAAACCGCAAAAGCGGGAATATCGCTGATTTTTGCCGGCGCTGGGGGCATCGGCATCGGTACATGATCGTCCTCGATGCCGACAGCATTATGACCGGTGAAGCGGTTTCATCATTGGTGCGGCTGATGGAGGTGAATCCGCGTACCGGCATCATTCAAACCATGCCAAAGCTCGCGAAAGCGCAGACCTTATTTGGCCGAATTCAGCAATTCGCGTCCCGTCTTTACAGTCCAGTTTTCGCAGCGGGACTGAACTTTTGGCAACAGGGTGCTGGAAATTATTGGGGACACAACGCGATCATCCGAGTCTCTCCTTTCCTCACCAGTTGCGGGTTGCCCGAACTTCCTGGACGGGCGCCATTGGGTGGACGCGTGCTGAGCCATGATTTTGTCGAAGCGGCGCTAATGCGAGACGCTGGTTGGGAAGTCTGGTTCGCCTACGATCTCGAGGGCAGCTATGAAGGTTTGCCGCCCAACCTGACGGAGTACGTAAAACGCGATCGTCGATGGTGCCAAGGGAATCTCCAGCATATGTGGTTTCTGTTGGCAGAGAAAATCCGTCCGGTGAGCCGGCTTCATCTCATCCAAGGAATCCTTGCTTACGGCTCATCTCCGTTGCTGGCGCTATTTATCCTGTTCGGAACTTTTCAAGCTGCGATTGATCGGTGGCATCAAAAGACGTTGAACGTTCAGCTTCCGTCCGCGTTCATTCTCATGTTTTTGACCTTGTTATTGCTATTCAGTCCGAAACTCTTAAGTCTGATCCACCTTTCTTCCCAATCGAAGTCGCTGAGGCCCTATGGGGGAGGGTTACGTGCGGCCGTTGGAGTTCTCCTTGAGGTCGCGTTCTCGATCCTGGTTGCGCCGATCATGGTTTGGTTTCATACCCGATTTGTTTTCCGAAATCTGGGAGGACAGACGGTGACTTGGCATACCCAGACCAGAGAAGGCGGAGAGGGTCCAGGTTGGGCGGCTACGCTGAGTGAATACTGGCCGCTGCCTGTCTGCGGGATTGGCTTGGGCCTGTTCGCGTGGTGGATTTCTCCGGGGTATTTTCTTTGGCTTCTGCCGATCCTCCTTGGTCTCTGGTTGGCGGTTCCTTTGGCGCTATTGAGCGGACGATCCGGCCTGCTCAAGACTTTTTTTCTAACGCCGGAAGAAACCGAGCCAGTAAAGGAGCTTACGACCTCTTACGTCTTCCAATTGCGCGAAGGCGACCAGTTCGTGCACGCAATTCTCGATCCGTTCTACAATGCGGTACATGTTGCTCTCCAGAAAGAGCGGCGCAATCATGCTCCCGCCGCCGAAGGCTATGTGGCGTCCCTGGCCGCTAAACTCTTCCGGCAAGGTCCGGAGGCGCTGACCCCTCGCGAAAAAAGAGCTCTCCTGGCCGATGGCCCGACGGTTGCGCGATTACACGTGCTCATTTGGAAAACGCCGGCCCACCTGATGAATCCGGTTTGGTCAAAAGCGTTGGAAAGTTACCGTTCACCGGAACGCCTATCGAGGGCGACTTCGGAACCCATGGAACCGAGCCATTCTCCGGTTGATCCCGCCGTCGCCTAAGCACGCAAACAGACGCGCCAGCCGCCGTAGCTTACGCTAATATCTGTTTCACAGCTATTTATGACCGAGCGAAGCAGTTGGCCCCAGCCAGCCGGCTACCGGACAACTTCTGAAAACTCGGCTCGACAGGACCAGAAAGCAGGTTTTTCCTAAGAGGCTACTGATGAAACGAATCTTGTTCGGCGTCTTTTTTGTTGTCGCCATCGCCGCTCTTCTTTTTCTCTTACTAGGCCGAGACGAAAGTGAAAAAACGCCTGCTGCGCGATTGGCCTCCCCGGATAGCGTCCTTTATCTTGAGCTTCGCGACGTACCGGAATCCATGAAACGGTGGCCGGAGACGACCCTGAGCAAGATATGCCTGGAGCCGACAGTCGCCCGGTTTTTTTCGCGCCCGATTGGACAAATACCGCCGTCGTGGAAAGCGGCTTGGTCTGCACTGGTGCGATTGCGGCCGATAAACATCTATTTGTGTTGTTCGGACTGGAGCGGCAAAGATTGGGTTTTCGGCGCCAGGTGCTCAGGTGACTTGCGCGACTGGCAAAGCGAAATTGATGACCGGGTTCATGAACTATCCGGCTACCGGTTAGCAGTGATATCGTCGGATCCGCAACGTCCTGCCAGTCGGTCTCCCAGAGCTGGAAAATTGATGTTCGCTGTCCGTAGTGGCCAGTGGTTACTCTTCAGTTTACGCCCTGAGGCTCTCCGCAGTAGCTTGAAAAGGATCGGCAACAAGCCGGCCGGACTTGAAACTTCCGAGGTTTTCCGTCAGTGCCACACCCACGTTCCGTCTGATGCCGATTTCTTCGGATTCGTGAGCGGCAAAACGGAGGGACCATCGTCCTCGCCATCGGATTGGCTTGCATCTTCCAACGCAATTCCGGCGGTTATGCTCGCAACGAAATTGGAGGGACCAAATATTCATGATACAGTTTTTACTCGTGTTACCTCTGGCCAGACCAAACTTCCGGCTAAGGGAATGTACCTTACTACGCCGGAGACCCTCGCTTACATCTCTTTGCCTTTGGATTTGCTGCACATCCGTGAATTGACGAGAAGGATGGCCAAAGAATGGGGCATTGCTCAAACCGCTGAACAGTACCTTAACGAAGTGACCAACTCTGGAGTCGATTTTCATCACCTCAGCGAGGTCGTGAAAGGGGCGGAGATAGTGATCAATCAAAAGCCAAGCCAGGACCTGCTCGATGGGTTCTTCCTTTTGCAAGTGAGTGATCCTGATTCTTTTGCCGGAATGATACGCAAGATTCTACAGCAGGAGTTTCCGGACCGGTGGACAGAAAAAGATATGGGCGATTCACCAGTGTTCCGATTCGCGGCGGGCCAATCGGTTAACTTCGTCTTTGGTATGAGCGGCAACTATTTTGTCGCGGCCCGGAATGAAGAGGCTTATGCCGAAGCGCGGGCGCGCTTGCAGGATCAACAGATTGGCCTGCGTGCTCCAAGCAATTATAAAATTGTGGATGTCAGCCAACCTTCGGCGGTCCAGTTCTATCTCGACGCAAACACTTTGTTTGAGCGTGGGTATGGAAGCATTCGGCCAATGCTTGTTTTCGGTGCGGCGCTGGTGCCCAACCTGGCTGATTTCATCGATCCGAACGCTCTGCCGGAAACGTCCGAGGTATGTAAACATCTGACACCTATTCTAATGTGCCGACGCGAGCTGCCGGATGGTACTCTCGATGATTCCGTTGGACCGCTGACTGCCTTCGAGGCAAGCGCTCTCGGTGTTGGAGCCGCTGCCGGCTTAAGCTTTATCGAGCGGTAAGAACACGCTTCGGCACGGAGCATAACAGACTTCATAAGACCTATGGGTCTCATATGTCCTATGGGTCTCATCGGCCCTATGAGTCGCAACCTCGTTCAAAGCTCGTCTCTCTGTTTTAGCATGTGAACAAAGGCGCTG
>WNFL01044326.1_pt1 | contig 27041 bp, 26 predicted proteins | sample 5400361 | NCBI WGS metagenome assembly WNFL01 (sample SAMN13153351, study PRJNA577476) | soil metagenome | isolation source: 40 cm soil on Douglas fir-dominated hillslope | place: USA:California | collected 2013-09-17
CGCTGTTTCTCGACGAGATCGGCGAGACCACGCTCGGCTTCCGGGTGAAGCTGCTGCGCGCGCTGCAGGAGGGCACGGTGCGGCCGCTGGGCGCCGGGCGCGAGCAGCCGGTCGACGTGCGCATCATCGCCGCCACGAACCGCGAGCTCGAGGGCGAGGTCGAGGCAGGCCGCTTCCGGCGCGACCTGTATTTCCGGCTGAACGGGTTTCCGATCTCGCTCCCGCCGCTGCGCGCGCGCATCGAGGACATCGTGCCGCTGGTGCTGCACTTCCTGGAGCGCAGCCGCGAGCTGACCGAGCTGCGCGGCGTCGCCGCCGACGCGCGCCGCCTGCTCGAGACCTACCCGTGGCCGGGCAACGTGCGCGAGCTCGAGAACGAGGTCGAGCGCATCGTGACTCACGCCGAGTCGGGCGCCGAGATCACCGCGCGCATGCTATCGCTGCGCCTGCGCGGCGGCGCGCCGGAGGCACCGCGCCCCGCCGGGAGCGAGACGCTGCGCCAGGCCGTCGCGCGCTTCGAGTCCTGGTACCTGAAACACGCGCTCGAGCGCAACCAACAGCGCCGCATCGCCACCGCCCGCGAGCTGGGCATCACCCGCGAGTGTCTCTACAAGAAGCTGCGCAGGTACGGGATGCAGTGACCCGCGCGATCAGGAGTCACTTCGCCGAGCCCGAGCGACCCGCGACGAGCGCGGGGATCAGGATCAGGTTCGCGACCAGGATCAGCGACAGGCCGATGGTGAGGAGCAGGCCGAGGCTCGCCATGCCGGGGTGCGGGGAGATCGCGAGCGTGCCGAAGCTGGCGATGGTGGTGAGCGTGCTCTGCACGACGCCGCGGGCCGTGCTGGTCTCGAGCAGCGGATCACCTTCGGCGCCGAGATGCCGCCAGCGGTGCACCAGGTGGATGCCGCTGTCGATGCCTATCCCGAGCAGCGCGGGCAGCACGAGCACGTTCGCGAAGTTGAACGGCAGATCGAAGATCACCCCGAACGCGGCGAGCAGCGCGGCGGAGAGCGCGAGCGGCGCCAGCGCGATCAGCGTGTCCGAGAGCCGCCGCCAGAGCACGAGCAACAGCAAGGTGATCGCGAGCGCCGCGCCGAGCAGCGCCTCGCGAAACGCCTTCACGACCACGCGCGCGGACTCGACGGTGGTGATCGCGATCCCGGTGGCCTCCGGCAGCGCCGCGACCGCGCTGTCCGCGAAGCGCTGCAGCTCGCGGTCGTCGCGGCCGAGATCCTCCTTGGGATACGCGTCGACGCGCACGCGGCCGTCGGGCGCGACCGTATCGCGCACGAGCTCGGGCGGCAGGTCACTCGCTTCGACGGGCTCGGCCTGCAGCGCGGTCTCGATGCGCTGCACCTGCTCGGGCAGCGTGCCGACGACGCTCTTCTCGAGCCGGCGCAGAGACGCGGCGCGCGCCGCCTCGGGCTCGGCTGAGAGCTTCCCGACCAGGCCACTCACCGCCGCGCGCAGCTTGTCGAGCGCGACCCGCGTTTTCGCGTCCAGGGTCGCGGGCATCTCCTCGGTGGTGGCCACGAAGTTGCGCAGCTCGGCGAGCTCCTCCTCCGCCGTCGGCTGGCGAGGCACGCGGTCGGCGGTCGGAGGCGGCGCCATGAAGAGGGCGACGTCCTCGAGGATCGCGAGCTTCGCCTCCTGGTCGGTCGGAACGAGGTCCGAGAGCGTCATCGTGTGGTCGACGGTGTCGAGCTTGCCGAGCCGCGCCGCGACCGCGTCGGCGGCGGCGCGGTCCTTCGCGAGCACCGTCACGCTCCAGGGCGATTGACCGTCGGTCGCGAGCAGATCGTTGAACGCGGTCACCGAGTCGGCGGTCTGCACGCGCAGCCGCAGCGGGTTGTATTCAAAGCGCACCTTCAGCAGGAACGGCACGCACGCGAGCGCGAGCACGGCCGCGCCGATCCGGACGGCGCGCGCGCGCCGCACCGGGAACGACACGACGCGCGAGAACCAAGCGCTCGGTGGCCGGCGCACGCGCGGCTTGGGCAGCGGCGGTTTCATCAGGGTGATGAGCGCCGGCAGAAGCGTCAGGCTCGAGATCACCGACAGGATGATTCCTCCGGCCGAGATCACGCCGAGCTCCGCCACGCCCACGTAGTCCGTGGGCGCGAACGCGAGAAAGCCGATCGCCACGGTGACCGCGCAGAGCAGGAGCGAGAGGCCGACGTCCCGGGCGGTCTCGCGCAGCGCGCCGGCCGAGTCGAGCCCCTTGCCGTACAGGTCCTGCCAGCGCAAGCAGAAGTGCACGCCGAAGTCGTCGCCGAGCCCGATGAAGAGCACGGCGAACGCGACCGACACCATGTTGAGTGACCCGACCGTCGCGGTCGCGAACGCGAAGGTCCAGACCAGGCCGATCGAGAGAGTGAGCGAGGTGGCGGCCATGAGCTTCCAGCTGCGCAGGCCGAAGAACAGGATCGCGGTGACGGCGACGAACGAGAGCGCGCCCGAGAGGGCGGTGCCGCGCGTGACGGTGTCGAGCTCCTCCGACGACAGGGCGAGCTCGCCGGTCACGCGCACGCGCACGCCCGAGTCACCGCCCAGGCCGATCTGCTGCGCGATCTCGTGGATGCGCGCGATCGACTCCTCGGCGGGAATCAGCGCCGCGTAGTTCACGATCGGCTGCACGACGAGCACGCGGCGCGTCGCCTCGGGGAGTGACTGGCCGAGAATCACCTCGCGCCACGACACGGGCTCCGAATGGCCGCGCAGCTCCGCGTCGACCGAGCGCGAGAGGCGATCGAAGATGGGCGCGAGCTCGACCACGGTCGCGTCGCCGGTGCGCAGCGAGTCCGCCGCGCGTCGCAGCAGCGCGAACAGCCCGCGCAGGCTCGCGTCGCGGCGCAGCTCGGCTAGATAGGGCTGCACCTCGGCAAGGTGGTCCGCGAGCTTCTCGAGCTCGCCGGCGCTGAGATACAGAAGGCCGTTCTTCTCGAAGAACGGGCCTTCGCCCGGCACGTCGACGCTCGCGAACAGACTCGTCTCGACGGCGAGTCGATCGCGCAGCGCGAGTGCGGCGTCGCGCGCGCGCTCCGGCGTCGGCGCGTCGACGACCACCAGCAGGGGATCCTCCGACCCCGGAAAGGCGCGCGTGATCTCGTTCCAGGTCTTCTGGTGCGGCAGGTCGGGCGAGAGCATGGCCCCGACGTCCATGTTGATGCCGAGATTGCGGTAGGTGTAGAGGCCCAGAAGCGCAGTCACGAGCAGCGCGCCGACGAGCGTCGCGATCGGATGCCGCCGTACGCCATCGACCCAGACAGCGACCGCGCGGCCGATCAAATCGTCCATGCTGCCCCCGCGCGCGATCGGTTATCCTGCGCCGAACCATGCACCATTCCCGAGTCCGCCGCCGCACGCGGCTCACCGCGAAAGCTCTGCTCGCGTTGCTGGCGCTCCTCGCCGGCGCGGTGCGCGCCTCCGCCGCCGGCGCCGTCCCGGCACAGACCGCGGCGCCCGTGATCGATCACTTCCATTCCGTGCTCCTGGACGTGATGAAGAACGCGAAGACGCTGGGCATCGACGGCCGGCGCGAGAAACTCGCCCCCGCGCTCGATGCCACCTACGATTTTCCGGCGATGGCGCAGCGCTCGCTCGCCACCGGCTGGGCGAAGCTCGATCCAGGCCAGCGCGAACGCTTCACTGCGGCTTTCCGCGCCATGACCTTGCGCACCTACGCCACACGGTTCGACGGCTACGACAACGAACGCTTCGAAACGCTCGGCGAGGAGCCGTCGATCGCGGGCACCGTGATCGTGCGCTCGGTGCTCCACAACGCCGACGAGGACATCCACCTCGACTATCGGCTGCGCTCGACTCCCAGCGGCTTCCGCGTGATCGATGTCTATTTGAGCGGCACGGTCTCGGAGTTGGCATTGCGCAGAGCCGAGTACACCTCGGTGTTGGAGCGCGACGGATTCGAGGCGCTCGTCTCGGCGCTGGAGCGCAGAGTCTCCGACTCGCCGGACGCCCCGCCGCGCAACTCCGACTCGCGATTGAAGAAGTAGGCCGAGCGGAGCGCCGCGTAGAAGTCGACCGCGCCGTCGCGCAGAGCGTCGAGCGCGTCCGCGGCTTCGTGGCGCGCCGTGATCCCGTTGCCCGTCTGGAGCACGAGCTGGATCGTCGTCGACAGCAGATAGCTCTGCGGCATGACGGTCCCGTCGACCACGTCGCCGACCGTGTCGCGCGCGGTGGTGGGCCCAAAGAGCGGAAGCACGAGATACGGCCCGGCGGGGGTGCCGTAGCGGTACAGCGTTCCGCCGAAGTCGGTCGGGTGCGACTCGAGGCCGATCTCGTTCGCCACGTCGAACACGCCGGCGACGCCCACCGTGGTGTTCACGCAGAAGCGCACGAACGTCTTCCCCGCGCGATCCGGGTGGAACTGCAGCAGGTAGTTCACGAACGACACCGGCTCGGACAGATTGCGGAACATGCGCCGCACCGCGCGCTCCCCGGGGTCCGGCATCAGAAAGCCGTAGACGTCCGAGATCGGTCCAATCGCGTAGCGATCCGCGAACTCGTTGAAGCCGAACACCACGCGGTTGCCCGGCTCGAGCGGATCCCAGTAGGAACTCGGCTCGGCCGAGTCGAGCGCGTCGAAGAGCGCCGCATCGTCGCCAGGCGCCGCGTCGTCCGCAGGCGCAGTGTCTTGCGGGTCGCTCGGCTGGGGCAGCGCGTCGGAGCCCAGTGCGCCCCCGGAAGAGGCCATCGCGTCCGGCTGAGCGGACTCGCTCGCGCCTGCCGCCGGCGCGCCGGCGGCGCCGACCGCCAGCGCGAGCACACTCACGAGGAGTATTGCTGAGACACCGTTTGCGATCAGATTCACCTCGCCAAAGGACCGAGCCGTCGGCGGGCGGGAGTGTAGCCCCATTTTCCCCGCCAGCCGCCGCGCGGCTGCAGTTGCTTTTAATCGGCAAAGGGGCGCTTTCGTGCAGGGGGCCTCTCGCTGCGACCCGGGCGCCGTATACTGCGCCGGCAGTTGACCGCTCGAAACGCGCGTCAGAGAACGGCCCGCGCCCTCGCGCTCTGCGCGGCTGCGGCGGTGTGGGCGTGTGCAACTCCGCGCATCGCGAGCCACGAGCCCCGCGGCCCCGACGTTCGCCTTTCGCTCCTCGCGCTGGGCGACTGGGGCCGAATTCCCAAGGCGGGCGCGAGCCCGCCGAAGCAGCTCCGTGTCGGAGAGGCGCTCGCGGAGGAGGATCGACGTGCGCCGGCCGACGCGCTGGTCTTCGTTGGTGACAACTTCTACCCACACGGCCTGGAAGCGGCGGAGCTCGAGCCGCGGCTGCGCGCGAACCTGGTCGGGCCCTACTGTCATTTCTTGCAGCTGAGCGACCTCGGCGTCCGCGCGCTCGGCGACGCGTGTCCCGAGCCCGAGTCGCGCCGGCACCCGCTGCCGCTCTGGGCCGTGCTCGGGAACCACGACCACTACAGCCCGGCGGCGATCGAGCTGGAGAGCCGGCGCATTCCCGACTACGTGCCGAACTGGCGGCTGCTCGGCCTGCCGGTCGAGACACTCGAGCTCCCGCAGGGGGTGAGCTTGATCTTCTACGACTCGACCGCACTGCGCCTTCCCTCGGGGGCGAGTCACCTCCCGCTGCTGACGAAGGCGCTGCGCGAGTCGCGCGGCCCGTGGCGCATCCTCGTCGCGCACCACCCGATCGACTTCCAGGACGCCTCGCACGGCATCGAGGGCGCGATCGCGGATTCGGGCGCGCGCGCGCAGCTCTTGCTCGTCGGGCACATCCACGACTTGCGCGCGGGCAGGCTCGAGCCGCCCCTGCCCGCGCTGCAGCTCATCTCCGGCGGCGGCGGCGCCGCCGAGTCGAATCACAAGACGCTTCCCGATCAGCTCTGGCAGCTGAAGTCCACGGGCTTCGCGCGCATCGACCTGGTTGGGGCGGAGCCCGCCGATCACCTGCGCCTGCGCGTGTTTGCGGTCTCGGCGACCGGCGACGAGCCGGGCGTGGTGGCCGCGTGGACCGTGTCGCGCGGCGGCGAGGTCGCGGCAGAGACACTGGCGCCGGAGCGCAGGTAGACTCGCGCGCGTGAAGACAACGCTCGCCCTCGTCGTTCTCGGGCTCCTGCTCCCGTTCCACGCGCGCGCACAGGAGCTCGTGCCCGAGTCGGATCGCGCGCTTGCGCGCGAGATCTACCGCGAGCTGATCGAGACCGACACGACGCATTCCTCGGGCAGCACGACGCGCGCGGCCGAGCAGATCGCGGCGCGACTGCGCGCCGGCGGCATTCCCGACGCGGACATCGCGCAGCTGGGGCCCTCGCCCACCAAGGGCAATCTCGTGGCGCGCTTGCACGGGTCGGGCCCCGAGAAGCCACTCGTGTTGCTCGCGCATCTCGACGTCGTCGAGGCGAAGCGCGAAGACTGGTCGGTCGACCCGTTCGTGCTGCTCGAGCAGGACGGCTACTTCTACGGTCGCGGCACCCTCGACGACAAGGCGATGGCGGCGATCTTCACCACGCTCCTGCTGCGGCTCGCGCACGAGCACACGCCGCTGCGCCGCGACGTGATCCTGGTGCTCAGCGCCGACGAGGAAGCGGGCAACGAGAACGGCGCCGGGTGGCTGCTGCGCGAGCATCGCGCGCTGGTCGACGGCGGGCTGGTGCTGAACGAGGGCGGCGGCGGCTGGATGCGTCAGGGCAAGTATCTCGTGCTGGCGATGCAGGCGAGCGAGAAGACCTACATGGACTACGCCCTTCGCGCGACCGACAAAGGCGGTCACAGCTCGCTGCCGACCCCCGAGAACGCCATCTATCGGCTTTCCGCAGGTCTCCTGCGCGTGCAGAAGCTGGTGTTTCCGGTGGAGCTGAACGAAGTGACCCGCGCGTTCCTGCAGCGCGCCGCGGTCACGGAGTCCAAAGAGATCGCGGCCGCGATGCGGGCGCTGGCGGCGAACGCGAAGGATCTCGCGGCGGCGCGCCGATTGTCCCAGGAGCCGCGCTACAACGCGCTGATCCGCACCACCTGCGTCGCCACGGAGGTCCAGGCCGGGCACGCGCGCAACGCGCTGCCCCAGAGCGCGGTCGCCAACGTGAACTGCCGGATTCTGCCGGGTCACTCAGCGGCCGAGGTGCGCCGCGCGCTGCTGACCGCGCTCGCCGATCCGAAGATCGAGGTCGCGCTCGACGAGAAGGAGATCGCGGGCCCGCCGCCGAGCATCGACGCGGAGCTGCTGCGCGCGGTCGAGAGCGTGACAGCGCAGGTATTTCCCGGCGTGCCGGTGGTCCCGACGATGAGCTCGGGCGCGACCGACTCCAAGTATTTCCGCCTGGCCGGGATTCCCGCGTACGGCATCTCGGGGATCTTCAGCGACATCGACGACGTGCGCGTGCACGGACGCGACGAGCGCGTCGGCGTGAAGCAGTTCTACGAGGGTCAGGAGTTTCTGGCGCGCCTGGTGAACGAGCTCACCGCTTCAGCGCCATGACCAGGCCCGCGGAGATCTGGATCTGGAACGCGCCGGTGAGCCGGATCTGGCGCGCGAGGTGCGCGCGCACGGGCTCGAGCGCGTGGGCATCCTCGCAGGACGAGCGCAGGAAGGCGACCGCGATCTCGGGGTCGGTGACCGCGAGCGTGCTGTCTCGCCGCTCGACGCGCTCGACGGGCAGCACCTCCGCGAGCTCTTCGATCGCGTGTTCCAGGTCGAACTCGTGCGCATCGCGGCGCACCGGCAGCATCGCGCCCACCAGACCGAAGCGCTCGGTCAGCTCGCGCAGCTCGATCAAGTGAGTCCACGGGTAGGTCGCCACGAACAGTCGCCCGCCGGGTCGCAGCACGCGCGCCAGCTCGCGCAGCGCTCGCCCGCGATCGGGCACGTGGTAGAGCATGAAGCTCGCGATCGCGCGGTCGAAGCTCGCGTCCGGGAACGGGAGTGACTGCGCGTCCGCGGCGCGAAATTCGGGCGGCGGCGAAAGCCCGACGAGCCGCTTGCGGGCCTCGTCGAGCATGCCCGCCGACAGGTCGGTGAGCACGAGTGACACGCCTTCGGGAACCAGCTGCGCGTTCTCGCGCCACAGGTTGCCCGTGCCGCAGCCGACCTCGAGCACGCGATCGCTCGCGCGCAGCCCGAGGCGCGCGAACAGCCAGCGCGGCCAGCGCTCCGGGTTCACGTCGAAGAGCTCGTAGATGCGCACGCGCGCGTCGAAGCTCGCCGAGTCGCGGTACTCGGCCGCTACGCGCGCCGGGTCGTCGAGCCTCACTTCGTCACCTCCGCGAGCGCGGGCTTCGCGCTCCCGTCGCTGCGCAACAGGCCCCAATGGGCCTCGCGCGCGCGCTTCTCGGCTGGAGCGTCGCGGGCTCGGGCCGGCTTCCAAGGTGAGTCGAACGCCTCGAACCAGGCGAACGCGTGGGCCCGCGTGGCGGGCAGGCGCACAGCGAGCGCCGACCAGAACGCGGCCTGCGAGGACTCACTGAAGCCATCCGCCGTTGGACCGCTGGGCAGGCCCGTTTCCTTCACGAGCACGGGAAGCGCGAAGCGCGCCTCGAGGTCGGCTGATCGACGGGGTGGACGTTCGGCAGCAGGAAGTCCTGTCGCGGCAGCGCCGCGCCCCGCGCGGGCTCGAGATATAGCGAGAACGGCTCACTCGTCGCGAGCGCCAGATCGGGGCGCTCGCTGCGCACGCGCGCGAAAGCCGCGGCGAGCGCCGGCGCAGCGTAGCGCGCGAAGAACAGGCCCTCGTTGCCCAGCGCGAGCGCGATCACGACGCCGCGCTCCGCGCCCGCCGCGGCCAGCGCGCGCCCGAGCTCGCGCGAGTCACCGGGCGACCACACGCCGAGCACGACGGCGCGGAAGCCCGCCTCCCGGGCGAGCTGCGCGAGCGAGTCCAGGCCGTTGGCGCAGGAGTACGTGATCAGCCCGTCGAAGTGGCCACGCAGGAGCGCGAGGTCGGCGCGCAGCGCTGCGCGATCCGGCGGCGGCCCGCCCGCGCCCGGGTCGAAACCGCGCGGTGTATAGGCGACGAAGCGAACCGAGGCGAGCGCGCCCTGCACTCGCTCCGCGTCGCCCCGAGCGGGCGCCGCGTGCAGCAGCGCCGCGAGCGCGAGCGACGCGATCCAGACGCGCTGCAAAGGGCCCGACACGCGCGACATGTTAGCCGGCTCGTCCGCCGAGGCGGCACGCGATAAGCTCGCTCGCATGCACGTCGTCTCCGTCACTCTGCCGCATCAACACTACCTCGTGGTGATCGAGCCCGGCGCGCTGGACAGGCTCGGCGAGCGGACGCGCACCGTCGCGCCCGCCGCGAAGGCGCTGCTCGTCTTCGATCGAGCGCTCGAGGCGACTCATCTGCCCCGCGCCCGCGCCTCGCTCGAAGCGGCCGGCTTCGAGACGGTGTGCGCGCCGTTCGTGGGCGGCGAAGAGAGCAAGACGCTGACCACGGTGCACGACCTATATGACGTCCTGCTCGGGCATCGCTTCGAGCGCGGCTCGCCGGTGATCGCACTGGGCGGCGGCGTGCTCGGCGACACGGTCGGCTTCGCGGCCGCGACCTATCTGCGCGGCGTGCCGTTCGTGCAGTGTCCGACCACGCTCCTGGCGATGGTCGACTCCTCGGTCGGCGGCAAGGTCGGCGTCAACGTGCGGCAGGGCAAGAACCTGGTAGGCGCTTTCCACCAGCCTGTGACCGTGGTCGCGGATCCGCTCGTGTTGCGCAGCTTGCCGCCGCGCGAGCTGCGCTGCGGTCTGGCCGAGTGCATCAAGCACGCGGTGATTGGCGACGCCGAGCTCTTCGCCTGGACCCGGGGCCACATGCAGGAGTTACTCTCGCTCGATCCCGTGGCGCTCGCGCAGCTGATCGCGCGCAACGTCGCGATCAAGGCCGCGGTGGTGATGGCGGACGAGAAGGAGAACGGCGTGCGCGCGCACCTGAACTTCGGTCACACGTTCGGCCACGCGATCGAGGCCGGCGTCGGCTACGGCCGCATCCTGCACGGCGAAGCGGTCGGGCTCGGCATGCTCGCGGCGGCGACGCTCGCCGGCGAGCTGCGCGTCGCCGCGCTTGGGCTGCGCGCCGAGCTCGAGGACGTCGTGGGCCGCGCGGGCCTGCCGCGGCGCGCGGAGCTGCCCGACGACGAGAAGCTCCTCGAAGCGATGGCGCTCGACAAGAAAGTCTCCGCGGGGAAGGTGCGCTTCATCCTGCCCGAGCGCGTCGGGGCGGTGGTGATGCGCGACGACGTCCCGCCCGAAGCGGTGCGCGCCGCTTGGGCTTCGATTCGCGGCTAGGGAGGGCCATCTTGGGTCGTCACATCTCGGGTCGTCACAGAATGGTGTCGGTCGTCGCGCTCGGCCCGGCGCTCCTCTTCGCGCTCTCGTGCGGCGCGGAGCGGAAGCCGGAAGCGCCCGCGGGCTCGCGGCCGCTGCTCGACGGGCTGTCCGAGCACCACATGGAGATCACGACTTCGTCGCCGGTCGCGCAGAGATACTTCGACCAGGGCATCCGCCTCGTGTACGCGTTCAATCACGACGAGGCGATCCGCGCCTTCGAAGCCGCGCAGAAGCTCGATCCGGAGTGCGCGATGTGTTACTGGGGCGTCGCGCTCGCGCTCGGCCCGAACATCAACGCGCCGATGGAGCCGAGCGCGGTGCCGCGCGCCTTCGAAGCGCTCGGCAAAGCCGTCGAGCGCGCGCCGAAAGCCAGCCTGCGCGAGCAGGCGTACGTCTCGGCGCTCGCGGCGCGCTACTCCGACAAGCCCGACGCGGACCGCGCCGCGCTCGATCTCGCCTACGCGAACGCGATGCGCGCGGTGGCGAAGAGCGACCCCGGCGACCTGGACGCAGCCACCCTGTTCGCCGAAGCGCTGATGGACCTCACGCCCTGGGCGTACTGGACCAAGACCAGCGAGCCGACGCAGTACACCGCCGAGATCGTCGCCGAGATCGAGCGCGTGCTCGCCGTCGACCCGAATCACCCCGGCGCGAATCACTACTACATCCACGCCGTCGAGGCCTCGAACGAGCCGGGCAAGGCGCTGCCGAGCGCGAAGCGCCTCGAGTCACTCGCGCCGACGGCGGGTCACCTGGTGCACATGTCCGCGCACACGTACATGCGCGTCGGCCGCTACCACGACGCCTCGGTCGCGAACGAGCGCGGCGCGCGCGCGGACGAAGCGTACATGGCGTGGTGCAAGTCGGGCGGCTTCTACACGCTGGCCTACTACCCGCACAACCTGTCGCTCGCGACCGCGAAGAAGCTCTCGGAGCAGATCAGCGCCGACGCCGCGCGCCAGACGCCGCCCGCGCACGAGCTCTACGCGGTGCGCTACTTCGCGCCGGTGCGCTTCGGCAAGTGGGAACAGGCGCTCGCCGAGCCCGCACCCCCGGACGATCTGCGCTACGCGCTGGGCATGCAGCACTGGGCGCGCGGCATGGCGCTCGCGGCGACGGGTAAAGTCGACGAGGCCGGCGCCGAGCACGTGGCGCTGGCGGCGATCTCACAAGAGGACGCCGTGAAGCAGCTCGCATTTCTCGAAGGTCCGGCGTCGCAGCTGCTCGAGATCGCGAGTCATGTACTCGCCGCGGAGATCGCGTCGAAGCGCGGCAATCACGACGCCGCGCTCGCGGAGCTCGAAGCCGCACAGCGCGTCGAGCACGCGCTCCACTACACCGAGCCGCCACCGTGGCCGATCCCGGTCCGCCACTATCAGGGCGCCGCGCTCCTCGACGCAGGTCGCGCCGCCGAGGCCGAGACGGTGTTTCGCGAGGACCTGCGCGAGTACCCGGAGAATGGCTGGGCGCTCTACGGTCTGGCCGCGAGTCTGCGCGCACAGAAGAAGCCGGCCGACGAGGTGGACCAGCGCTTCGCGGCGGCCTGGGCGGCCGGAGACGTGAAGCTCACGAGCTCGCGCTTCTGAGCCAGGTGAGATAGACGCGCGGGTCGTCCGTCAGCTCGGGGTGGAAGGTCGCGGCGAAGACGCGGCCCGCCGAGACGAGCGCCGGGTCGCCCTTCACGCGCGCGTGCACGCGCACACCGGCTCCCGTGCGCGCGATGCGCGGCGCGCGGATCAGCACGCACTCGAGGCCCGCGAGCTCGCTCGCGGGATCGTCCACCTCGGCCGTACACATGAAAGAGTCGAGCTGCGTGCCGTAGGCGTTGCGGGAGATGCAGATGTCGAGGGCACCGAGCGAGCGCTGCGCCGGGTGAGTCACTTCGCGCGCCAGCAGGATCGCGCCGGCGCAGGTGCCGAGCACGGGGCGACCCGCCGCGATCGCCTCGCGCAGCGGCGCCTCGAGCCCCTCGCGCGCGAGGCCGAAGAGCATCGCCGTCGACTCGCCGCCGGGCAGGACGAGCGCATCGGCGCGCTCGAGGTCGCGCGCCGTGCGCAGCGCGAACGACTCCACCCCCGCGCGCGCGAGCGCGCGGGCGTGGGCGGCGAAGTCGCCCTGCAGCGCGAGCACGCCGACCTTCACCAGCCCCGCCTCGCGAGCCGCTCGCTCTCGGGGATCGCCTCGAGCGCGAGCCCGGGCATCGCGGCGCCCAGGCCGCGCGACGCCTCGAGCACTTCCTTCGGCTCCTGCCAGTGAGTCGTGGCGCGCACGACCGCCCGCGCGCGCGCGGCGGGGTCGGCCGACTTGAAGATGCCGGAGCCGACGAACACGGCTTCGGCGCCGAGCGACATACACAGTGCTGCGTCGGCCGGGGTCGCGATGCCGCCCGCGGCGAAGTTCGGCACGGGCAGCTTCCCGCCCTCCGCCACGCGCACGACGAGCTCGTATGGCGCGCCGTACTCCTTCGCGCGCGCCATCCACTCGTCGCGCGGCGCCTGCAGCAGCGCGCGAATCTCGCGGCCGATGCGCCGCAGGTGGCGCACAGCCTCGACGATGTTGCCGCTGCCGGCCTCGCCCTTGGTGCGGATCATCGCCGCGCCCTCGCCGATGCGCCGCAGCGCCTCGCCGAGATCGCGGGCGCCGCAGACGAACGGCGAGCGGAACGCGCTCTTGTCGACGTGATGCTCTTCGTCCGCGGGGGTCAACACCTCGCTCTCGTCGATGAAGTCGACGCCGAGCGCCTCGAGCAGGCGCGCCTCCTGCGTGTGACCGATGCGGCACTTCGCCATCACCGGAATCGACACCGCGGCGCGCACGGCCTCGATCACTTCGACCGCCGCCATGCGCGCGACACCGCCCTCGCGCCGAATGTCCGCCGGCACGCGTTCCAGCGCCATCACCGCGGCCGCGCCTGCGTCCTCGGCGATGCGCGCCTGCTCGGCGTTCGTCACGTCGAGGATCACGCCGCCCTTCAACATCTCCGCCAACCCGACTTTCAAGCGATACACATCTTGACTCACAGCCGTTCTCCTTATTGACTACGCTCGCCTGCGGCTCATTGCGCGCGCCTGTGGCGCTGGCGGCGCGGCTCGGGACGGCCCTCGCCGGGCCCGTCGGCGCGATCCCTCACCAGAGCCACTCACCTCGCGCGACCGAAATGACCCGACCGCCGACCAAAATCGTGGTTCCGTTCGCGCGCACGTGCAGAAGGGACGGGCGGCCGATCTCGTGACCTTGCTCGAGGCGGACGTCGAGCGTGCCGTCGCCGTGCGCGCGGTGGCGCGCGAGATAGGCGCCGAAGAATCCCGCGGCGCTGCCGGTCGCGGGGTCCTCGGGGACGCCGAGCGCCGGCGCGAACAGGCGGACGCTCCAGTGATTGCGCGGGTCGCGCGCGCCGCGTGCAAAGGCGTAGAGCGACGGCGGTCCGCCGGCGGCGATGAGCCGCTCGTATGCGGCGGCGTCGATGCGCGCAGCGCGCAGGGCGGCGAGGTCGCGGAGTGGGAGGAACAGCTGGTTCGCGCCGGTGCGCTGCAGCTCGACGGGCAGGGCGGGATCGAGTGAGTCGAGGGGAACGCCGAGGGCGGCGGCCGCCAGGTCCCGCCTCCCGAACGGGTCGAAGCGCGCGGTCGGTGACTCGAGCCATGCGAGCCCGTCGGCGGCGAAGCGCACGCGCACCGAGCCCACGCCGAGACGCAGCACGACTTCGCTCGCCACGTCGTCGAGCAGCGCGGAGCGGATCGCGGTGGCGGTGCCCAACGTCGGGTGACCCGCGTAGGGGAGCTCGCTCGCAGGCGTGAAGATGCGCACGTCGAACGCGCCGTCGTGCACCCGCGCGTGCAGCACGAACGTGGTCTCGGAGAGATTCGTCTCGCGCGCGATCGCCTGCATCTCCGCGCCCGACAGCCGCGCCGCGCCGAACACCACCGCGACGGGATTTCCCTCGAGGGGCGCCTCGGCGAAGACGTCGAGCACGCTGTATGCGAGTCCCTTCTCGCTAGACATGGACCGCCTCCGCCGCGCGTGTCCCGCGCGCCTTGCCGCGACCCCGGGGCAGCGCCGCGCGCGCCACTTCGCCGAGCACGCGAATCCCGCGCTCGAGCTCGGGCACCGGGGTGTGCGCCACAGAGATGCGCAGACACGCCGAGCCGCGGCCGTCGGGGTGGAAGAGCTCCCCCGGCGCGTACACGACGCCGGCGCGCTTCGCCTCGGGCAGCAGTGCTGCGGTGTCGATGGGGGCCGGCAGAGCGACCCACAACAGGAATCCGCCCTCGACCGGCGCGACGCTCGCGCCCTCGGGCAGCGCCAGCGCCAGCGCCCGCTCCGCCGCGTCGAGCCGGCGCGCGAGCTCCTTCACGACGCGGCGCAGGTGGCGCTCGTAGCGGCCCTCCTTCAGGAACAGCGCCAGCCCCGCCTGGATCAGTGGGCTCGAGGTGAGATCGAGCGAGCGCTTCGCCAGCAGCGCGGAGCGACCCACGCTCGGTGGCAGGATCAGCCAGCCGACGCGCGCCGCCGGAAACAGCGTCTTCGAGAAGGTGCCCATGTAGAGCACGAGCCCGCGGCGATCGAGCGCGCGCAATGGCGGCGCGCCGCGCCCGCGCACGCGCAGATCTTTCTCGAAGTCGTCCTCGAGCACGGGCACGCCGTGCTTGCCCGCGATCTCGAGCAGGCGCCGCCGGTGCGCGAGTGACGTCGAGATACCCGTCGGATTGTGGAAGCTCGGCATGGTGTAGACCAGGCGCGCGCCGCCGCGGCCGAGCGTCGTGTCGAGCCGATCGAGGTCCATGCCGTCAGCGCCGAGCGGCACCGGCACCGAGCGCACGCCCATCGCGGCCAGCGTCCCGAACGACCACGGATACGTGGGTGACTCGACGACCGCCGCGTCGCCCGCGTCGCAGAAGATGCGCGTCGCGATCGCGAAGCCCTGCGTGGCGCCGGCGGTGATCAGCACGTCGTCGGCATCGGCCTCGATCCCGGCCTGCGCCATGCGCGCGACGAGCGCGCGGCGCAGGTTCGAGTCACCGCGCGGGTCGCCGTAGTCGTAGAGCCCGGCGCCGCCCTTCGCGAGCGCGCGCTGCAAAGTCCTGCGGAACTCCTCGTGCGGGAAGAGCGATGCGTCCGGGATCAGGCGCTCGAAGTGCACCGCGCCGTCGGGCGCGGCGTAGTCGACGCGCGCCGCCGCAGTCGCCCGCGCCGCCTCGCTGGCGCGCGCGAAGACCGGCTCGAACGGGTGCTCGCTCGGGCTCGCGCCGCTCGCGACACCGTTCGGTGTCGGCGCGCGGTCGCGCACGAACGTGCCGCGCCCCACGGTCGATTCGGTCAGCCCCAGGTGCTCGAGCTCCCGGTACGCGGTCGCGACCGTCTCGCGATTCAGGCCGAGCTCCTTGGCGAGCACGCGAATCGGCTCCAGCTTCGCGCCGGGCGCGAGCCGCCCGGCTTCGACCGCGCGCCGCAGATAGGCGACGATCTGCGCGGAGACGGGCTCGCGCGCACGGCGTTCGATCGGGATCAGCATGGCGCAGAGGGTAGTTGCCCGGGATTGGCCGGGTCAAATCCCATTCGATCTGGCCAACATCCAGACAATTCGACCAGGACAATCGGGCCAATTGGCCGGGCGGGCGCGTCAGGCGGCCTCGCACAGCGCGCGTTGGAAGAACTCGGAGCCCCGGGCCAGCTCTGCGACGTATCCGCGCACGTCGTTGCGCGCGGGCTCGGCGAGCTTCGCGAACGCGGCGATGTGCTCGCTGGGCACGTAGCGGAAGGTGAAGTTCACGCGCCGAGTCTCGAAGCCCGCCACGTTCACGTCGAAGCGAAAGCCGGCCTTCTTCTCCACGCGCAGCACGCGGTGCAGTGCGCGCTTCTTCCACGCGTCGCCGCCGAAGAGCTGCAGCGACCCGTCCGCCAGCCACTCCTGCGCGATCACGCGCACGGGCGCGTGCTTGCCGCCGCGACTCACGAATTGGAACAGCGCGCGCTCGCCGAGCGAGAGCGAGGCGACCGGGCCCGGCTCGAAGTCGCGGTGCTCGCCGAGGCGCGCACAGTCGATCCGCTTCCCGCTCTCGATGCGGCTGCCGTAGAGGTTCACGAGGCAGGTGTTCAGCCGCCACGCGCTCGGCAGGTCCGCGCCGCGAAAGCTGCGCCGCGCGCGCCGCTCGATCTCGGCCACGAGCTTCGCGAGCACCGGCGGATACGGCTCCGCGGCGATGCAGCGCTCGAGCACGCCCTGCGGCGGGCGGTAGTAGTCGAGACACGCGAACTGCCAGCCGCCCAGCCAATACACCGGACGGAGCAGCCGGCGCTGCCCGCCAGCCGCAGCCGCGCGCGCCTCCCTGAAGCGGCTCTCCCTTCGCGGTCGCGCGCGGACGCGAAGCCCGCGTCGTAGTGCAGGCCCGAGTCAGTCATGGGCCGGGCGCGGCGAGGCGACGCTCTAGCGCGCGGCCTCGGCCAACTCGACGCCGCGGGCGACGAGTCTGCCCTGGTCGTCGTAGGCCGCGAGCGAGTCACCTTCGCGGCGCACGACCAGGTGCAGGTCGGGCTTCGCGGGCGCGCGGATCGCGACGTCGACCGCGCCGTCGTCGCGCAGGGTCATGCTCACGTCTTCGCCGCTCTCGGCGTGCACCATCCGCGTGGCGCCTTCGTTGGCGGCCATCGGATTGTGGCCGGTCCAGAACTCGACGGTGTTCGTGAAGATCAGGTCGAAGATCGTCGCGCTGGGGTACACCGGGACGATGATCGTCGCCATGAAGATGCCCCAGCGGGCGAACTTGTTGCTCTCGACCGTCATGTTCCAGTGGTAGAGGCGCTGCAGGGTGACGAAGCTGCCGAAGCAGCCGGTCGTCCCGAACAGCGAGGCACACAGAGCCGTGACGAGGATCACACGACGGGCCGAGTGAGTGGAGCTGCGGATTTTCATGGCGGCAGGCTACCCCGCGAGCGGGAGGCGGTAAAGGCGGGCGGCGTTCTCGTACAGGATTTTTCGCTGATCGTGCGGCGCGATCCCCACGAGCTGCGGCCGCAGGATCTCGCGCGAGTCAGGCCAGGTGCCGTCCGGGTGCGGGAAGTCCGAGCCCCACATCACGGTTTCCGCGCCGATCCGCGCGAGATTCTCGAGTCCCGTTCGATCGATCTGAAACGTCGCGAACATCTGGCGGCGCCAGTACTCCGACGGCGGGCGGGGGATCAGATCGCGGAACTGGTCCTCCCACTCGTAGTCGAAGCGCTCGAGGGCGTACGGCAGCCAGCCGATGCCCGCTTCGCCGATCACGACCGAAAGGTTCGGGTGGCGCTCGAGCGCGCCGCCGAAGATCACCGCGGCACACACCGCCATCATCGGGATCTGGAAAGCGGTCATGTGCGTCGCGAGCCACGGGCGGTAGTGCTTCGGGTCGTTCATGAAGCGGGTGTCCGCGCGCGGGCCGATCGTGTGGATGTGCACCGGCAGGCCCGTCTCGTGGGACGCGCGCCAGATCGGCTCCCACGACGGATGCCAGAGCGGCAGCATGTCGTGTGACATGCCGACTTCCGCGCCGCCCAGCCCGAGCTCCGCGCAGCGGCGCAGCTGGAGCGCGGCGCTCTCGGGCTGCGCCGAGGACAGACAGCCGATGCCCGCGAAGCGGCCCGGCGCCTTGCGGCAGAACTCGGCGAGCCAGCCGTTATAGGTGTGAGTCACACAGTCAGTCACTTCGGGATCGTCGAGGCGGCTGGCCGCGCCGAGGATTCCGTACACGACTTCGCCGCACACGCCGTCGAGCTCCTGGTCGCGCACGCGCAGCTCGGGGATCGCGGGCCGCATCAACCCGCGCGACTGATCGCGGTACAGGCCGTGCTCGGCCATGCGGTCGGAGCGGTGGATCTCGCCCGGAACGTAGGGCCGCCCTGCGGAGCCCATGCCGCCGACGAGCCCGAGCGGCGTGCCCTGATGCGAGACCCACGTGCGACCGCGCGGCGAGTCGACGACGCGCGGCATGCGCTCGCGCAGCGCGGCGGGCGCGCCGTCGCGCCACAGGTTCTCGGGCAGGAGCGGAAAGTCGATGTGACCGTCCGCGGAGATCATCGGACCCGAAGCGCTCGGCCCGTCCATCCCGCCATCATACTGCGCGCAGGGCCGCGGGGCGCGAGTGGTAGGATGGCGCGATGGCGCTTCCCGACCTCGCCGCGCACGCCGAACGCTTCGCCTCGGACCGCGAGCTCGCGCTGGCATCCCGCTTCTGGCACGGCGCGTTGCACCTCGCCGTCGGCTCCACGCGCAGCGCGCTGTGCTTCGAGCCGGGACGCCCGCCGCGGATCGAGTCGAGCACCGCGCCTGCGGGCGCTCGCGACGTCGAGATCTCCGCCGACGCGGCAGAGTGGGAGAAGCTGCTCGCCCCGACTCCGCAGGCGTTCTACCAGGACGTGTTCGGCGCGGCGCTCCACCATCCGGTGTCACTCGGCGGCGACTTCGAGACGCTGTACGCCTACTACCCGGCGATCCGCCGCGTGATCGAGCTGCTGCGCGAGGCTCGGCGATGAGCCCGCGCTTCGACGGAGTCACCGGGCGCTATCTGCACCTCGACGTCGAGCGCAGAGCCTACCGCGTGTATTTCGAGGAAGCGGGCCGCGGCGTGCCATTGCTGTTGCAACACACCGCCGGCTCCGACGCGCGCCAGTGGCGCCACCTGCTCGAGGACCCGTGGCTCACGGAGCGCTTCCGCGTGATCGCCTGGGACCTCCCCTACCACGGGAAGTCACTCCCGCCCGACGGCGTGCGCTGGTGGGAGGAGCCCTACCGGCTGAAGCTCGCCTTCTTCCTCGAGTTCATCGAGCGTTTCGCGAACGAGCTCGCGCTCGAGCGGCCGGTGTTCGCGGGCTGCTCGATGGGCGGGCACATCGCGGTCGACCTCGCGCGCTTCCGCCCGGGTCTGTGCCGCGCGGTGATCGGAATCGAGGCCGCTTCGCGGACGCCGGCGACCGGGCTCGAGTGGCTCGACCACCCGCGCGTCTCGAACGAGATGAAGGCCGCCCTCATGGTCGGGCTGACAAGCCCCACGAGCCCCGAAGCGCGGCGCCGCGAGGTCGGCTGGGGGTACTCGCAGGGGGCGCCCGGCGTGTTCCGCGGCGACCTCGCGTTCTACGCGGAGGAGCACGACCTCACGAGCGAGGCGGCCGCGATCGACACCCGACGCACTTCGGTGTACGTGCTCTCGGGCGAGTACGACTGGAGCGCGACGCCGGCGCTGTCGCGCGCGCTCGCCGACGCGATTCCCGGCGCCGAGTTCGTGCTGATGCGCGGCCTGGGTCACTTCCCGATGGCGGAGAACCCGGAGGGCTTCCGCGCGCACCTGGTGCCGGTGCTCGAGAAGATCCTGGCGCGCGGCTAGTCGGCCGGCACCGGGCCGAGGAGCTCGAGCGCGCCCGCGTCACAGAATGGCGGGCTCGAGGTCGAGCTGCCGTCCGGCAGTGCACGCGGCCAGTCACGGCGCTCGGTGTCGCGCGCATCGAGCGGCTCACAGGCCACCGCGCCGGTACCGCCTAGATCGATGGCCGGGCTGCCGACCTTCAGCGCGTGCGTCGGCGGGCCGCCGCTCGCCTTGTTGGTCGCCAGCTTGTCGAGCAAGGGATCCTTGTTCTGCTGGTCGGTCGCCAGGGGTTGCAGGCAGCTGTCGCCGCGCTCGACGTTCCCGCCCATCGAGATCACGGCTCCGGCCGAGTTCGGGGGGTCACAGGCGAGCTGCTGATCGCCGAGGATCGAGTTGGAGATCTCCAACTGCCCGTCGTCCGTCGTCGAGAGAGAGGCGCCGGCCTTTGCGCCGTTGTTGGCGAAGGTGCAGTTGTTGAGCTTGGCGGTCGCGCCCGCGCCGAGGTCCAGCGCGCCGCCCGCGAGCTTGGCCTTGTTGCGACTCAGCGTGACGTTCGAGAGCACGAGGTCGTTCGGGTCCGCGCTGCCCAGCGCCGAGATCGCGCCGCCGCGGCGCCCCGCGGAGTTCAGCGCCAGGGTCGAGTTGCGCAGGGTGAGCTTCGCCTCGTCTAGCGCGATGGCGCCGCCGTCCTTCTTCGACTGACTGCGCGCGACGATCGCGCAGGTCATGAGCGCGCTCGTGTTCGGGCCCTCGAGCAGGATGGCGCCGCCGGATCCCTCGGACCTGCAGCTCAGGAACGCCGCGCTGTTGGCGTGCAGCCCGCCCGAGACCCGCAGGCAGCCGCCGCCCCCCGCGTCGTTCGGGTCGGCGGGCTGGGGCGCGTGGCCGCCCTGCAACGCCAGGTGCAGGAGCTGGAGCTCCGCGCCGTCGCGCACGTCGAACACGCGGTCGCCGAGCTTGCTGCCGTCGATCAGCGTCGTGTCTCGACCGTTGCCGAAGATGCGCAGGTTCTGGGTGACGTCGAGGTCGCCGGTCAAGGCCGCGTCCTCGCCCGCGCCCTGGTGGTTCAGCCGGATCAAGCCGCCGCTGCTCAGCAGGATCCGGTCGTCGCCGTCGTGGTGGTTCGCCGTCTGGATCGCCGCGCGCAGCGAGCATTTCTTCCGCGGCGGCGTGAACGGCGGGTCGTTGGGATCGGTGGGGTCCGGCCGCAGGTCCTTGCGCACGTCGCACACGTCGTCAGACAGATCCGCGTCGGGCAGGTCGTCGTTCCGATCGACGGTATAAGTCGCGCTGGGGTCGTAAGTCGGATCCTGACAGACGATTCGGCGCGTGAGCACGTATTCCGCCGAGCCGGCGTTGCCCGCTGCGTCGATCGCGCGGACGGTGATCGTGTTGACGCCGGGGTTCAGCTCCGCGCGGCGGTCGTAGGCGCCGCCGTTGTTGGGGTCGGGAAGGGCACCGGAGACGCCCCGTACCGTGAGTGAGTCGATCGGATTCAGGTCCATCGCCGTGCCAATCACCCGGACCGATTTGAAGTACGTCGCGTTCGGGTTGACGTCCGTCGGCGCGGGCGTGACGCCTGCGATCGTGACCGCGGGGTCCGTCTCGTCGAAAGTCGCGTGGATGGTCTTCGCGTCCGTGCCGTCGACCGCGGTGAGCGTGGCGGTGATCGTGTTCGATCCCTCCACCAAGAGCGCCGCGCCGGTGAGTGTCGCCGAGAACGTCATGGCAGCTTGGTTCCCCGTCGCGTTCACCCCGTTCACGTCGACCGTGGCGGGAGTCGTGCCGGTGAACGAGCCGTTCACGACCTGGCTGTTCGTGTAGTCGTTGTCCACTGGGAAGGTGATCGCGATCGTGGCGGCGGCCGAGGCGATTGCCGGGTAGATCAGCAACAGAAGGGCGCACGGAATCCAGCGCATGCTCGGGGGGCTCCTCGTGAGCGCAGGATCCTACCCGTTCTCGCGCCGGAGGAGAAATGCGAGAGACTTGCGCGCGCTTGCGCGCTAGCTGCGCGCGCGCAGCAGGTCGCGAATCTCGGTGAGCAGGACCTCCTGCGCGCTCGGCGCGGGGGGCGCCGCCGCGGGCTTCGGCGTGCGCACTGCGTTCACGGCGCGCACCAGGAGGAACACGCAGAACGCGACGATTACGAAGTCGAGCACGGCCTGGAGAAACGCCCCGTACTTCAGCAGCACCGGCGCCTCCGGGGTTCCACCGATCTGCAGGGCGAGGGTCGAGAAGTTCAACCCGCCCATCAGAATCCCGATGGACGGCATGAGCACGTCGCCGACGATCGAGGTGACGATCTTCCCGAACGCGGCGCCGACGATCACGCCCACCGCCAGATCGATCACGTTCCCCCGGTTGATGAAGTCACGAAACTCGGTGAGCACGCTCATCGCTTCGTCCCCTCCATGAAGCTCCAGCGCACCCCGTTCAAGTCCGTGACCGTGAACAGCTTGGCGCCCCAGGCTTGCTGCTCGGGCGCGCTCGGGTTGCCGCCGGCCCGGCGCACTTGCTCGAAGAACGCGCCCAAGTCATTCACCGTGAGTGACAGCTCGACTCCCGCAATCACGCCGCCGCCGGGTCTTAGCCCGATGCGGCTCTCGCCGGCGCGCACCTCGGCGTACCAGGGAGACGTGGCGCTCGTCCACTCCTGCAGCGCGCGGCGCGTGGCGGGGTCCCAGTAGCCCTGGAAGTCGAAGCCGAGGACCTTGCGGTAGAACTCGACGCTCGCGACCACGCTCGGAACCGCGAGCGTCACCTGCAGCGAAGCGCCTGTGAACATCGCGTGCATCATCTCACTTCTCGCGCTCGAGCGCGGCTCGGATCCTCGCGAGCTCCCGGCGGCGCACCGCATCGAGCTTCGGGTAGTCGACTCCCAGGGCCCTCAGCGTCTCGACCAGCGCGGCGGCGACGACCAGGCGCGCGAACCACTTGTGATCCGCGGGCACGACGTACCAGGGCGCGTGCTCGGTCGATGTGGCGCGCACCATCTCGTCGAAGGCGCGCTGATACTCGCCCCAGTGCCCGCGCTCCGCTATGTCGCCCGGCGCGAACTTCCAGTTCTTGTCGCGCTGCTGCAGGCGCGCGAGAAAGCGCCGCCGCTGCTCCTTCTTCGAGATGTGGAGCAGGAACTTCACCACGGCGACACCGTTGCGTGTCAGGTAGCGCTCGTGGGCGACGATGTCCTCGAAGCGCTCGCGCCAGATGTGCTTGGTGAGCAGCGGCTTGGGCAGATGCTCGGCCGCGAGCAGCTCGGGGTGCACGCGCACCACGAGCACTTCCTCGTAGTACGAGCGATTCCAGATGCCGATCCGCCCGCGCTCCGGCAGACAGCGCGTCGTGCGCCACAGGAAGTCGTGATCGAGGTCCTCCTGGGACGGCTGCTTGAACGACCAGACCTGACAGCCCTGCGGGTTCACGCCCGACATCACGTGCGCGATCGTGCTGTCCTTCCCCGCGGCGTCGATGCCCTGAAACATCGCGAGCAGCGCCCAGCAATCCTGCGCGTAGAGCTTCTGCTGCAGCTCGCGCAGCGCGTCGAGGCCCTCGGCGAGCCCCTTCGCGGCCTCCTCCGCCGACTCGATGTGCGCGGTGTCGTCCGGATCCACGTGGCGCAGGCGGAAGCGAGCGCCGTCTTCGACTCGACAGCGGTCCGCGAGCGCGCGCAGGCTGGGCTGGTTGGGCATCCCGCTCCCGGCCGAGTCTATCGCGCGCCGCTGCCACGGGCGCGCCAGATCGCGACGACGTCCGCGTAGCGCCCGCGCGTGTCCGCGACGCGCCGGCGCAGGCCCACGAGCGTGTCGAAGGGAGATTGGCGCACGGTCTCGCGCAGAAACGCGACGGGCAGTGAGCCGCCCGGATCCGCGGCCACGGTGTAGGTGACACGCGTGTGCGTCGCATCGAGCGCATCGAGCTCGAACTCGCCCTCGAGATGCGGCATGCGCACCAGGTCCGCGACCGGCGGGAGGGAGGCGTCCTCGCGGCTCGCAAAGCGCACGCTGAGTCGTCCGGCTCCGACGACGCGCGCCTGGCTGCGAAAGACCACGTCGCGGTCCGTCGCCGGCCAGCGCGCGTCGAGCACCTGATAGACGAGCTGCGCGGAGTCACTCTCCCGCGCGAGCACGCGGCTCTCGCGGCATTGCCACATCCACTGCGTCTGCGCGGGCACGTCGAGAATCACGGCCAGGATCTCGTAGGCGTCGGCGGCGATCTCGAGCTCGCCGCGGAAATCCGGCAGCGCGCGGCCCGGGGCGTCGCGCTCGCTCACCGAGACGCCGTCGTCGCGGTAGAGTGACCGCCAGCTCTCGTCGGCGCGCGCGGCTCGCGCGGCGAACGCGGCGAGCAGCGCCACCAGGACGAGCCCCGCTCTACGTGGGCTTTTCGAGCAGGAACGCGACATAGCGCGAAGCACGCCGTACCTCGCCGTGTGCGCGCATCAGCTCGACGAGCGCCGGCCATTCGTCGCGGCGAATGCGCGTGAGTCCCGGCCGGAGCGCGCACCAGAACGCGCGACCCGCGCGCGTGTTGCCCGTGCGCGCGAGGAAGCTCGCGATGTGCTGGAAGCGGCCGATCACCGCGCCGGTCCAGTCGCGGAACGCGCGCTCGCGAAAGCCGACCTCGCGCGCGATGGCGCGGTAGCGCGCGAGCGGCTCGAACTCCGAGAAGCGCCACGTGTCGCGCACCAGCCGCTCGGGATCGAGCTCCTCGATGCGCTCGGGCCGCGCGTCGCCCCAGGCGAAGTCGACGAGCGCGAGCCGCCCGCCGGGCCGGAGCAGGCGCCAGGTCTCTTCGAGAAATGCGCGCCGGCCCTTGGCGCCGAAGTGAAACGCCGCCTCGAGACACAGAACTGCGTCGAACGAGCCGTCGCCGAGATCGATGCCCGCGCTGCGCACGGGCAGGCGAGTCACATCTGCGACCGCGAAGCGCAGCCGTGGGTCGCTGCCGAAGCGGATCTGCGCTTCGGCGACGTTCTCGGGCAAGAGGTCGAGCCCCACCGCCTCCGCGCCGCGAGCCGCGATGCGCGCGGTCGTGCCGCCGCGACCGCAGCCGGCGTCCAGCGCGCGCTCGCCGGGGGCGGGCGCGAGCAGATCCAGCGCGTGTGCCACGAGGCGCCGCTGGAACGGCGCCATGCCGAACGCGAGCCCGGGCAGCGCTGCGAGTGGGTAGTAGCCGAGATTCACCAGCTCCCCCCAGCCCCAGGCCTCGAGCGCGCGGAATGCGACGCTCGAGCCGTCGTAGGCGCCGCGAATCGTCTGCTCGTCGCTCACCGGCGCAGCATACGCGAGTTGACTCGCGCCCCGTGCTTCCGCCATACATGGTGACGAATGAAAGCTCGCAGCCTCGCGCTCCTCGCCGCGGTGCTTGCATGCGCGTCGCTGGCGCGCGTCGCGCACCCCGCGCAGGCTGTGGCGCTGCCCGAGCAGAAAGAAGTCGAGGACGCTCTGCCCGAGGGCGGTTCGCTGACCGGCAGGCAAATTTTCGACCGCTTCCTCGACAACCGCCTGCACTCCGCGGTCCAGTACCAGACGGTGATCTCGCGCGATCCCGGCGGGAACGAGCAGCGCTCGCGTTTCTGGGTGCGCTGGAAGGACTACCGCGACAAGGACAAGAAGGCGGTGGACGGCGTGCTCGCCAAGACGCTGGTGAAGTTCGAGGACCCGCAGGACATGCGGCAGACGGGCTTTCTCATGGTCGTGAACGAGGACCGCTCCAACGATCAGTTCGTCTGGTCGCCCGCGACGGGCCGCGTGCGCCGCGTGCAGCTGCGCGGGGTGGGCGTCATGGGAACGGACTACACCTTCGACGACATCGCCTGGAAGAACGTCGAAGACGCCGACTACGCGCGCCTGCCCGATGACGCGATCGACGGCGTGCCGGTATATGTCATCGAGGTGACGGCAAAGCCGTTCGTCGACTCGGCGTACAAGACGGCGCGCACCTGGCTCGAGAAACGGCACTACGTGCCGCTGCGCACCGTCTACCGCGACGCGAACGGCGTCGATCTGCGCGAGATGCGCGCGCTGCCGGCCAGCGTGCACGATTTCGCGGGGACGTGGATCGCGACCGAGTCGACCATGTCGAACCTGAAGGAGCGGACCTCGACGACGATTCTCGTCGACAAGCTCGACGCGAACGTGGCGCTCTTCGATCGTCACTTCTCGACGCTGCAGCTCACGCTGCGCCGCTAGGAGACGACCAATGCGACGGACCGCGCTTGCCATCGCGCACCCCGGCGAGGGCGCGATGGAGAAATCCGGCCGCAAGGCCGACGAAGCGGTCGAAGACGCCAAGGATGCGGTCGAGAAGTGACTCAGGCGGCGTCGCCCTGGGCGGCGCGCTGGGCTTCGGCGACCTGAGCGGCTCGCGGCTGCACGAGCTTCTGGAAGCGCACGACCAGCGCCGGCAGCATCAGCACGTCCGTCGCGAGACAGAGCGTCATCGTCATCGCGGTCAGGTAGCCGAACTGCTGCAGGGTCGCGAAGCTCGAGAGCGTCATGACGCAGAAGCCGGTGATCTCCATGGTCGAGGTCACGACCATCGCGCGACACACTTCGCGCGTGCACTCGACGACGCCGCGCTCCGCGGCCATGCCCTCCGCGCGCCGGTGCCGGAACGCCTGCAGATAGTGAGACGTGTCGTCGACGGTGATGCCGAGCGCCACCGAGCCGATCAGGCTGATCGGGATCGAGAGCGGCGCCACCCCGGCACCCAGCGCGCCGTAGAAGAGAAACACCGGCAGCACGTTCGTCGGCATCGCCAGCACGCCCAGGCCGAAGCTGCGGAACACGACGGTCACGATCAGCAGACACATGCCGATCGTCAGCGTGAGCTGCGCGATCTGATTGCCCGCGATCCCGTCGGCTCCGCGGTTGATGCGGATCGCGTTGCCCGTGACGTCCGCGTGGATGCCGTCGGGGAGCCTCTCAGCGTCGAGCTCGCGGTGGATCGCGTCCTCGAGCTCGCGCAGCGCCGCCGAGCCGAGGCGGTCGGTGCGCACGAGCAGGTTCGCGCTCGAGTGATTCGAGGTCGCGAACGCGCGCAGCTTCTCCTTCGGGATCATGAACATCAGCTCGGCCAGCTCGCCGCGCGTGTCCGGTACGCGCGCCTCGGCGGGGTCGCCGTTCTCGAGCGCCTGGCGCGCGACCTTCACCAGATCCGCGGCGGAGATCACCGCAGTGACTCCCGGGAGCTTCTCGATGCGCGCCTCCAGGCGATCGACGGCGCGCAGCGCGTCCGGCTCGCGGAACGTTCCCTCGGTCTGGCCCTCGAGCACGACGTAGATCGGCACCGCGCCGGTGAGCAGGCGATTCACGGCGTCGAAGTCCTGGCGCACCGCGGAGCTCCGGCGGAAGAAGGTGATGAAGTCCGTGTCGGTCACGATCCGCGGCATCAGCGCGCACGCGATCAGCGCGCACAC
>WNFL01309625.1_pt2 | contig 27041 bp, 25 predicted proteins | sample 5400361 | NCBI WGS metagenome assembly WNFL01 (sample SAMN13153351, study PRJNA577476) | soil metagenome | isolation source: 40 cm soil on Douglas fir-dominated hillslope | place: USA:California | collected 2013-09-17
TTGGGCGCCCGGCAAGACGAGCGCCGCCAGCAGCGCGAATTCGGGCGGCGCCTTGTCGGCCGGCGGCGGAGCGTCTTCGGTTTTAACCGGCGCGCCGGCCTCGACGGCCGGGGCCGCTTGAAGTCCCGGAGCGAACAAAAGGAGCAGCGCGGCGAAACCGGCGGAATTTTCCTCGGACGGAGCCGGTTGATCGGACTGGATGGCGATTCCCGGATCGGTCGTCGGGCCGGGAATGATGGGAAGCGGGACCATGGCGGGAAGCAGGAACAGCAAAGCGGGTGCCAAGGGCCGGCGCGCGCCGGCCCTTGGATCGCCGGAGTCGCTAAAGGTAATGAGAAAGCGGTCGATTCAAATAACTTGGCGCGGCCAACGGGCGCCGGCCGGCCGCGCTCGCAGCGGCCGGCGCGGCAAAAACTGCACCCGGCGGGGAAATTAATTCCCCTTCCGCGCGGTCCGTCTTTGCCCCGCCTCGTCGGTGAGCTTCTGCTCCGCCCGCGCTTCTTCCACGCGGTGCCGCTCATGGCGCCGCTCATAGAGCTGCTCCAGGCTCTTCACGTCCCGGTTCGCTTCGAGCAGCTCGGCGCGCTTGGCCGCGCCCTGCTTCTCCGCCCGGGCCAAAGCGGCGCGCCGCTCTCTCAGCCGCGTCCCGAGCGCCAGGTAAAAATCGGCGGCGAGCTTGATCTCGGCGACGGAGAGAAATTTCCCCTCGTGTTCTTCCATGCTCGCTCGATAATGATGGAGGCTCTCTTCGAGCCGGGCGATCTCGGCGGCGATGCGGCCCTTCGCCTGCTCCAGGGCGAGCATCTCCAGGCGCCGGTCTTCCCGCTTGCGCTCGCGATAGCGCAGGACGGAGGCTAAGCGAAAACGGAAAGGCATATTTTCACTCCAAAGTATCGAACTCAGGAATTTCGCCGCGCGCGAAGGCCCGCCTTGAAGGCCGAGTGCACCTGAGCGTGCAGGCACGCCGACTTGTTAGGTACTTGGCAGGAATTTCCATTCGTTCCAGAAACGACTCCATCCGACAGAAGTTTGAAGACCGCCTCAAGGCACAGGCCCATTGCACTCGGCCGGAAGAGCGCGCCGGAGCGCGCGCCGGTTTTATTCCGCCAAAACTTCCGCGAGTCCGGTGACGCTGGCGTCGAGATCGATGTCTTCGCCGCGCTCCTGGCAGAGATAGCGGCGGATGCGCGGCATGAGCTGGATCGCCCGGTCCACGTCCGGGTTCTTGCCCTTGACGTAGGCGCCGATCTGGATCAGGTCTTCCGCGTCCCGATAGGCCGCCAGCAGGCGCGTGATCTCGGCGACCAGTTTTTGCTGCTCGGGCGAGGTCACCTGGGGGCGCACGCGGCTGACGGAAGAGAGCACGTCGATCGCGGGGAAATGGCTCTGCTCGGCCAGCCGGCGCGACAGATGGATATGGCCGTCGGTGAGCGAGCGGACGGCGTCGCTTATCGGCTCGTGGATGTCGTCGCCTTCCATGAGCACGGTATAGAGCGCCGTGATGCTGCCCTTGCCCTTCCACGTGCCGGCGCGCTCGATCAGGCGCGGCAGGAGCGCGAAAACCGACGGCGTGTAGCCCTTGGTCGAGGGCGGCTCCCCGATCGCGAGCCCCGCCTCGCGCTGCGCCATGGCGAAGCGACTGAGCGAGTCGACCAGCAGGAGCACGTCCTGTCCCTGGTCGCAAAAATATTCCGCGATCGCGGTCGCCAGAAAGGCGCCGCGCACGCGCACGAGCGACGGGTCGGCGGAAGTGGCCGCGACCACGACGGTGCGCTCGCGGTCCGCCGCCGGCAGCCCGCGCTCGACGAAGTCCTCCACCTCGCGGCCGCGCTCGCCGATGAGCGCGATCACCTTCACGTCGACGCGCGTGTTGCGCGCGATCATCGCGAGCAGCGTGCTTTTGCCCACGCCGGCGCCCGCCATGATCGCCACCCTCTGCCCTTTGCCGCAGGTCGCCATGCCGTTGATCGCCCGGATGCCGACGTCGAGCGGCTCGGCGATGCCCTGCCGCTCCATCGGGTTCGAGCCGGAAATGTAAATCGGATAGGAATGGGCGCCGACGAGCGCGCCCTGGCCGTCGATGGGGCGGCCGAGGCCGTCGATCACCCGGCCGAGCAGCCCCTCGCCGACCGGATAGCGCGCCTCTTTGACCAGCGCCACGACCCGGCTCCCCGGCCCCACGCCGCGCAGCTCGCCGAGCGGCATCAAAAGCGTCTGCTCGCCCCGGAAGCCGACGACTTCCGCCATCGACGGAGTTCCGCCCTGGAGCGGATAGACGTTGCACACCGCGCCGACCGGAAGCCACGGGCCGCGGCTCGTGATCAAAAGTCCCACGACGTCGGTCACCGTGCCGGAGACGCGAAACGGAGCGAGGGTTTGGAGCCGGTGATGATAGGGCGCGAGCAGGCTTACGCTCATGGCGGCTACTCGTCCAGCAGTTGCCGTTGGATCTCTTCGACCTGGGTCGGAATGGTGGCGTCGACGACGCCGATCTCGGTTTCGATGCGGCAGCCGCCCCGGGGAATATCTTCGGAAGTCAGGACCTCGAACTTTCTTCCCGCCTCTTCGCCCATGCGCACCAGCTCCGGCTTGAGCTCGATCAGCAGCCGGTAGTCCGCGGGGTGGAGGCGCACGCGGATCAATCTGGCGTCGGGAACCTCGCGGCGTGCGCGCTCCAGCACCGAGGCGACGATCGCGGGGTCTTCGGCGAGCGCCTTGCCGACGATCTTCTCGGCGATCTCGAGCGCCAGGCGCACCAGCTCCGGAGTAAAGCGCCCGACCATCCGCTCTTCGAAGACGATCAGGGACTGGCCGGCCTGGGCCAGGCTCGTGAGCGCCGGAAGGATCTCGCTCCGGGCCTCGGCGCCGCCGAGGCTTTTGCCTTCCTCGTACGCCTGGCGCTTCAGCGCTTCGGCCTCGCGGCGGGCCTCGGCCAGGATCGCGCCCGCCCGGTCCTGCGCGGCGATCAAACACACGAGCGGCCCCAGCGCGCTCAATTCCAAAATTGCCGCCGCTTCGACGGCGGGCTCCTCTTCGAGCGACGCGATATCCGCCGCTTCGCCGAGGCAGAGGTCCACTTCGAGATAGGGCTGGATCTGGCTCGCGTCGAGGGCGTCTTTGAACAGGAGCTTATACAAGGATGTCCTCTTTGTTCTTGCCCGAAGTGAGATACACTTTTCCGTCGGCCTCGAGCTTGCGCGCGAAGTCGAGGATCTCGCGCTGCACCGCCTCCACGTCGCGGAGCCGGAGCGGGCCCATCGACTCCAGCTCTTCGCGGAGCAGCGCCCCGGCGCGCTCGGACATGTTGGCGAAGATCTTTTTCTTGAGCGAAGGGCTCGCGGTGCGCAGCGCCATCACCCATTTTTCCCGCTCGACCTCGCGGATGAGGACCTGGATGCTCAGATCGTCGATCCGGCTCAAATCCTCGAAGGTGAACATGAGCCGGCGCACGTTTTCCGCCAGCTCGGGCTCGACTTTCGCCAGGCCCACGAGCACGCGCTCTTCCGTCCCCTTGTCGACGTAGTTGAGGATTTCCGCCACCGGGCGCGGCCCGCCGACCTGCTTGCCCTGCACCTGGCGGATCTCGTTGCGCAGCACGTTGGTCACTTCCTCGATCACGCCGGGCGGCGTGCTGCCGAGCCGCGTGATGCGGTAGGCCACGTCGTCCTGCTTGTCTTCGGGGAGCAGCGTGAAGACCTCGCCAGCGTGGGCGGGATAGAGATGGGCGAGAATAAAGGCGATCGTCTGCGGGTGCTCGTCCTGGAGGAATTGGGCCAGCGTCTTGCCGTCCATCTCGTGCAGCGCCTCGACGCCGAAGGCTTCCTCCGGGGCGTGAAAGATCCGGCCGATGATGTGGGTCGCCTTTTCCGGCCCCATCACCTTGGTCAAAATCCGCATCAGGTAATCGGAGGTCTCCTGCGGCAGAATGTTGATGTTCGCCTCGTTGAGGCGCTGGCGCGTGTCTTCGTAAACCTGCTCGATGTGCTCGGTCTCGATCTGGGCCATGCGGTGGATGCCCTGGCGCAGCATGATGAGCTCGCGCTCTTCCAGCTCGCCCGCCAGCGCGGTCGCCGTCTTCTCGCCCACGAGCGCGAGCAGCACCGCCGCCTTCTCCGGGCCGTTCAGCGGGCGGGCGTTGTTGGTATTGTCCTTGCGCGTTTCCGCTCGCATCAGTTCATCTCCGCGTGCCGGCCGTTACCCGCCGCCGGGTGGAGCTTGGGCTCCCCTTTGTCGTCCTGAAGCCACGTCCGTATGATCCTGACCGTCGCGTCGTGGTAGTCGTGGGCGATCTGGACCAGCTGCTCGCGCCGCGGGTCCGGCGTGACGACGATCTTTTCCGCCGCCACCGCGGCCGTCTCGCGGGCCAGCTCGAGCTGCGGCTCGGCGCCCGTCGAGCGGCGCCGCTTGCGCCCCCGGAGACAGAGCAGGAGAAAGGAGAAAAGCAGCAGGGCGCCGGCGGCGACCGCGAGCTCCGTCCCGGAGCTCGGCCGGGGCAGGTTGGCCAGCGGGCCGTTGGCGACGGCCGGCGGCGCGGGCTCGCCCTTGAAAGGTATGTTGGCTATCTCCACCTGATCGCCGCGGCCTTCGTCGTAGCCGATCGCCTTCATGACGATGCCTTTGATCTGCTCGATCTCTTCGGCCGGGCGCGGAACGTAAACGCCGCCTTCGTATTTGCCGTCGACCAGCACCGCCACGGAAGTGCGCGTGATCTGGCCGCGCGGCTCGACGATGCGGCTCGTGGTCTTGCCCACTTCGTAGCTCACCATCTGGCCGCCTCTTTTGGCCGGGGCGTCTTTCTGGCCCGCCGCCTCGCCGCCGGGCACGTTGGACTGCACGCCGGGCACGCCGCCGGCTTTCGCGCCCGATTTGGCGGGGGCGTCGTCGCCCAATTGCTGCTGCGCGCGCACGACCTGATTGGCCGGATCGAATTGCTCGCGCACCATCTGCGTTTCCTGAAAGCTCATCTGGGCGTTCACGCGGACCACGACCCGCCCCGGGCCGAGCACCGGGTCGAGCATCGTCTCGATCCGCCGCTCGGTTTCCTGCTCGAACTGGACTTTGAGCTGGTGCAGCGCTTCGGGCTCGCTCGACGCGCCGGGGGCCGGCAAGGCGCGCAGCAGCCGGCCCGAAGTGTCGAGCACCGTGACGCGGTCGGGCGTCAGCTTGGGCACCGACGTCGCTATGAGGTGGATGATGCCGTCGACCTGATCGGCGGTCAGGTGAAAGCCGGGCCGGAGCTCGATCACCGCCGAGGCCGAGGGCTTCTCCTCGGCGCCGAGAAAACTCGAGCGCGACGGCAGGGCCAGGTGAATCCGGCTCGACTGCACCGCGCCGAGGGCGTTGATGGTCCGGACGAGCTCGCCCTGCAGGGCCCTCAGATAGTTGACCTGCTGGGTGAACTCGCTCATGCCGAAAGTGGTCTTCTCGAAAATCTCGAAGCCGACCCCGCCGCCGAGCGGGATGCCCTTGCCGGCGAGCTTCAGGCGCGTTTCGTAAACGATCTGGCGCGGCACCGAGATGACCGTGCCGTCGCCGCCGATCTGAAAGGGGATCTTGTCCGCCTCCAGCTCGCGAATGACCGCGGCGCCGTCCTGCGGCGATAGATTGGTGAAGAGCGGGCCGTAGTAGTTGCGCTTGAAAAAGTAGCCGCCGGCGAGAGAGACGGCGAGAAAAACCGGGACGCCCAGCACGATCAGCCGTTTTTGCTGCGGCGAGAGCGCGGCGAAAAAGCGCTCAAGCTGCTGCCGGACGGCTCCGATAATTTGAAGAATCTGATCGAGCAAGTTGCACCGATGTTCGGGTTAAGAGTTTTTCAAGCTGATCGCCGACAGCCGATCGCCAAGCCCGTCATACCTGCATGCGGATGATCTCCTGGTACGCTTCGAGCACTTTGTTCCGGACCTGCATCATGAAGCGGAACGAGATGTCGGCTTTTTCCAGAGCGACCATGGTGTCCTGCAGGTCGCCCTTCCCTTCCGCGACGAGCTGCTGGATGGCGCTGTCCGCCTTCTGCTGCAGCTGGTTCACCTCGCCCAGCGCGTCTTTCAGGTAGCTGTTGAACTCCGTCTTTGCCGCGCCCGAGGCGCTGGGCTTGAGCGCCTCCCCGATCGGAGGCATCAGCCCGGCGCCGCCCAGCTCTTTGATCGCCATGATTCGTTCTCCCGGATGAATTTTTTACGACTGCCGGCCGAGGTCCAAAAGCTTCCGCACCAGGCCTTTGGTGGCGTTGAAGACCGCCAGGTTCGCCTCATAGGAGCGCACGGCGGACATGAGGTCGGTCATCTCCTCCATGACGTTGATGTCGGGAAAGGAGACGTAGCCCTCGCCGTCGGCGTCCGGATGCTCGGGGTCGTAGACTTTTCTGGGCGCCTTGGCGCTTTCGCGCACGCCCGCCACTTCCACGGCCACGAGGCCGCTCGGCCGCCCGGAAAATCCGACGGTCATGAGCCCGGGCGCCTCCCCGTCCATCGGCAGGGTTTGAAAAACCACGTCGCGCCTTTTATAGGGGCCGCCCTCGGGCGTGCGGGTGGTCTCGGCGTTCACCAGGTTGCTGGTGACGACGTTCATGCGGCTCCGCTGCGCCTGCATGCCCAGGCCGCTCACGTTTAAAAGCTTATAGAGGTCCATTCTGATTTCTCCTTTTTATTTTATCTCCTGCCTTCGCTGATGGCGTAGCGCAGGTTCGCCAGCGTCCGCCCGAGCAGGACCAGGCTGGTCTCGTAGGATAGGGAGTTTTCGACCAACGTGGCGATCTGCCGGTCGAGATCGACCGAGTTGCCGTCCATTTTTCCCTCCGGCTCTTCTACGCGGACCAGAGAGTCGACGGCGCCGCCGCCCGAGGAAAAATCCGGGGCGCGCGCCGAGACGAGCTGGAATCCCGCGTCGGGGCCGCGGCCGGGAGCGGTCTCCGGGGCGGCGAAGCTCTTGAGCGCGGCGGCAAAGTCGATGTCTTTGGCCCGGTATCCCGGCGTGTCCGCGTTGGCGATGTTGCCGGACAGCAGCTCGTGCCGCATGGCGCGGAGCCGCATGGACAGCGACAGCAGTTGATGGGTCGAGCCGAACAGCGTGAACGCGGCCATCTACGCCTCCATCCCGCATTCGCGGGTGCGGTAGAGCTTCAGCTTGTTGCGGAGCGTCCGCACGCTGATGCCGAGGAGCTTGGCGGCTTCCGTGCGGTTGTTGCGCACCTCGGCGAGGGTTTGGAAGATCAATTTCTCCTCCATCCGCCGGACCGACATGCCGGGCGGGATCTTCTCCGCCGCCGCGCGATGCGGCAGGAAGGCTTCGGCTCCGGGGACCGCGCCGAACGCGGCCGGCCTGAAATCGCCGAAGGCTTTCGCCACCGCGTCTTCCTCCAGAAGGAGATGGCGGCTCTCGACCGCCCCTTCGCCGGCCAGGATCGCGGCGCGCTCGAGGACGTTGAAAAGCTCGCGGATATTTCCCGGCCAGGAGCGGGCGTTGAGCTCCGCCAGCGCCTCGGGCGCGAGGAAATTCTTTTTGTAGCCCCGGTCGGCGAAAAACGCGCGCGCCAGCGGCTCGATATCCTGCATGCGCTCTCTCAGCGCGGGGAGCCGGAGCGGGATGACGTTCAGGCGGTAAAAAAGGTCCTCGCGAAAAGCGCCCGAGCGCACCATCTCGCGGAGATCGCGGTTGGTGGTGGCGATGACGCGGGCGTCGATCGCCAGCGGCCGCTTGCCACCGAGCCGGTCCACCTCGCGCTCCTGCAGCACGCGGAGCAGCTTCGCCTGGAGCGCCAGCGGCATCTCGCTCACCTCGTCCAAAAGCAAAGTCCCTTTGTGCGCCAGCTCGAACTTGCCGGCCTTGGCCGCGACGGCGCCGGTGAAGGCGCCTTTTTCGTGGCCGAACAGCTCGGACTCGAGCAGGCCTTCGGGCAGCGCGGCGCAGTTGATCGCGACGAACGGGCCGCCGTCGCGGCGGCTGCGCGCGTGGAGGAAGCGCGCCAGGAGCTCTTTGCCGGTGCCGCTCTCCCCGGTGACGAGCACCGCGGCCTGCGACTTGGCGACCTGCGCGGCGAACCTGAGCAGCGCGAGCATCTGCGGATGGGTCGTGACGATGTCGCCCGTCTCCGGCTCGCCGCCGGACTGCTCGGCGCCGCCCGCGAGCGCGTGCTCCACGAGGGGAATCAGCTCGCGATAGGAAAAGGGCTTGACGAGAAAGTCGTAGGCGCCGAACTTCATCGCCTCGACGGCTTCCGGCACCGTGGCGTAGCCGCTGATCATGATGAACGGAATGCCTGAAAAGCGCTTGAGCAGCTCCATGCCGCCCGCGCCGGGCATGCGCACGTCGCTCACCACGAGGTCGACGCCGCCCTGCTGGATGAGGCGGCCCGCCTCTTCTCCGTCGGCGCACGGCGTCACCTGATGGCCGGCGGTCCGGAGCGCTTCGTCGAGCGCCGCCCGCATCGTCGGGTCGTCGTCAGCTATGAGAATCCGCTTCTGCATGGTCCTCCACGCTTCCCGCAACGGGCAACAAAAGAACGAAGCGGCTGCCGCGGCCCGGCTCCGAGGCGACCTCGATGGAGCCGTGGTGCGCGCGGACGACCTTATGGGTCAGCGCCAGTCCCAGGCCCGTGCCCGCTGCTTTGGTGGTAAAAAATGGGTCGAAGATGCGCTCGCGGTTTTCCGGCGCGATGCCGGCGCCGTCGTCGATGACGCTGATTTCCAGATTGCGGTGAATGCGGCCGTTCATGGTGTAGCGCGGCGACCGTTTGACGGTGAGCCGCACCCTGCCGCCCTCGGGCATCGCCTCCTTGGCGTTGGCGACGAGGCTCAGCAGCGCCTGCGCCAAAAGCCCGCGATCGCCCCATAACGGCGGCAGCTCCGGCTCGATGTCGACGGCGAGCGACCAGCGCTCGGGCCGGAAAATCGAGCTGGACAGCTCTTTGACGTCCCGGATCAACAGGACCACCGGCACCAGGTCGGCGGCGATGGAAGGTTCGGTGGCGAACGAGAGCAGACGGGAGATCGTGGTGTAAAGGCGGGAGACGGCGCTCAAAATCTCGCCGGCCACGCGCTGGGTGTCCCCGCCTTCTTTTTCCTTGAGCAGCGAGGCGTAAAGCTCGATGCCGCCGAGCGGGCTTCGGATCTGGTGCGCCATCTCCGCCGCCATCTCCCCCAGCGCGGCCAGCCGGCGCGTCCGCGCCGCCTCGGCCTCCAGGCGCTTCAGCCGCCCGACGTCCTGAAGCACGAGGACGTAGCCGCCGCTCTGGTTCTCGCCCACGACGATTTCCGAGATCGTGAGATGCACGGGAATGGTCGAGCCGTCGGCCAGCTGAACGCTCCGCTCGCATTCCAGCGGGAGCACGTCGCGCCGCCCGAGCTCGAGACAGTTGAGCAGCCTCTCTCCCATGAGCAGGGCGAGCCGCTCGCGCCCCGCCGCGCCCACGAGCTCCGTCCAGCGGCGGTTCACGAGCGTCGGCTCGAGCTCGCGGTCCAGCACGAGAACCCCGGCTTTGAGGCTCTCCAAAATGGAGAGCAGATAGGCCCGCGCCTTCTCGCGCTCGAACAGGCTCGCCTCCAGCTCGCGATTTTTTCTCTCCAGCTCGCCGTCGAGGCTGGCGACGCGCACCTGGAGCCGGCGGTATTCCTCGGTCAGCTCCACGCTGCTTTGATGGAAGCGCGAGATCAGGTCCGCCAGGACTTCTACGTCCATATCTGCGGGAGCCCGGAAAGTTTCAGTCAAAGCCTGCATCGTTTTTCCATCACTGGGAAATTATTGCCTTCGAAATCAGCAATCGCTATGCCAAACGCCCGGCGCTCCCGGGAAGCGTGTTTCGCGTCCTCTTCACGGCGTCGCCAGACCCGCCAGCTGCCGCGCGGGAAAAATTTGCCGGCCGGGCGTCAAGGAAAAGTGATCGGGCGTCAAGTTCCTGACTGGCGCGAGCGGCAAGGCGAACTGCCGCGCCCCATGGCTCATGTCCTGGCGGCGCAGCCGCTCGACCAGCGTCGTCCGGTTGAGCCGCAGCAGCTCGGCGGCCCGGCTTTTATTGCCGCCGGTGCGCGCCAGCGCCTGGCGCATCAAGTCGGTTTCGAGGTTCTTCAAGAAGGCGTCGAGATCGACGCCGTCGCTCGGCAGCGCCACTTTGGATTCGAGGTCGTTCTTCAGGGCGCGCTTCTCGGCGAGATAGGCCGGGACGTCCTTCGCCCGGATCGCTCCGTCTTCGTTCAGGACGACGAGCCGCTCCATGAGATTTTCCAGCTCGCGCACGTTTCCCGGCCAGTCGTAGCGCTGGAGCATGGCGAGCGCCTCGTCTTCGATCGATCGGATGCCTTTCCCCTTTTTCCGGCTCTGCTGGCTTAAAAAGTGGGCGATGAGGAGCGGGATGTCTTCGCGCCTCTCTCGGAGCGGCGGCAGGAAAACCGGCAGGACGTTCAGCCGGTAAAACAGGTCTTCGCGGAACAGGCCCTCCGCCACCGCCTGATTGAGATCGCGGTTGGTCGCGGCGACCACGCGCACGTCGACGCGCACGGCTTTATCGCTGCCGACCGGCTCGAAAACCCGCTCCTGCAGCACGCGCAGCAGCTTGACCTGGAGCTTCTGGCTCATGTCGCCGATCTCGTCGAGAAAAAGCGTGCCGCCGTGGGCGAGCTGAAAACGGCCCTGGCGCGCGTTGATCGCGCCGGTAAAAGCGCCGCGCACGTGGCCGAAGAGCTCGCTTTCCAAAAGCTCCTCGGGGATCGCCGCGCAGTTGACCGGGACGAACGGCTGCGCCACGCGCGCGCCCATACGATGGACGGCGTTGGCGACCATCTCTTTCCCGGTGCCGCTCTCGCCCATGATCAGCACGTTGGCGTCGCTGCCGGCGAGCTTGAGTATGAGATCAAAAATCTCCCGCATCACCGGGCTTTCGGCCACCATGCCGATGGTTTGCCACGGCAGGCCGGCGGCGGCGCGGTCGAGCAGTTCGTCTAGTATCGCCATAAAAGACTCCTTCCTGGGACTTTGGAGGCACGCCCCGCTTCACCGCGCGGGCATGAGCCACCGCTGCAAAATTTTCCGGTACGCGGAGGCGCTGAGCAATTCTAGGGCCAGAGTTTTTAAGCCGGGGCGTGGGAGCGCCGCTTTTGCGCTTTCGAAAAACCGCCGGGGGCTGCCGGACGGAGACGGAAGAGCGCGCCTAACCCGGCGCGGTCCAATGGTTTTCCCGCCGCCGTCGAAAGCGCGGCGGGGCCGGGGCGCGATCTATTTAATTTTGCCCAACCAAGCGGAACTGCGCCGGCCACAGGGGTGCAGGCTCCGGCGGCAAAGCGGCAAAAAAGTAACGCTTTGGCCCGTGGCTGTTACAAATGTAACGCGCCGCCTGTACATAAAAAATCCCTTGAAAGGAAAATAGAACATTGGTACACTCCCGCTCCAAGTTAGCGGCGCATAGGATTTCGATCCGGCATCATGGTACGAAGCGGGCGTTAAGAGCGTCCGGCAAAGCCCGATGGAACCGAATTCGAACCTTATAATAGACCGCAAGCCCGAAGCCCTCATCGACGAGCGTGACGTCCTCGACGCCGTCAGCCGGGCCATCCTGAACCATATGGGGTTGAGCCCTCTGGTGCAGGATATCCTCGAGTTAATGCTTCCTCTGGGTCCGTTCGATATGGGGCGGGTCCGGCTCCTCGATCCGAAAACCAACGCGACGATAGTGGCCGGCGCCGTCGGATGCCATTGGCGGACGGACAGCGAGAAGGCCGGGCGGGAGCCGCTGCTCAGGGTGATCCGGGAGGTCGTCCAAAACGGCGGCCGGGCCCGGGTGATCGACGACGTTGCCGCCTTTCCGGGACTCCGCAGCGCTAAAAGCGAAAATCTGGCGACGGTCATTTTCCTGCCGATCCGCGCCGCCGGCGAGGCGGTGGGCTGCCTCGTGCTGGGCAGCCGCGCGCCGCTTCGTATAAGCCCGGAGCGGGTCCGCTTTTTGGAAGCGGTCGCCAACCACGTCGGCATCGGGGTAAAGAAAGCGGGTCTTTTCGAGGAGACCGGCCGCAGGGCCCGGGAGCTGGCGGCGGTGCACGCCGTGACCGCCGCGGTGAGCGGCTCGCTCGACCTCGAGCATATCCTGCTCAAAGGGCTCGACACGGTCCTGGAAGTGACCGAGATGGAAGCGGGCTACATTCTGTTTCTCGCCGAAGAGCCGCCCAAGCTGATCATCAAGGCGCACCGCGGGATGTCTTCATCCTTCGTCGCAAACCTCCAGGACAGGATTCAGCCGGGCGGCAAGATCGAGCAGATCATCGCCACGAAAAAGCCGCTCCTGCTCGAAAATATCTCTCCCGCGCATAAGGGAAGATTCGGGGGCGAGAGAATCACCGCCGCGGCCTGGGTGCCGATTCTGTCGAAAGAGAAAGTCATCGGCATTCTCACCATCACCAGCAGGACCAAGCGGACCGTCCCTCAGGACCGGCTCCCGCTGCTCGCCTCGATCGGCAATGCGCTCAGCGCGGCGCTGGAGAACGCCCGGCTTTTCGACGACACCAAGCGCAATCTGGAGCGCATCCGGACGCTGCACGAGATCAACCTGGCGGTCACGTCGACCCTCGATTTGAAGTCGGTGCTCGACACGTTGCTCGCCAAGCTCGAAGAGGCGCTGTCCTTTGCTTTCGTCGCCACGATCCGGATGTTCAACCAAGAGACCCGGGCCACGGAACTGCTGGCCTGCCGGAACATCGCGGCCGAGACGTGCCGGCAGGCCGTCCCCGACGGCACCCTGGGGTTGAGCGGCGTCGTCCTCGAGAGCCTGGCCCCGGCGGTGATTCTCAACGCGCCGAAAGATCCCCGCACCGCAAACCCGGGCTTTTTTATCGAAAACGGCCTCGTCTCCTACGTCGGCCTGCCGCTCATCGCCCAGGGGCAAACCCTGGGAATTCTCGCGATCTTTACCAAAGAAGAGCGCGAGTTCAGCGGCAAGGAGATCGAGTTCCTCTCCGCCGTGGCGGGCCACGGCGCGGCGGCGATCCATAATTCCCAGCTCTATCACTCGGCCCACGCGGCCAGGGAGAAACAAGAGGAGGCGAACCTGCGCCTCTCGGAGCTCCTGCGGCAAATCACCGGGCTTTACGCCGCGCTCGCCCCGCTCGGCGCGTCGGAAAACCCCGCCGAGATGCTCGAGACCTTTATCGACCGCTTCTGCCTGGCCGCCGGAGCGGACGGCGTCTCTTTCCGCATCTTCGACGAGAACACCGCTTCCTTCTCCACCGTCGTGCACCGCGGCTTCGCCGCCGAATATGTCGAGGAGCTGAGCTCGCGGGAGCGGGCCACCAAAGCCCGGGACGTCTATCAGTCGGGCGAGCCCCTTTTTTCCGCCGACCTGGCGGGCGACCCGCGCTTCCTGCAAAAAAAACAGCTCAAGGCGGGCTATCGCTCCTGCGCTTTCCTGCCCTTCAAAGTCAAGGGCAAGGTGCGCGGCATCATCCATCTCTCCAGCCGCACCCTCGGTTTTTTCAGCGAAGAAAAAAAAGAGCATCTGCTCGCGCTCTCCCGCCTCGTGGAGATCGTCTTTGAAAACCGCGACCTCTTCGACGACGTGAAGTCGGCCCGGGACTCGCTGGAAAAAGCCAACGAGCGCCTCAAGGCCCGCACGATTCAACAGGCGGTGCTCAACCACTTCAGCCATCTGGCCCTGTCCGCCAAAGCCATCCCGGCCCTGCTGGACGAAGCGGCGATCGAGGTCGCCCTGGTTCTCAGGGTCGATTACTGCGAGGTCCTGGAGCTCCTCCCAGAAAGCGATTGCCTGGTCTTACGCGCGGGAACGGGCTGGAGAAGCGGACAGGTGGGGCGCGCAACGACCAGCTCCCGGAACTCGCACGCGCGCCATACCCTGGCGCAGGACGGGCCGGTGGTCATCTCCGACCTGGCGCGGGAAGCCCGTTTCAAGGGCTCGACGCTGCTCTGCGAGCACGGCGTGACGAGCGGAGTTGCGATGACGATCCTCGGCCAGGAGCGGCCCTTCGGCCTGATCGGCGCCTACACGAGCGCGCCGCGGACCTTCAACGAAGAGGAAATTCACTTTTTGATGTCTTTCGCCTATATCCTGGCCACGGCGTTCGACCGGGTCCAGGCCGAGCAAAAACTCCGGGAATCGCAGCGCCGATACGAGAACCTGGTCGAATCGATCGAAGGCATCGTCTGGGAGGCCGACGCCCGGACGTTCCAGACCACGTTTGTGAGCCATCAGGCGGAGCGGATTTTGGGATTTCCCATCGACGAGTGGCTCCGCGACCCGGCCTTTTGGCGCCGGCGCGTCCATGCGCAGGACCGGCGGTGGGCCATGGCCTTCTGCAAAAAGGCGACGTACGAGATGCGTCCTTTCGAGCTGGAATGCCGGTTGATCGCCGCCGACGGCCGCACGCTCTGGTTCAGGCATATCGTCACCGTCGTGACGGAAAACCACCGGCCCGCGAAGCTGAGAGGCGTGAGCTTCGACGTCACCGAGCACCGGCGCATGGAGCGGGAAGTCTCGGAGATCAGCGAGCGAGAGCGGCAAAGGATCGGCCGCGACCTGCACGACGAGCTGGGCCAATTCCTTACCGGAATCGCCTGCATCGGCAGCAGCCTGGCGCAGGAGCTGGAAGAAAAGTCGCTGCCGGAAGCGCGGACGGCGGCGCAGATCGCCGATCTCACCAACCAGGCGATCAACCAGACGCGCACGCTGGCGCGCGGGCTCTACCCCGTCGAGCTTCAGGCCCACGGGCTCCTCTCGGCCCTCCAGGAGCTTGCGGGCAACGCCGAGACGATGTTCTCCATCTCGTGCCGGCTGAGCTACGATCCGGCGGTGTCCGCCCCGGCGGACGACGTGGCGATCCACCTGTACCGGATCGCGCAGGAGGCGATCGACAACGCCGTGCGCCATGGCAGGGCCCGGCACATCTGGCTCCGCCTGTCGGAACAGAACGGCATCGGCCTCATGTCGGTGGTCGACGACGGCGCCGGCCTCGCCGAGCCGCGGGAGCACAAGGGGATGGGGCTCCGCATCATGAAATACCGGGCGGAAATGATCGGCGGGATCCTGCAAATACGCCGCGGGCAGCAGGGGGGAACGATCGTGGAATGCTCGTTCCAGCGGCGCGACGGCCGGGAGGGGAGGTTCGATGGGGAGACCGACAGAACCACATACCACGACGAAAAAAAGATCCATCCTGTTGGTGGATGACCATCCGATCGTGCTCGCAGGGCTCCGGCAGCTGATCGACCAGCAGCCCGACCTCCGGGTTTGCGGCGAGCTGGCGGACGGCCGGGCCACGCTGCCGACGGTCGAGAGGCTCCGGCCGGATCTCGCGGTCATCGACATCTCGCTCAAATCCGTCAACGGGCTCGACGTCATCAAATCGCTCAAGGGTGAATACTCCGACCTGCCGGTGCTCGCTCTGTCGATGCACGACGAGATGATCTACGCCGAGCGCGCGCTCCGGGCGGGGGCCAACGGCTACGTCATGAAGCAGGAGGCGACCAAGAACCTGCTCGGCGCGGTGCGGCAGATTCTCGCCGGCGGCATCTATTTGAGCGAGAACGTCACCGCCAAGCTGCTCTCCCGGCTGGCCAACACCAAACCGGGCAAAGCCTCGGCCCTGGAAGATCTGAGCGACCGCGAGCTGGAGGTCTTCCAGCTGATCGGCCAGGGCGCCAGCACCCGGCGGATCGCCGAGATGCTGCGGCTCAGCATCAAGACGATCGAGTCGCACAGGGAAAACATAAAAAGAAAGCTCAAGCTGCAGGACGGCGCCGAGCTGGTCCAGTCCGCCGTCGCCTGGTCCCAGAGCGACTCTTTCCCCAAGAGAAAAGCGACCGGAACGTCATAGTTCCGGCCCGCCCGCCCGTTCGATCAGATACATCTTTAGTCTTAGACGGTTCTCCGGGCCTCTACGACTGCCATAGGAATTCCCCCTACGAAAAAAACAGGTTGATACCCTATGCCCGATGGATGCTATAAAGCCCCCGTCGTGAATAATTGGACCGATAACAGCGCGCTCGCCGTGGTCGCCGGCGATCCGATCATGCAAAAGCTCCGCGACCTCGTCCTCAGGGCGGCGCCGACCGACGCGACCGTCTTGATTACGGGCGAGACCGGCACCGGGAAGGAGCTGGTCGCGCGCGCCATTCACGAATCGAGCCTGCGCGCGAACAAGACCTTCGTGCCGGTCAACTGCGCCGCCATCCCGCAGGAGCTCTTGGAAAGCGAGCTGTTCGGCCACTCCCGCGGCGCGTTCACCGGCGCGACCTCCCCGCGGCCCGGGATTTTCCAGCTGGCCAGGGGGGGGACGCTGCTGCTCGACGAAGTGGGTGAGCTGCCGCCGCCCCTGCAGGCGAAGCTGCTCCGCGTCTTGCAGGAAAAAGAGATCCGGCCGCTGGGAGCGGACCACCCGGTGCCGGTGGATGTGCGGGTCATCGCGAGCACGAACCGCGACCTCGAAGCCGAGGTCGCCAAGGGGACCTTCCGGCAGGACTTGTACTATCGGCTGCAGGTCATTCCGATCATCGTGCCGCCGCTGAGAGCGCGGCGCTCCGACATTCCCCTGCTGGTGCGTCATTTCCTGGAAAAGACCAATCGGCGCTACAACCTCGCGGTCGAAATCTCGACCGAGGCGATGGTGCACCTGTGGGAATACGACTGGCCGGGAAACGTCCGGCAGGTCGAGAACATGGTCGAACAACTGGTGATCTTGAGCAGCAAAGACCGCATCGACGTGGAGGATTTGCCGGCCGGGATCGTTTCCTTCAAAAAGCGTTGTCCCGCTCCCGCGCGGCCGATCGAGGGTGGCGGGCTGGACTTGCAGCACGAGCTGGAACAGCTGGAGTTCCGCCTGATCGACGAAGCGCTCCGGCTGGCGCACGGAAAGAAGAGCCGGGCGGCCGAGCTCCTGAAAGTCAAGCGCACGACCCTGGTGGCGAAGCTCCGGCGGAGGGGGCAGGACAAGTCCGCGACGGGCCCGCGCCAGACGCCGAAGACGACGCGGCTCTACCGCATCGGCCAGAGCGGGGCCGACGACGAGCCGGCCGCCGGCCGCGAGCGGACCGCGACCGCGCTCTACCGGCGCGCGCAGTAGCCGTTTATATGTCGGACACCGAAGCCAAAAAAGAGACGCCGCCCACGCTCCTCGTCGTGGACGACAACGATACGGTGCTGGAGCTGCTCGATCTCCTGCTTTCGCATCACGGGTCGACGGTCGTTAGGGCGAAAAGCGGCGCCGAATGCCTGGCCGTCGTCCGGGAGCGGCCCGTCGATGTGGTGATTCTCGACGTGATGATGCCGGGCATGGACGGGATCGAGGTCTCGGCGGAGCTCAAGCGGGCCGATCCGTCGCTGCCGATCATTCTTTTGACCGCCAAGGACGATCTCAAGACGCGGACCGCGGCGATGTCGCTCGGCGTCAACGAGTTCATCGCCAAGCCGATCCACAACCGGGACCTGCTCGCGCGCGTCGGCACGCACCTCGCCGCCCGCCGGTGGGAGAGGGAAATGGAGCACACCGCGGCGACGGTCGCGCGGCTCTATCAGCCGCCGGCGGAAAAGTCCGCGGGCAAGGCATAGCCCGGCAAGAGCGTAGCGGGCCGATTTTTATTGCGTCCCGCGCCTCGATCGGCTAATCTATGGACGTTTCAGAAGAGTTGTCGCAAAGTTTATCGAACTCAAACCCGGGCCGGTCCCTGCCCGCCATGCCCCAGCGGATGCTGGTTCAGAAAACCCGCGAGCTTCAAACGCTCGTCGAAATCAACCGGGCCATCGCCGGGTCGTCGGACCGGCAAGCCCTTTTCTCCCGCATAGCGGCCGAGGCCAAAACCCTCTTCGAGCTCGACGGCGTCGTGATCCGGCTGATCGACGGTGGCGAGCTGGCATGCGCGGCTTATGCCGGGCGCAAGGAGTTGGCCCGCCCGCGGACGGAATCTCTCGGCGGCCAAAGTCTCGGCGCGGCGATCGCCGGGGAGAGCCGGGCGGTCGCCGTCGGGGGAGGCGCCCGGGACGGCGCGGCGCCGGCCGCGTACCTGAAATTTATCGCCCGGCTCGGCTGCCGGTCGATGATCGGCGCGCCGGTGAAGAGCGGCGACCGGGTGATCGGCGCCCTGATCGGCCTCGGCGAAAAGGAGCGGGAGTTTCACGCCGGCCAAATCGACTTCTGGATCGCCCTCGCGGACCAGGCGGCGATTGCGGCCGGAAAATGCGCCCTGGCGGAGGAAGCCGCCCGGCGCTCGGACGAGGTCGCGAGGGCGCGGGCGGAGACCGAGCAGGCGCACCGCGCCAAGGCCACGTTCATGTCGGCGGTCTCGCACGAGCTCCGCACCCCGCTCCAGGTGATCATCGGCTCCGCCGATCTGCTGAAGGACGGCATCGTGGGGCAAACCAAGGAGGAGCAGGCGCGGTTCCTGGGCGCCATCGCCCACCACGCCGAGATGCTCGACGGGATGATCGGCAAGGTGCTGATGGTGGCGAAGTCCGACGCCAAGCAGACCAAACTGGATATATCGACCGCCGGCATCGAAGAGGTCATGCAGAACGTCCTCCGCTATGCCGACCGGACCAACCGGAACAACCGGCTCGAGTTCGCCTGGACGGCGGACGGCGAGATTCCTCCGCTCACGACCGACGTCGCCAAGCTGGAGGAGATTCTTAAAAATCTGGTCAGCAACGCCTGTAAGTTCACCCTGAAAGGCCGGATCGACGTCCGGGTCGCCGACCGCAAAAGCAAAAAGCGCGTGGAATTTTCCGTCGCCGATACCGGCATCGGCATCGAGGAAGGCGACCGGGAAACGATCTTCGACGAGTTCTATCAGGCCAGGCAGTCGCAGCAGACGGAGCAGGGCGGGATCGGTTTGGGACTCGCAATCGTGAAACGCTATCTCGCCCTTTTACAGGGCGATATCCGCGTCGAGAGCCGGCCGGGAAAAGGAACCACCTTTACCTTTTCCCTGCCCTATTCGATTTAATCCTCAAATCTCGAGCGCGAGCCGAAGCGGGATTCCGCATGGGCGGCGGCCATGCGCTCGTACGAATCGAGCGCGGCAGCCGCGCGGGCGAAATCGCCGCCGGCAAAGCCGGTCTTTCCCCCGGCGCCGGCGGCCGAAGCGATCGGATCGAGCGGGACGGGACTCCCGCGATAGGCCAGCGGGCCGGCGCCGTCAAAAGCCGCCGACAACAGTTTTCCCCGTGGCGAAGCCTTGCCCGCGACGGCGGTCCGATCGCCGGAGCCCGTGGAGTCGCCGAAGAGCGCCGCGTAGACGCGCTCGCCCACGTCTTTCCCCGTGACCGCGCCGAAGATCGCGTTGAGTATGGAAGAGCCCATGCTGGCGAAGCCGCCGGCGCGTCCGTAGATCGCGCCGCCGATGATCCGCGCCAGCCCGCCGATGTGCTCGCCCGTGAGCTTGCGGTAGAGCGTAGAAATAATCGGCAGGTGCTGCAGCGGGTTCAGCATGTCGATAATATCCTTGAAGCTGAAGCTGTCCTTGCTCCACCATTTGATCGAATGATCCTCCGCCGGCTGGGCCGCTTCGGCGGGCTCGACCGGCGCTTCCGGCTCCGAGACGTACGGCGCCGGGCGGATCACACCGGGCCCGGCGGGCGGCAGCGCCTGCTTGATGACCGGCGCGCCGATGCCGGGATGTATTCCGAGATTCAACATGGTGGTCTATGGCGGATGAAAAAACCGTCCGCTGCTAACCGCGAAGCAGTTCTCGTGCCAGGGGAAAAAACGGAGATAATCGAAGGAACGGAGCTGAATTTCGGCGCGCGAGCGGCAAAAATTGCCGCGCGGCACGCGATGCCGGTGGGGAGTTGGCGGCGGCGCGTCAGGATTCCGGCGGCCGGCGAGCGAAACTTCTCAGTCCAGCGGCTCTTCCCTGTGCATCCCCAGCGCCTCGAGCATGGGACTGTCGCTCAGGGAAAACAGCACGGCTTCGTCCCGGCGCGACGCATTCGCGTGTTTGTGCCCATACCACGGCGGGATGACGAAGCAGTCGCCCTGCTCCCAGTCGAATGTTTCCCCGCCCACGACGGTCGAGCCCCGTCCGGAGACCGCGTGGTAGCAGGCGCTGCTCGTGTGGCGATGAGCTTTGGTTCGCTCGCCGGGCCGGAGCATCTGGACGCGGCAGGACAGCGTTGGAAAAGTGGGACCGCCCGTCGATGGATTCGTATATTCCATCAACACACCGTCGAACGGGGAGCCGGCGTCGCCGCGCCGCGCCCGGAGAGCCGCCAGCGTGTCCACTCCACGGTAACGGTAAGGCAGCACGCCGTGCGCTTCGCTTTGTACGGGTCTTAGAGGGCCCGCTTGCAGCCGGGAGAACCCGGCGGGACGCGTGACCGGCTGCCGCTCTTCGAAGAAGCGCTCGAAGAATCCCACGCCGAGATAATGCACCAGCGGGCTGTCCAGCCCGTCGATCCAGACGATCGGCTCCGCCGATTCGTTGCCGTGATCGTGCCAGGTCCAGCCCGGAGTCAGGATCAGATCGCCCGGCTCCATCTCCAGCTTTTCCCCTTCGACAGTGGTAAAGGCGCCCTGCCCCTTGACGACAAAGCGGACCGCCGCGATCGTATGGCGGTGGGCCCGCGCCGTCTCCCCGGGACCGACGATCTGAAAAGACATTTGAATGGTCTGCGTGGTCGACTTCTTGCCCCGCATCCCCGGGTTGACCAGCTTTAGAACCCGCCTCTCTTCATGGGCGCCGAGCGCGACCACATCGACGGCCCGGAGGAGGTCTTGATAGACGTCCCGCCACTTCCAGAGGCACGGCTCGAGCGCCGTCGGCGGCTCCCTGCTCGGGGGCGCCGCGAAGGCTTTCCAGAGGCCTTCCATATGGCGCTTTTCGATGTCGCGATCGAAAGCCTCCAGCGTATTTTTTGCGTCTTGGGCTTTCCGGGCTTTCATGGACGCGGCTGGCGCTGGTCATCGTCCAGGGGAATCTGAGTCATGGCGAAGGCGAGGCCCGCCCGATAGGCGCGATCGATCACCAGCGTCTTTTTCAACGCGGCCATGACGAGGTCGCGCTCGCTCTCGGTGGCGACATGCCGGTTCAGGACTTTTTCCAGCAGGAGCGCATGCTCCTGATCCGCCTCGACGTGGACGTTGCGGTTGGTGAGCAGCTCCTTCGCGAGCCCCAGGTCGGAGACCAGCCGCTCGCGCGCCCTGGAGGAGAAGCCGCCGCTCGGGATGATGGCGTTGGAGTTGATCGCTTCGACCATCGAGACCGCGACGAAAGACTCGAGCCAGCTCTGCTTCCCCAGATGGAGCCAGGCCTCCAGGGCCGCCGCGACGAACGGGTGCGGCTCGGAGCGCGCCATCTCGTCTTTGGAAACTCCGAGCAGCTCCGCCTCTTTCGTGGTCAGGGTGAAGTGGTCTTCCCCCCCGGCGCGCGGGTCGCCGATGAGCTCGTCCTGCTCGTGGAGCCAGATCTCTCGCTTGACGTCGAGCGGCGCCTGCCCCATCGCCAGCGCCCAGCAGTCCCGGCGATTTCTCACGAAGTGGGCCTGATTGATGGTCCAGACCTTGGCGCGCGCCGGCGAGAAGCGCGTGTTGAAGAGGTACAGCACCTCGGGCGTCGAATGGTGCTGGTTCGCGAGCAGCCGAACCTGCCTGGCGAGATCGTTGTTATCCGTCTGTCCCATAAATGCGCCTCCGCTAAATGCATGCTTGACGGTGGTAGTTTTATCTCATACCCGAGGGAATGCCGCGCGCCGCCAGCTCGGCTTCGAAGGAGCGCCGGATCGCCGGGTCCTCGTCCTCGTACTCGATCTGCGCGTGCCGCCCTCCTTGACGCTGCGGTCGACGATGTCCTTGAAGACCTTGTACTTTTTGCTGTTCCAGCGAATCGCGAGATAGCGCGTCTGAGTTTTCGACACGTTGAAGTGCTGGTGAAACCACTGGTCCGGCGGCGAGATGATGCTGTCGGGCTTCCAGTCGCAGCGCCGCGCCGCCGTGCCTTCGGGCCACAAAAGCGAGTACCCCTCCCCTTCGAGGATGATGATCTGCGCTCCGGCGGCGTGGCGATGCGCCTTTTTGTAGCGTCCGACGGCGAACTGCGAGATGTGGGCGACCAACGTGCTGCAGCCGATCTCGATCACCGTGGTTTTATTCCCCACGCCGCGCGTCTCGCTCGCGATGAGATTCAAGTCGTGCACGTTGGCGACGAAGTTCACGTCCCAGAACCGCTCCTGGTGAACGGTGCCGGCGCCGGAGAAATAATCGTCCTCGCCGTTGAACCGGTCGCGAAAGAGATAGGGGCAGTTGAAGATGAAGTCGTTGTCGTTGAACAGGTTCATCATCAGGGGCGCGGAGGTAAACGCGATGAAGCGCGCCGGGCGGTCGCCGCGGCCGTTGTAGTGCCGCGACCAGGCGTTGAGCGGGATCGCGAACAGGCTGCCCCGCTGCCATTCGAAGCTCCGCTTGGCGCCGCCCTCCTGCCACACCTCCGTCGCGCCGTGCCCCTCGAGGACGAAGACGAGCTCCTCGTAGAGATGGCGCTCGGGGTGGAGCTTGCCGCCGGCGGGGATCTCGCAGATGTAGGCGTCGTCGGTATCGCCGGTGCCTTCCAGATTGATGATCGCTCCGCGACCGCCCTTCCGCGCCCAGGGGGCGAGCTCGACCTGGTTCAGGTCGGGGAGGAAAAATGTTCTGGTCACCGGCACGCCCTGCTCCGCCGCCCACCGCTCGTAGCTGGATTTGCCGTCGAGCAGAGCGCCCAGTTTTGCCGTTTGGTTAGCCAGCGTCGTCTCCTTTCACTTCTTGTCAGCGGGCGGCGGCCAGCACTTCTTTCAGCAGGCCGAAATCCGCCACCGTGGACGCATCCTTGTTGTCTTTCATATCGCCGATGGTTTCAATGGCGGCCTGAATCGCCGCGTCGCTGGAGACCCCGTTGTCGGATAAATATCTCGCGGTGGTGTCGTAGGTCTCCGTGGCGACGTCCTCGCTCACGCGCAAAAACCGGACGACCAGCTGGATGGCGCCGGCCCGGTTGGTCTTGATAAAACGGAGCCCTCGATAGACCGCCCGGAGCACGGCCCGGACCTCATCGGGATGTTTCTGCATTCTCTCCACGGAGGTCGACAGTCCGGTCACGGGCAGCTCGACGTAGTCGGCCGCGCCGGCCAGGATGTTATAGCCTTTTTTCTTCATGACGATGCTGGTCGGCGGCTGGATGAACGCCGCCGCGACCAGTCCGCTTTCGAGGGCGGCGACCCAGGCGGACTCCTCGCCGAGATACACGTACTTCGTGTCCTTGGCCGGGTCCAAGCCGAAGCTTTTCAATACCTGCGTGGTCACGTACGCATGGGCCCCCAACGGATTGGACACCGCGATCGCCTTTCCTTTCAGGTCCGCCACCTTCTTGATCGACCCGTGCGCGACCAGAGAGAACAGCTGTCGATCGCAGGTCGAGAGGACGACGCGGACCGGGAAACCCTTCATGGCGCTCCGGACCACGGAGGCGAAATGGGTCGTGTACTGGATCTCGCCGGCGGCCAAGGCCGGTATGGCCACCGGCGATCGCATATAGATCATCTCGACGCTCAAGCCTTCCTGGTCGAAAAACTTCTGCCGCTCGGCGGCGAAAAAAGGCAGAAAGCTGAAGTTTCGGCCCGCCAGGCCGACTCGGACGCTCCGCGCCTCGTTTTTTTGCGCATGGAGCGCGGCGGGCAGGAGCCCGCAGGCGCCGGCGAGGAGGCAGGCCAGGCCTCTCAGGAGATATTTTCCCGGCCGGGGAATTTTCACCCCCTGCCGCCCGAGGCCTTAGCCGCGGCGCTCTCCAGCGGATACTTCCGGCACAGATTCTTCCAGTTCTCGGCCATCTTCTTGCTGTGCTCGATAATTTCCGGGGGAACGTGGCGGAAGGGCGGCCTGAGCGGCCCCGCGTCGCAATAGCCCGACTCGTTGATGACGAGCTTGTGCGAGTTCTCGCGCCAGAAAAGATCGCCGGGGCGGCCCGGTCCCCGGTAGGCCTCGCTCATGTCGAGGCAGATCTGCTTGGCCGTCTCCCAGTCTCCCGAGAAGCAGGCGTCGCGCAAGCGGAGCAGCGGCGACGGCCCCATCCAGGCGCAGATCGACCAGCAGCCCGAGGCGCCGAAGGTGACGTAGGGATACATCTGGAGCTGCATGACGAAGACGGCGATCTTGTCCTTCACGATGTTCATGAGCTTGTAGAAATCGAGCGGCGTGCGGTGGCTGTCCTTCATGAAGACGATGTTCGGCCGCGTCACGAGCTTCTCGAAGGCGGAGACCGGAATCGTCACCCGATGGATCGGCGGGTTGTGATAAATGCCGATGCCGAGCTTGGGAAAGGCGTCGGCCAGGTCGAGATAGAATTGCGCCGCGTTGTCCGCGGTCGACGGGTAGTAAAACGGCACGCCGCAGAGCACGCCGTCCGCGCCGGCCTCCTGGGCGAACCGGACCTCGCGCATGGTCTCCCTGGTATTTAACGTCGTGCAGCCGATCAGGACCGGCACGCGCTTGCGCACGGCGGCGATCGTCGCCTCGGTGAGCTTCTTCTTTTCCTCCCAGAGAAGCGTGTGGCACTCGCCGAAGCTGCCCATCGTGGCGATGGCGTTGACGCCGTCGCGGATGATCTTGTCCACCGCCGTGGCGCACGCCGCGGTGTCCACCGTGTCCTCGGCTTCGGGCGAGCCGCCGTCCTTGGTGGTGAACGCCGGCATCATCGCAACGACGCCTTTCAAATCCTTCGCTCTAAGCATGCCTGTCTCCTTTCGCCGACTACTTGGCCCCCGCTCCCTTGATCAGGGAAAAATCGAACAGCTTGTCCCGTGTAATCTTCTTGTCCGTGCCGATCGTCTTGAGCTCGAAGTCGAGCACCCTGTCCTGGAACTCCTCCGGGATGGTCCCGTCGGAGACGAAGGCGGGCGTGGTCTCGTCGTAAACCCGCGCCGCCTTATCGCCGGGAAGCTCGAGGAATTTCGTCATGATCCGTACCGTCCCCTCGCGGTTCGACTTGAAATACTTGAGGCCCTTGAGCGTGGCCCGGTGCAGCCGCTCGGCGACGCTTCGGCGGTTCTGAAGAAATCCCGCGCTCGTCGATATGCCGCCCTGAAGCGCCCCCACTTCGTCGATAAAATTCGCCAGCGGATAAAAGCCGAACTCCTCCGCCTGAAAGCTCGCCGGCGGCGTGAGCGGGGCGCCGTCGATCGACCCCGCCTGCAGGGCCCGGAAGACGACTTCCGAAGTCCCTATATAGATGATGCTGACGTCCTTCCGCCAGTCCAGGCCGTTTTTTTCCAGGACGACCTTGAGCAGCCGGTCGTTGGTGCTGCCGGGGGTCGAGCTGCCGATCTTCGCCCCCTTCAGATCCGCGAACGACCGGAAGCGTTTTTTGACGTAGAGCTTGAACGTCGGCTTGTCGTTGAACACCATCGTGACTTTCAGCGGCGCGCCGCCCAGGACCGCCGCCAGGACGGTCGGGCCGACGATCTGGCTCACGTCCACGGCGCCGGCGAGCATCGCCTGGATCCCCGCTCCGGTCCGGATCCGGGTGATCTCGATGCGGAGGCCTTCCTCCCGGTAGAAGCCCAGCTCGTCGGCGATCAAATAGGGCAGAGAGCTCGTCGAGTAGCCGGGCAGATGCACCTTCACCGCCGCGCCGCCGTCGGCCGCCTGTGCGGGGGCCGCGAAGGAAAGGCAGACGAGCAGCGATGTCCAAAGGACCCGATGAAGGCGCCGCGAAGCCATAGCTATCTTTTCGGCTCGTACTCCTTGATCACCGCCCGCAAGGGGGAAAAATCGCTGACATCGCCGGGAGAAAAATCCCCGCTCATCTTCCCCGCGCTCTTCGCCTCTTCGATGGACGCCAGGATGGCTTTATCGCTCGCGGTGCCGTCGCGGCTCAAAACCTTGATCGCCACGTCGTAGGTGTCGGTCGCGGTGCGCTGATCCATCTTCAGCCAGCGGGCGAAAATATCGATCGTCTCCTGCCGGCGCGTCCGGACGAATTGCAGCGCCTCGTAAACCGCTCGGAGCACCCGTCTGACCTCCTCCGGGTTCTCCCTGATTTTTTTGACCGAGGCGCCCAGGCCGGTCAGGGGAAGGTCGAGATAGTCGGCGGAATGAAGCAGCAGCCTGAAGCCTTCGTTCTTCATGATGACGCTCATGGGCGGATTGATCATCGAGGCGTCGAGCTGTTTGGCGCGCATTTGCTGCGCCCGGAAGGATTCGTTGCCGGTGTTGATAATCTTGACGTCCTTTTCCGGATTGATCCCGACCGCCTTGAGGACTTCCGCCGTCACCGTATGCTGGGTCCCGCCGAAGGAGCTGATGCCGATTATTTTGCCCTTCAGGTCCGCCACGGTCCGTATCTCCGGCTGGACCACCAAAGAAAACATCTGCTTCTCCGCCGTCGAGAAAATAACCCTGAGCGGCAATCCGCGCACGCCCGCGCGCACGAGCGAGCCGAAATGGGTGTCGTAGTCGATGTCGCCCGAGATCAGGGCCGGGATCGCCGCGTCGGCCCGCATCAAAACCGGCTGAACGGTGAACCCGTGCTTTTTGTAAAATCCTTTTTCCAGCGCGACCTGAAAAGGAAGAAAGCTGAAGTTCAGTCCGGCCATCCCGGTCACCAGGTTTTTTTGCGCCCGGCACGGCGGCGCGGACAAAAACAGCGCCGAAAGAATCAGACATAAATAGAAGAAGATCCGATTAAAATTCGCTTGCTTCATCAAGTCCGCCCGCCTCGCTTCGATCCTGATTCGACCTGTTTCAGTCCGCCTGGCTACTCGCTTCCTACTAATCCGCTTCCCGGTTGTCAATCGATTTTCATGCCGCCGGCCCGCGGCGCGGCGGCCCGCCGAGATAAACCTCCGCCGCTTGCGTCCCGATTTCTCCTGGAATATGGTTCCCGCATGACGCTCGTCCTCTCCAACCAAGAGATTCGAAATATTTTTACGATCGACGAGGGTTTTCGCGCGCTCGAGCCGGCGTTCATGGATCTGGGCAACGGACGGGCCGCCATCATACCGCGCCAGGACCTCCTGGTTCCCGGGCCGTTCGACGGCAGCTACCACGGGCTCAAGTGCTCGACCGGCTCGATCCCCCGCGTCGGGGTGACGGCGG
>WNFL01372769.1_pt4 | contig 27035 bp, 26 predicted proteins | sample 5400361 | NCBI WGS metagenome assembly WNFL01 (sample SAMN13153351, study PRJNA577476) | soil metagenome | isolation source: 40 cm soil on Douglas fir-dominated hillslope | place: USA:California | collected 2013-09-17
CTCCGCACGCTGCGGGCTCCGAGCAATTGCCTGCATCTGCTGGGAGATTATCACAGGGACATTGGTGCAAGGGAGCAAGTTGGTGTACCTTCCGGGTGTGCTGCGCCCCGCGCCGCAGTTTGAGGATTTCAATCGGCAGAGGCAGTGCCCGAATCGAGCCTTGTGTCTCTGGTAAAGAGCAAGGTGAAGTTTTCGGAATAGTACGGCAAGCAGGGGCACGAGATCGTGACAGCGGCAATGCGGCAGAGCTAGTGTATTGCGAGGGGGAGCGAATGTGGGCCATTGGGTGGTGTGACAAAATCCTATCAACGCAAGGAGAACGGGGTGCTGACAGAGAAGAGCATCGAGCAGCTCCGCGAAGGCGTCGCAGCACTTCATGTGGAGAAGCTTGTGCCCGGAGACGCTTGCGAGGCTATTGAATGCCTTGGATACCAAGGTGCAGTGAGTGCCTGGGTGACAGCGGGTGAGTTGATTATTCGAGGTCATGATGGGTGTATTTCTCGGAGTTGGAGGAGCATCGACGAAGGAAGCCGCACAGCACGCATACATAGGGCGTAGGAATGTGCTTTGCTTTCTCCTTATGCGTATCAATCGACCTGGGCTCGATGTCAAATACTGGGAGGTGGTTGTTAAATTTTCCATGACACCGCAGAAGTGCAACAGTAGTACCTACTCCTGTAGCTGTAAGGGAGAGTGCTTATCATTGGCATTGAAGGAAGAATATAATGGCAGACCGTCTAAATATATACCGTCTGGCATTGGCTGTGCTGCTCCCGTTGGCCTTCCTTTGTCTCATTCTCTGGACTCTCCCCCCACCATCGATTATGTGGAACAACAATCCCTATCAGCAGCAGCAAGGCTCATGGCAAATGCCCGCACCCAATTCGGGCGGTTTCAGGTCAGCCCTTTCGGCTTTGAACGCAATAATTACAAAACCTGACGATGCGAATACTACGCCGTACACTCCTTCGATCAACATCGATGCCTTGGGCACATATTACTGGCGTCCTTCCTAATATTGTTCCTACCCGGCCAACAGCGCCATGCCCTCGTCTCTCGCTCCTCCCCCTCCTGGTCCTCCGCCAGGCTGGGTCCCTCCTCCTTCTGGCTTTCCGGCGTTTGGATCACTGCCGCCTCCTGGCCCTCCTCCTGGCCCTCCCCCAACGCTGGCGGCATCTTTAGGGCCATCTGACCGTGTACCAAGCCCATACGGGTCGCCTTATTTGACCCCGGCTGCGCTAGGAGGTGACTATAGCACGACGAATTCCTGGGATCCTCGTAAAGGCCCAGTGCCTCACGCTGCTGCCGCTCCCACTGCCATTGGCACACTTAACTCCGGCTACACCCCGACATATGGCGGGCCCTCTCCACATTCGGGACATAGCCCACGGCCATCGCAATCCGGCCCTTCAGGCCATCTCCAGGGTACCCGTATGTACATTCCCGTCCACACATGGGCAAGCACTCAATCGCCTTATAGATCGACCACCTACTACCGTCCAGACGTATAATTCACCGGATGGAGCGCATCTTTCTTGGCAGTATTCTCAATGTACTGGCGCCAAAAAGGCTCTATTAGTTGGTATCAACTACTTTCGTCAACAAGGCGAGCTTAAGGGCTGTATCAACGACGCACTCAATGTTCGGAAGTTCCTCATTGGTAAGAGTTTTTTGAGTTCTGCAATGTCAATTTTGACCGTCTGACCATTTACTTCAAGCGAGGTTCGGGTACCAGCCAGGGGATATCCTCCTCCTTACGGATGACTCCAAAGATCCAAGGCACATGCCCACTAGGGATAACATTGTACGTCACTAACTTCCCATTCCTGAGACGGCACCAAACTTATATGGATTCAGCTTCGGGGGATGCAGTGGCTCGTTACTGGCGCCAAACCCAACGATTCTCTCTTCTTCCACTGTGAGTTGGTGGTCAGTTCAAAGTGCTATTGTTCAACTGCCCCCCGCAGACTCTGGCCACGGCGGCCAGATCAAGGACACTGACGGTGATGAGTTTGATGGATACGATGAAGGTAGGAACATTGCGGATTGCAGGCTTGAATTCAGTTAATACTGCACCCCCTTTAGTCATTTACCCGATTGACTGGAAGCAGTATCCTCGCAATCAAGGCGTGATTGTTGACGACCGTATGCACGAGATTATGGTGCAGCCCTTGCCAGCTGGATGCCGCCTAACAGTGAGTTATTACTGTTGATAAGCTCCGTCATCTACTGACCAGCCTCCAAAGACCATCTTCGATGTAGGTACTTATTACATTTATTTTGGATGCCCCTCAAGGATGTCCTGCAGTCTTGTCACTCGGGGTCTGCTCTTGACCTGCCGTACATCTACTCTACGGAAGGCAAGATTAAGGAACCGAACCTCAAGTTAGAAGCCGGAAAAGGTGCACTTGGCATAGCCAAGGCATACTTAGCCAAGGATACGCACGGGATGCTTCAGGGTGCTGGTAGTTTATTCCAGATAGTTTCAGGTCAGAACTCCAAACGAATTGAGAAATCCAAGCAAACACGAACAAGTGCAGCGGATGTAGTAAGTCCACTTATCAATCTGTGAGCTACCGGAAGCCTATTGTGTCGTGTAGATTTCATGGAGCGGTTGCAAGGATGAACAAACAAGTGCGGATGCCTTTGAGGCGGGGAAGGCTACTGGCGCAATGAGCTATGCATTCATTACTACTCTGAGTATGTCGCCCCCTCCCTCATGAAACGAGAAATAATGATGCCTTGTAGCCCAACAACCCCACCAGACCTACCAGGAGCTGCTTGTATCCATCAGGTAGGCCCACACTACCCCCATGTGATCCATATCCTCACTTTCCGTGTCCTCAGAGCGATTCTCCGTGCCAAATACGCGCAGAGTGAGCACGAAATGCTTTCAGTCGTAGGAGAGCAATGATTGATCTTGTGTTTTCAGAACCCCAGCTATCGTGCTCTCACCCTATGGATACTTCGATCCTTTTCGTTGCATAAGTGTCGACAAAAAAAGGTATCCCATGAAGGCAATTATTTCTGCTGCGCCATGTCGAGACGAAAGGACATTATATATTCCAAGTAAAAGATGATTGGTCGTGTGATTATAAGATGTGGTGCAAGAAATGGGTCAAATGTGAGCCATAGTCAAGCGTTTGATCAATAACGCCAACGAGGATTTCCCCGCGGTCTTGGCGGAATTCTCAACGAGCCAAGCTTCCATTCTTCGCCGCATCGAGGAGAGCTCGTCCACAATCGGTAATTGGGTGCCAAATTGATGTGGATTCAGCAGCATATCGAAGAATGGCTCCCAAATATCCACCTTCCAATACCGCTTCAGCGTCGCTGGCAGCTTCTGGATGACCCTTCCGTCCGAGTCCTCCTTGAGCACGGGCATCTCCATATACTTGCCATAGAGCAAGCAATAGACAATACCGACTAGCCCATAATAATCCGTCTCGTACGTCCAAGGGAGCTTTTGACGCATCTCCAGGCAATCCCTCTTATCAACTTTCCAGTCGGTGGTGAACTGTTGACCCAGCGGAAACAGGTTCGTATCGATCGTGCGACCAAAGTCGATCAGTCGAATACCCTTAGTAGACCACCCTCCTGCCCCAGAGGGGTCGTATTGAGGTTCAAGCCCGGATGGGGGCGAAGGATCAAGACGGACCATGCAGTTATCGATCTTGAGATCACCATGAATAAAACCTACTCGATGGAGGCCCTCAACCGTTCGAAGGAGCTCGACAGCGAAGAATATGACGAGCGTCTCGTCCATACCAGGGACGGTCGTCGGCACTCCGCCGAGGCTATGTCCAATGCCTACGTCGCGAGCGCGATTGACGGCCTCAAGGAGAGTACCGTGGTGACTGTAGTCCAACACAAGGTAGGATTCGTCCCCATAAATGTAAAGAGTGTGCGGTTTGATGATGGAATGCAGAACGGAGGGATCGACATTCTCGTGAATCAAGTCGAGGGCGTAAGATTCCCAGACCATAGCAGGCTTGACGACCTTGATGGCGACTTTGGACAAAGTGTCTGCGTCTTGTCCCTCGTCCTCAAGGCGCTGGAATGCGGCCACATCTGTCGCGAGGAACACTGCACCAAAACCACCTTCACCCAGCTGACTCGAGACGTCGTAATGGTCGCCATCAAGATTAAGATCAAATTCCTCGTCTGGGCCCGCGGTACTCTTATGACTCCCTTTGGACGTGTTCCCGCTCGTCCGTCCGCGGGTCTTGAAGCACTTCTGCAACTTGTCAAGTCGATTCGCGCTGGCAGGTCGCAGATCCCGATGCGTAGGTGGAACCTCAAGTTGAGCGAGGATTTCTGAGAGCGTTTGGGTGGTATAGGGGTCGACCACCTCAGGGAGTTCAGCCCTCGAAGACTCTGCCTCTGCCCCTTCTTCTTCGTCCTCCGAAATCCCACCCTCCCTCACAGAGTAACCTCCTACCCTCGATTCGCCTTCCTCATCCCAAGCCGCGAAGCCTTCTCCACTACTTCCCAGACTATGGCGTAAGCCAATGCTCTCCCTCCTGTACATCTCCGCAAACCGCATCCTCTGTAAATCCCTCGTCTCCTCTTCCTCCTCCGCTCGCAGCTCCTCTTCCAACCGTGCGCCTGCACGCGCGGCTTCCGCACCATCGAATGTGAATGTCCCAGAGTCCGCAACAGACTGATCGCGTTGTTCGAGTGGCGTTGTCCATCGATTAGAAAAGGTGGACGTAGGTTCATAGGTGCGTTCTGTTATGGGCGTGAGGGCGGGAGCCCAACGGCCTCCAACATCGAGCTGCGGCTCCTCGTTCTCTTCTTCATCAGCAAATATTTGGTCACTGTAAGGCTCCTCTTGAGATTCTGGTGGATATTCTTCCCTCTCTTGCTGATCATCGTGCACATCCTCTGCACCGTCTTCATCTCCAGCGCCTAAACCCTCACGGTCCCGAAATCGTCTAAACGCACCAGGGCGGCTCTGGATATTTTGTACCGCAAATAGGTCCTCTTCATGCACAGGCCTTTCGTCCGCAACTTCGAAGATCCGAAAGCCTTTAGGTGCCGGTGCGGGTGTTGACGATGTATCCTCAAATATTTGCAGACCCTGTTGCGCATCTGCAGGAGCAATATCACTGAACGGTACAAATCCGACCGCCGATTTCCTGCGTGCAAAGGGCGTTTCAGGGTCGGGTAGGGCACCTTCTCCCTCGTCATAATCATCTTCATCAGTCTCTTGGCTTTCCAAAACAGGTGCAGGTTCTACGGCGGGGGTCACAGGTTTGACTGTAAGCCCTCGTTTGGCCGTCCCAGGTGTCTTGCTTGCTCCAGCTGAATAGGTGTAAGCAAAGGAGAATAGTGCAACTGGTAACGTAGGACGCACCAGAGGGTGGAGGTTGGAAAGCCAAACCCGGTGTCCTCATCGGATCTGAGGTCCTCTTGGGCCCTGGGGTTTCGTTCTCATAAAGGGGCTTGAAGGCTGCCCACAAATAAATCATCGGTATCCTTACATCCCAACGTATATATTAGGACTCACCACCCTTCTTCACGCTCTTAGCGTTCTCGTCCTCCACCTTGAAAGTCCCAGGAGTGGGTGTAGGCGGTACCCCTGCATTTTCGCTGAAATCGACCAACTTCAACGCGGTCTTGGGAGGTTTCCGCACGCTCTCCTCTATCCCTTCTAACTTCATGCTCTTCGTGGGGGAGTTGAAAAACCCATAGACATCCATTAGCCCCTCCTTAGTGTTGATTGTCACGGTCGGGTCGCGGTTGGTTGTGAGGCTCGCCCTCGACCGTCTAGTGTTGGACGTATGCGACGTGGAATCGCCGGAGAAGTTGACAGAGGCAGTCATCTCTCTGTGCCTCCCAGATTGGCCGCTGATATTCCCGGTGGAGAGGATCCCTGATCTATCTTGGTTGCTGCTCGCACCGACAGTTGGAGCAGCGAGCAACAAGTGCACTGGGGGAGCCGGCCAAACTTTATTCGAAAGTCCCATACGCACCGTTCGTTGTTCGGCGGGGTTGAGTTCTGTCCCATCCGCAACTGTGTAGAGTGAGAGATCGACCTCAAGGAGTTCATTTGCTTTGACGGCGGGGAGCGAAGTGACTTTGTTCTTGGCAGACGAAGATGTGCTGGGAAAGGGTTTGGACAAGATGGGGGCCGGAGGCTGTTTGGAGCTGGAGGAACCCAGGGAGGCTAGGTTAGTAGCGGCGGGAGCAGGTGGTGGGGCGAGTGGCTGTTGTTGGAAGTTACGCAATGGGTCCCGTTTCAGTGCTTCTGTTTTGGAGCCTTTAGCCGCCAGCTCTTTGCTGGGAGTCTTTCCAGGAGTTTTCGGAGTAGCATCCACACCCTGACGTGGTGCTGGTAAATATAAGTGGGCGATTTCTAGCTAGTACTAACCTTATCAACGTAGACGTCGAGTTTAGGAACCGAAGGCAGCGTGATTTTTTGCTTCAGTGTTTCTCCTTGAGCAGGGACGGCGGATCGATGGTTCTCTTTCCTGTGTGAATCGCGTGACTCCAGCTCTGGCCAGGAATTTCCAGACGCTCGAGTTCCATCTTCTCCAGTGTATACCTGGAACGCGCCTCGGTTGTTGCCAGCTCGTTGGGCAGCGGGTGTGGAAGGAAGTGCGAAGGGGTCGCCACTATCGCGTAATCCCAGACGGGATGAAAATTGACCACCAAGAGCCGGTTGGGAAGGCAAAGGAGGTGCGTCTACAGCCTGTGCAGGGACGCTCATCATGCGAATATTGAAATCGCGTCGGCGGGCTTGAAGCCTCTGGAGAGGACGAGCTCGTCTGGCGATACCGATGTCGTACATCTCTGCAGCTTCTCGACGCCTATTGATACATCAGCGCCGTCGGCATCGGACTCTATGGCACGGGTAGAATGAACGTACTGGCCGCCCCGCTCGAGGGCGTTGCAGTATTCTTCATAAAAGAGAGAATAGCCCGACCCTATTTCGTTTGCGTTCAAATACGCGTATATCTTTGCTGGGTGGTCTACGATGGACGCGTAGAGGATCCACAGCTTGAGGTAACGCATGTCGTTTTTGTAAAGCGGGCTGTCCGCAAACGTGCGGGTTGCGAGTTCTAGTAGCTCCAGCAGTCCGCTCTCTACGCATTCTCCTTGTGGGTAGTTGTCTATTGTCCAGTCCACGAAACGGACAAAGGCGGCGAGGGGTTCGTCGTCGTTGTCGAGAGCATCGTCACATTCCTTCGTGTGTTTCATCTTGTCTGCGGCGAGGCGAGCTGAACGGTCCTCCTTTGACTTTGGGGTGAATACGACTGCGAGAGCGGCTGCACGTCGTCCCGATGCGAGTGGTTTGATGTTTTCCTTGTGTTCAAGGATGACATCTGCGTCAACGATGGGTGTCTGCGGCAGCTGCTGATGCTGGGCGCTGTGTGCTTGTCTAGCTGGTGTGGCCATCGCGCTCCAAACCCTTTCAACACGCTTACCAAACATGATACAAACATTCTGCACTCTCGACCCGACCACTTCCGTCTTGTTTATCATGTCCGGCTTTGACCCCCTTTTCGACGACGACAACGACCAAGACCTCTCTCTGGCACTGGGCTTGGCCCTTCCGCCTGTAGTCCCGCCCGTCGTGCCTCATGCCCACGGCGGGGCACATTTTTTATCTGAAAATGTGGGGACCATTGCACTTCCTGGTCTCCATGATCGTATTGAACAACTCCCAATAACATCTAGCACCAGCACGTTTAGCTCTCCTACCACTCCCCAGTCGTCCCTTCCGCACTTATCTCAGCGCAAGCCGCCTGGCCGTGCAGGTAAGGGCAATGCGGCCCAAGGGAAGAGGGTGAGGAAGCCCAAAAAACCAGCACTCAGAAAGCCACCTGGGCCTTACAAGCCTGAGACGCCCACCGAGCAAATCCTCGCAAATCTTGCGAATGACCCAAACGTCCTTCCACTGCTGCAGCATATTGTCGAGCATATCTTTCGCACCCAGCTCAGCTCGGACCCGCCTCCCCCACCGCCTGTAGCCTCCTCTGCTGTCACATCAGATGAGCGTCCCACGAAACGGCGTCGGTTGTATAGAGTCCCCGCTGGCGCAGAGTACTGGCCTCAACCGTTTCCGTTCAGAGAGGGTGAGGGACCTGTTCATTATCGCGAGACATGGCAGATGAGGCATATAATTGTCTTGCTCAAGGCGCTGGTCAAAGGGCTTAGAAACCAAAAGCGAAACAACTCGCAGACCATATTAGAGCGCAAGATGTTCACTCCACCCGCTATAAAGCCCGTTCGACGACGAAGACCCGCCCTTCCCTGTGCGACGTCGCCATCCACTACGACATCCTCTCCAATCGTGCAAACCCAACCACCACACACAAATGATCCCTCTCCCCATGCCCAAATGGACACGGCATCGCACGCTCCAGACGATGCTCTCGCCTCTCCACTCCCTGATCTTGCCATCCCCCTATTACCTATGCCGGGTGACCTCGATGCCACTCTTGATCGCCTCCTTGCGCTCTTTGCTATGAGCGACGCAAACGCTCGAGGAACTCCTGAGCATCAGCAGTTAAACTTAAACCTTGATGTTGACGCCCTAACCGGAACGAACGACGTCTCACAGTTGTTCTATACCACTGAGGCCTCTGCTGCCCCTCAGCTCTTTGAATGGGATCGGTGGATCGACTCATCAAACATCTTACTACCCCAGCTTTCCGAGAACACCACCTCCAATTCTGGTACTGGTACTTTGGCGACCCCTGAGCTCTCTTGGCCCGGACACAACACAGAGCTCCCAACGGTGATAGATATCGATGGCACTGTAAGTGTACGTGTGGAACGCGATAAGGAAGCTACGATGGGGCTTATGGGAGAGCCCGACATCCAACAGCTCCATGGTGAGCTGCCTTTCTTCAATTCCGAACTGTTCGACATGATGTTCATAGACTCCAACATAGCGGACACTGTCCGACCCGAAGCTCTTGCCTTTTCATCCCCATTCATTGTTCCATCTCTGCTAGAAACAGGACTGCTGAATCAAACGCTCGACCATTTAGCAGAATCCATATACTCTATACCCACGGCGAGCCTCACACAGGTGCCACATAGCCTTGTGCACACTACGATAGCGATGGAGGTGGATCATCCCCCATCGTCGCTCCCTTTCCCTTCAACTCTCGAAAGTTCACCTGCTCCTCCCATCATAGCAACCCAACCTCAGCCCCAACACAAGCCGATCCCTTCGCCTTGGTCCCCATTCCCGGCTCGATTCCGATCTCGGACTCTACGCTTGCCCACCGCGCGAAGGTCCTTCAGCGAGCTAAAGGACTCCGTTCGCAGTTAGAAAAGGAACTGGAGGATACCAAACTGCATAGGTGGCAAACATTGATGGAACATAGTGTGTTAAGCGCTGTGCTTGTTCGAGGAGGGAAGGCACTCACCGCTCAATAGAACGCCTCGAGGACTGCTAATGCTAAAGGGAACAAGAGAAAGTAGAGTGTTAGAAAGCCGAAGTCATACGGCAACCGAACGAATAATAGAACTGATATTGCTATGGGGCTGCTGCGTCGAAGTAGTTGTTGTAGTGAGTCAAGACACCTCGAAATGTTTGACCATCAAGAACTGACACATATGCGAAGTTTTTATACGTTACCACAAATGTACCAATATATCAACCATTGCTTGCGATTTTTATCGTCCGCCGTACGAGCCCCTAAAGCCTCGTTTCTCTAAGCAAGGTGTTAATACTTGTAAGTGTCGTCACACTCGTTTCAGGAACCAGGAATCAAAGTGACCGCACCAACTTCCAGACCTTGTCGCGATTCGCCCTCAACAGTTCTCGGTATGGTTCACCGCCAAGAGAGTAAGAGACATCCGCATGCGCTACCCCAAAGCGCCAAGATTGTACCAGAGGGGAGGCGGAACCGGTGGGGTGAGTATTGGAACAAGGGACAGCAGACCACATGTTGCATAAATGACTTGCTTTCTACTTGATGTGGTTGACAACCTAGCCTCATTCTGCGGTTCTAGAGTAAATATCGAGTACCAAACTAGACAAGTGCGATTAGGACGAAGTGCCCATGCTCTAGCAGAGGCATTTCTCCTGCTGTATCGACTGAGCCTCCTCTCCATGAGGAAGCCACCAGGCACGAGGCTCATATTCAAGTATCAAGTCATGGTTCCACCCTCAAGTTTATACCCACCTCGCGGGCGGTTGGGACGATGGGATTATATATTTTCCTTGACAGAATCAAGCAAGTCCTTGGTATATCTATTTATTCGGGAAATTCTAATCACAAAGCTTCCACCAGACGTCAAATCACCGAACCACTCCGTGAAATTGCTAATGCAGTCCTTGGTAAATGATATTGCTCTATAAGGCTTGGTTGAACTGGTGATCTAGGAAACGGAAAAGTCTCATATTCCGGACTGGGAGACAACACCCTCTCAGTCATCTGTATCACAAGGTATTACTCCGCATTCCATGCTCGAATTTATAAACGCAAATCACTCGATACAGTTGGTTTAATTGTCCAGGTGCTTCTCCGCAGACCCTTACTTTCGTGTTAGGCTGACTCAAATTACCCTCGCACGGACGAAATAATCGCGCATCAATGAGGCCGCTGTCAAGCCCAAATTGGGACCTTTATGCTCTGTTCCTAAGACTGGCCATGCGGGTCTCATTCGTGATCATGCGAGCCCATCAGCCAACCCCATTCGACGACTTCCCTCAGGCTCCGACAGTGGAGGTGAGCGCGATATCACCATTAATTACCCCAAAGCCATTATTTATATTAGTGCTACGTGACCTTTACAAGTCCCTGGCTTTCGGAAAATTAAAAGTTCTGGGAATGAAGAGATACGTCACAGCTCTTTGACTATGTAAATAGTCTTTAGCTCTTTCGTTGAGAAGATTTGCAAAATTTATGAATAAGCGGTCAAGCTAGGAGCAGGTAAAAAGATCCGTGAAATACCTCAGTAGGTGTGATTAATTTGCTGTAAAACAATGCCGGTGCATTCCGAGGTTTATAGAGCCGCGAATTGCAAGTAGGAATATCATATCAGCTGTGTTTCCCAGTCATACAGTAGTGGTTAGTTATATCTAGGACTCATCAGGTTCTGTACTTCGGCATGCTACTGAAATAAGGACATCACAACTCCCTGACTCTGGCGCATGACGCTTCCTCCCGCTTCAGGTCAACCGCATTCATCTTGGCACCAACTGCGACATGCCCAAAGAACGAGCCTTAGCGTGGGAGTCTACCCCAGTGGAAATATGGCATTCTATCATATTCTGGGCTCTTTACGACCCCATCGCCTTTGACATCTTTGACCCTCGGCATGTATTTCTCGACTCGGTCGCAACAAGGCGTGAGGCCGCTATAGAACGAGTCGAAAGACAACGCCTCAACCTATGCCTCGTCTGCGAGAGCTGGAAGGTGTATGTGGAGAATAATCTGCGGATCAGGGCGTGGGAAGAGAACTGCTATCGCCCATTAGCTGGAAACCAATGCGTACTGCTTTGTGTTGAGCTGGTGGACATAATGGATTGTGATGATCCCCACTCCTTAATTTCTGACTCCATCCTATCCTTGAAGATCGAGGGCAGTGGATATCCTTACGATCACCCCTATCCACTTGACGAGCCCTTCTCCAACGAGCTCCTTCCATCTCTGTCTTCTACGTGCACGTCGTTGAGGTCTCTCAATATCTGCCTGTATGGCGAACAGTGCCCCAAACTCGATTTCCTGCGCATTTGTTCCTACTTTCCTCGACTGGTTGCCCTTGGATTACTGGGCAATGTCACCAACTCGCGCCACTGTAGAGCTCTTTCTATGCAGTACCTAGAAATATTGGAGCTGCAGCGCATCGATATTTTTATTGATTGTCTACCATCCTGGCAGTTGCCACGTCTTCGCCACTGCAGCATAAACCATGAGTTTGGGGATTTTCGAACGGCCATTCAAATATTTCTTCCCAAATTTGGGCCACAACTCTCCACCTTCTCGGTCAACCGGAACTCATGGAGCCCCAATCTTATTGATCTGGAGGAAGCTATGTGGGCCTACATGTCCAATGTCGAAACGTTAGGACTACCGTGCTCCGGGGAGCTCCTTCCACCCCCCCAAAATGACCATTCCCTACCGAAACTCCGTCACATTCTAGTCGATAAACGGATTCTTCCACGATCCGATTTCCTGTCGTGGGTGTTCCAGAACAAGAATGGAATCACCATAGAAACCACCGCAGACCGAGCAGGATGGCAATGGAGAGAGTGGTGTGATCTAGCTCGGGAGTTCAAGCTGTGTGTGGTGGCGAGACATGGCGAGGTGTATAATGGAAGAAACTTCCAACGAGGAATATAGGTGGATGCTCAATCAATGGTTCGTGGCAGCGGTGGGAATTGATTCCTCGACAATAAGCCTTGTGGGGCTCATGCAGACGGCGGACAGAAGCGGAGTTGGGTCGAAGGATAGTAGAGCTAAAACAGAGGGCGCGATTTCGCACGTCGAGGTGATCGAAAGGCGGGTGCCTCTTGTTCAATAATAGTACTCGACTAGTACGTGGATGGCACATGGCTCCACGCAAAGATAGAGAATCCACCAGGCAGTTCCAACCAACCACATTTGAACTCTAGACCCCATTCTGTCTGGATCTCTCACGAGGCTCGGAAACCCCTTCATTACACAGTTCCAGAGTCTCTCGTTCACGTTGAAGACCGCTGGGCACTTATGCCTACGACTTGGGGTATCTCCCACTCTACTTCGAGCCCCACTGCTCCTACCTTTATATCATGCTTCACGAGAATGCCCATACGCTAGGCATTCCGCGCTTCAAAGAATTTCTCGCAACTATCGATCACCTGCCCAAGCTCAAAGTTTCAAGTTATACTTCTCATCGCCGATAATATACCACCAAATTCAGAAACCCTGGCACGAATTTACAAAGAAAGACTTAGGACCATGACGGAATGCATCTGGATGGCAATGAAAGCAGTCGTGTGCATTCGCTGGACTGCTCGATTAGCATGTGGTGGTGCTTAAATGAATAGGTTGCGCCGTCAGCTAGCTACTTACGCAACACGCGGGTCTAAACTGGACCTCCGGCGAACAGAGGGATTTCAGTGGTGCTTGAAATGGCAAAACCAACCTTGTGGGACATTGTGCAGTATTTGCGAGGAATAATAGGTGTTATCATACAGAGAATGACCCGGGCCAGGACGCAAGTCAATAGAAAACAACAAGCAGGGCAGCAGACCAAACAAATCAACTAAGTAGAGGAGAGGACTATATGTCGCGACATCGTGAGTGCGTAAATCTTAATTTTCTTTAGCTATCGCATATCTTGCGGCGTTGAATCGCTCTTGAACAGCCACTCCCAATGCTTTTGCATTCCGCAAAGCAACCTGATTTCTCATTTTGAGTTCCTGCCCGACAACCTTCACCATCTCCGTCCCGCTCTGGATGACTACGCCCTTGAGCTTCCGTGCATTCTTCTTTGCCCGCGCATGGCCGCGTTCGAGGACATCGTATGTACCCAGGGTAGCTAGGTCGGTCCCGGTGTACTCTTGAAGTTTCCCATTCAGGTAGCCCACGCACGTCCGAGATTGGTCGGCAAGGTAGGCAACAGCATCGCGCGATTGTTGAATGCGTTGAGACGCAAAGGAATAAAGCTCATCAAGAGCATTCAATAGATCTTGCAGATCATTGAGAAGGATACGACGTAGAGAATCGTAGGAAATTGAAATAGAGGTTGTGAACGCAGAGAGTGTAGATAAAGATTTCTCGCGTGTGATTGTCCATTCTGGTGTTGAAGGCTCCGTAGGCGGGGTTTCCGGCACAGGCTTAGCCTTGGACGCAGAGGGCTGAGACGCGGTAGGAGGGTGAATACCCACAAGGCTACCCAGAGAGCGTCCCCTGTTCGATTGCGATTCCAACAGGAGAGGTGCAGGGCTCTCAGCAGGTGGAAGCGTTGCAAACCACTTAAATGGCTTGTATGTTTTGGATTCCTCCGGTGCGGTAGCGGATTGCCGAGTGTCCTCTCTACCACTCCCAAGTGGAGGTGTTGCAGTTGACATTGGTACTGTCGAAACGGCTACCTTCTCGAGGACGGAAGGCAGACTTGCCACCGAGCTTTGGGAGGCAGATGCGGAAGAGTTAAGGCGACCAAGTGAGTTATACCATTTGGAGGTCGGAGTTGGAGATGGGGTGGTCGTCGCCGGAAGGGGGGCTGTTGCCGGTGGAGGCAATGCCGAATGAAGTGCGCAGCTAAGGACTACGGCGGCTATAGCGATCCCACTGAGGATGATTTTGGCGTGAGATATAGCAACGACGTTCGAAACGCAGGCTACGTACGCTGTGTAGAGTGTAGGAGCTTGGAACGCTCGCCGTTGAGGCTTGGGTGGCAATAGCTCCTGCTCAACAGGCTTGTCCAGATCAGCGATTAAATCGATCACAAAGTGGGTATCTATGTCACTGCTGGTGCTTTCAGAACATTCAGCTTTGCTGAGAACTTGGATGTCCTTCTCCTTGAGTGACGAAGTAGAGAGCGGGTCTGGGAAGGAATAAGAGAAGGTAGAGTTTGAGTTTGTCATCGATGGAGGTTGTGAGATAGACGCATCCATTTCCTCGGGTTTAGCCTGGTTATCATCGGCAGACGCGGAGGTGGCGTGTTCACTGACGGGCACCTGTGGCTCAGCGATAAGGTCTGCGGCTACGATATGCATAGAGCTCGACGGAGATTTGAACCCATGTCGGTCGTTATCCTCGTACATCGACTCCCACGGCTCGCCGTCATCGAGGACGGACGGCGCGGAGAAGTCGTCGAGCTCATCGTCGCTTGCAAGCGGTGTGGAGATGCTGTTCGTAACGCTGGGTACCTCCCAATCGGTGTCTGCGAGGTCCAGGCTCGGCGTCGTCGAGTTGGCCGGCATCCTGGGTCGTGGATGGAAGGAGGCTTGCTTGCGGCAGAGCGGACACTTACACGTACTACGTCGATCCACCTTGCTTAGACAACACCTGACCACACTCCCACTCGCCGAGACCTACTATAGGAGTCCTGGAAGCTTCGGGACTCGCGCTAGCCGAGCAATAAGCGTTAACACGCGGATGGTCTCCACGAGGTAGAGGTCGCCGCGAGGGTCTCTATGAGCCCGAGTCCGTTACACAGCCGTTGTGTCTACTTAGGAATATGGAAAACCTACCAGTGCGTATATTTTGTGCACCCTGGTATTAATATCGAGAACACGAGGCTGCTCCGTTTATATTCTTCAGGACAAGACAATAATTAAGTATTCTTGCATACAGACTCTCTACACTCTGCTTTACCTTGTGCAGGTATCACAACACGTCGACGCTTCTGGCGGGTAACCAATTCCCTGGAGGCTGGGTGGCAGAGAACAACCGCCTGATCACATCGCACTTTAGTTATTCATATAGTTATTGTTTCCGTGTTTAGGGCCTGCATAGCGCATGTTCTTGTATAGCTAGAGTTCAAGAAAAGTTCCTAACATAAAGGCAAGCGTGTAATAGCGCAAAAGGAGCGGAGCTGGAGTTCTTCCCGACAATACCAGGCTGCCAGTAGTGCTTAGGCGAGGAATAGGACAGGATATGAAAGGGGAGCAAGGTGACCAAGGTCGAGATTCAGACTGGTGACTGGTGTACTAACGCGTACAGGGTATGATAGAATCGTACAGGAAAGTGACCGCGTGGTACTTCGCCTGGATCTCGCAGAAGAAGTATGAGAAAACTGGAGAAGGGCGGATATGGGGTATAGGGGTAGAACGGAACGAAAGCCTGGTACGTAAATATATGGGAGCAGTACAATGATGCAGATATATGCGGGAGGTGGATTCGGGTATAAAAGGGAAGAGTTAGGGGCATGAAAGATGCGGAAGGGAGATGAGGAGCTACAATTTAAGGCTCATGGATTCAACATCTCGTACAGCGCGAGGTGGAGAGACCCCGAGGAATATCGTAGGGATGACTGAAGAGCAGTCCGATGGCGATAGGGGATGATATGACTGTTGCGTACTCCGTGAGCTCACGCGTGAGGGGTGCTTGATTTCACGTGTTGTACCGCCGGCTTTGAGAATCATGTCAATTGCTTCTGGGCATGTAACTGCTCCATGGCAAAGTGCAACGCTGTGCAGTCTCGAGCAATATACGCCAGAAAAAAGTGCTCCATAAGGTCTCCAAAGATATTCATTTAGAGCTATATATATCTCATTTTATCAAATAAGCAAATAGACAGTCGGTGCGTCAGATTTCCCAAGTCCACATACTCTCTAAATCCCTATGGAAATTAGGACGTCCCTTCCAAAGAGGGTGCTCCAAAGATGGGGCCATAATAGGTGATGACTGTCCTATATTGCATTTCATTTAGCTCTGTACCGAATTCGCCTCGCCCACCTGTCGTCGCAATATTCTTCATCGTAACCCGCCCAAACCTAATTCAAGGCGACACCCCTAGTCCCAATGACCTTCTTGATTATTTGAAAATAAACCCACGACGCAGATAATTGGGGTACTCTAGAAGATTCAGGAGACTGCTCCAAGTGGTTTACCCTCCTGTCTCACAATCCATATTAGTATTGGATCTCACACGTCGATCTTGGGCACGTGCGTCGACGAGTCTTCACACAGCACTACAGCCATTTTCACTTGTAGAGCCGTTCTTTCGAGGAGGCCATCCAGGGTTGGCTTCTTGGCTTCTGAAGTCTGCAACGATGTTCACCGACGAGCCAACGGCGGTCTTTAAACAGTGTGCGACAGGGTGGAACTGATATGGGGTTGGTGAGAATTTTGTCCAACCCTGTTCGACAAGACGCCGGGAATACCTCGGGGATGCAAGCTCGCTCCGGCTGCCGCAGGAGTTGTGAGCTCCCTTGCCTTGTGCTGTGTGATGAGTTTTCCTCCAGTCCCTCGATTGTGATTCATTCGGTCCGTCGCGCGGTCGTCGGAAATCGGAAAACTCGGAGATCAAAAGGGGACGCCGAGCTCTCACAGTGCAGCCCTTTACGGGTGGGCATGTCATCGACCTCGCAGGCAAGGGGGGTTATGGAAAGGAATTCGTCACTTCGCCGCACACCGTTTCTAAACTTTGTTCTGCGAGGATCGGGGAGCGGGGAAGTCCTGCCAGCCCAAAGCCCAGAACATGTTTGTGTAGATCAGGTGGATCACAAACCTGTGCAAAGAAGGGCTGCGTAAAGTTATTGTGGTTGCTCTAGTGAACTCGATTTCCATGTTGGCTGACAGGATGATTGGGACGTCATCGACGACGGTGAATGTGTGGAAAACAAAGCGCCACCCAATACAATCGGGCGCCACGATCGAGCTTCCTTTGGTCAGGCTAAATGAAGGCAACGCTGGTCTGGTATTCCTCAATAATTGCCGCAAGCGCGAGGACAGCTGGCATATGTGAGCAAAACAAGAAGGTTGAATTTGTGATTTGGATGTCAAAAAGGCGCGCCGACACTTCCAATAACGCTGATATGCCCGCCCCCCAAAAATAGAGACCGTGACCGCTCCTGTCAGCCGGTCACAGAAACCACATTGCATGATTCAAAACGACAGTAAGACATGCGTTATATTCTGAGGTAAATAGAGGTAAAATGCAAATAATACCCACGTAACGCCATTCTCCCCGAGCTGGCCACACGCCATACCAGGACCGAGAGCGCGAGTCGAGTATCGATCACTGGAAGTGTAGACACGTGCCGTAGTAGAAGAGAAGACTCGCTCTACTGACACGTTGCTCCTTGCTCCCTCAGCCTCAGTTCTGACCGTCGGGAGCAGTACAAATAAGCGAATTCGTGACTAAGAAGAGTTTTGTCCCTCAAACGCCGGCCCATTTCAATGTCGATGTGATGATGTGAAGAGTTGTGACTGTCGCGTCTACGTCTGGCCCCCTAATTGCCCATTTGCCCAATTGCCCACTCACGTCATCGTACACGTCGAAAACTGGCTTCTCATCACTGAACCTTCGCCGTTCCTGGAGTACGGTTGCAATTGGTAACCGCCGCTTCACGGGTTTGCGGGCGGAACAGAGACTTGTTGCTATTGATGAAACCGTAAGGAGAGAGTCGAAACCGAAAGCTGAGTTTGTACGCGGCGGTTTTTCTTTATTAGAAATTGTGGTAACTGAGGTTTAAGTTCTGTGTTCTGTGGTGAGGCTGCGGTGAAGATGTCATATCATCGTATGCGACCCTGGGCGGACGTTGTGGAGCGCCCTTCCTTTGTATAGGGTATGTAAGCTCTGTCTTGGCACTTGGCATGGCATCCGGCACGGCATCCTCCATAGACGTTGGACATGAATGGGAACGACCGCGAACTACGACCGCGAACTACGACTGCGAACCACGACTGCGACTGCAAGCCAAGGCGTAGCCACGACGGTGACGGCCCGTGTATTTTGGATTTTTAGTTGAAAACCAAACGATTATGGGGTATGGGGGAAATACCGACAATTAATGAAACGGGTAAACGGGCTAGCGGTCTGGTCTCTAGCCCTGCCTCTAGCCTAGCCCGACCCCACGCCGCCTGCACCCTGCAGCTGGCACCTCTGCACCTGGCACCTGGCCAAGGGACCCGCCGACCCGCCGTGCCGGTCCCTAGCGGGGCGATTCGTGTTCCGCAAACTGCAGATTGGAGTCAACGTACATGGATACCAGACATGTTTTTTGTCCTTTGGGTATTGTTTTTCCTTGTCTTGCCCCTTAAATTTTGTCCTTCTCCAGCCTCCGGCTGGTCGTTCTTCCAACATAGAAAAAGAAATGTCTTGCCGACCTTGGGAAATCTATTTTTAGGCCGCCCTTCACTGGGCTCCGAATTGTCCCGTCAAAACGACGTGACGTTGTTCAGTCAGCAGCGTGACACATGACGCCAGAAGGCCAGAAGACTGGCGAGCTACTGGATTATCCTTTCACTGGGTTTTCAGTGACAACTATGCATGCATGTCTCGGGGGCTAACTGGGGCTATCGGCTCCGTCGGTCCTTTTGTGGATGACCTTTCGAAATGCTCGCACCGCGTGTATTACTTTGTTCGTCCATGTCACTAATGTGCGTTATACACTGGGCTTATAAATATCGCGGAACCTGCTGGCGTGCGCGTCCCCTTGGGTCAGAAATTCTCCTCCCCCGCCATCCCGCGCATTCCCTTGGCATTCCGCATCTCGCTGAGGTGCCAGTGGTCGCCTTTCGCCTTTACAGCTCATACGAGCTCACTCTGGGTCCAACTCCTTTCCGCTTTCTGGCGACCCTCTCTCCCCCCGCGAGTGGTCTCTCTCTGGGCGAACAGCTAGCCCAGGCCATTGAAAGGCGACCCCGGTTTGATTCCCTTCTCGCATGCTTGCCCTCTACGGCCCAGCCTGCGATCCTCTCCACCAGCCTATCCCGTCTTCCTCTCACCCACGCACAACTTCGCCACGCCGTTGCAAACTTCCGCCTTCCTTCATCCAGCCCAAACGTGCGCCTAGGTCGTAATGATCGAGTCGCAGTCCTCCTTCCGACTGGCCCTGAGGTAGGAATGCCGTATTGCTGCGCTGATGAATCGCTGACACTGTTACACAGAATGCCCTTGCAATCCTCTCTATATCCGCCTACCATACATGTGCCCCGATGAATGCAAGCTGCACCGCCCAAGAACTCCTTGAGGACGGCCACCGCCTGTGCATTAAGGCCATTGTGACCACTGCCGACGCTGAGCAACGACTCGAACTCCATCATTTACGTCAAAAGTTGGGATGCGAAATTATCTATTTGACACCCAAGCAACGCGGACCAGCCGGCTTGTTCGAGCTTTCGCTCATCAACCAAGCAGAAGCTGCACCTTTCCTGGGGGTTCCTTCGAAGCTCCATGGGCTTGATGATTATTCTCTCATCCTCCACACGTCCGGAACGAGCGGAAAGAAAAAGGTCGTCCCTTACACTCTCCGGAACCTCATTATTGGTACACTTGCGGTGATAAAGTCGTGGTCTTTACGATCAAATGACGTCAACAGTAAGTTTCTTTGATGCCTGCCATCGTGCCAATCGAGCTGAATGGTAGCATAGTGAACATGATGCCGCTCTTTCATGTCGGTGGGATCGTCCGCAACCTCTGGGCTCCGGTTTTCTCTGCCAGCAGCACCATTATGTGCTCGGGCTTCGACGCTTCATCTTTTTGGACACTTGCGCAGCACTTTGGGGCGACATGGTTCGTTTGTTTCAGTCCAACTTATTCCATCCAATATGCTCACCTGCCACCCATCCACACTTTAGGTACTATGCTGCACCTACGATGCACCATGCCATCTTGGCGTCCCGTCCAGAAGACGTTGACGCGATCCGTGACACGCGCATTCGTTTAATATGTAATGCCGCAGGTGGCTTACTCCCGTCTCTCGCTCAGGAGCTGCGAGACGTCTTCGGCGGATGCACCGTTTTACCAAGCTATGGGATGACTGAGTGCATGCCTATCGCCTCTCCCCCATCCACGTATCAACTCGAGCGACCCGGCTGCTCTGGTATTGCTTGCGGTCCTCACCTCTCTATCCGCAACCCTGCAAACATCGACGAAGGGCTTCCCATTGGCAAGGCGGGTGCGATCTGTGTTCGAGGTTTCCCGACATTTGACGGCTATGAAGTTTCAGTCAACGGTCCTCTCGATACCTCAGCGTTCTCGAAGGATGGTTGGTTCGACTCTGGGGATTGCGGATGGATGGACGCGAGCGGTTATCTCTACATCACCGGCCGTTCGAAGGAGATCATCAATAAGGGCGGCGAAGTCCTCTCACCATTTGAGATCGAGGAAGCAGTCATGTCCGTTGCCAAGGACCGGATCAAAGCTACACTCGCGTTCAGCATAGAACATGACGTGCTACAAGAGCATATCGGTTTAATTGTCGTGCCTGCTCTCGGTCAAACGCTCATCGGTCTTCTTGAGCTTCACGACCGACTTCAAGAGCACCTTCATCCTTCCAAATGGCCGTTCATTATCGTCTATATGAGTGACCTCCCAAAAAACTATGCTGGGAAGCCACTGAGAATCAGCCTTGCTCCTCGCCTCAAGCTCGGCTCCTTCACAGATAACACTCCCGTCTTCCACCGACACTTTCAAGCGAAATGCCCACCCATCGGTACCCCTCTCTCGAAATCCATCCAATGCTCAATGTTAATCGTCAACGAGCTGGAAGTGGTGAAGAGTATGAAGACCATCTCTGGAATCCGAGATGTCGCGTTGCGAGTGAATGCCAAGAACATTGAAGCGTTCACATCCGTGTACAACGATACCCTAGATTCTCGACGGATTGCTCGAGCGCTCATTAACGTCTTACCGGGCTACGCAATCCCCGCAATTATCCATGTATGGACCCGGCCAATCCTTCTACTTCCCAGCGGAAAAGTCGACTTCGATGGTATGGAGAGAGAGCTAATGAGCCGCCAAGCGTCGATCATGACGCACGAGCAGATCTTGGTCCGCGACATTATCGCCCGTTTGCTCTACCTAGAGCCGAAGGTTGTCACTGCTGAGAGTGACTTCTTCCTCCTTGGTGGAAACTCGTTGCTAGTTGGCAGATTGGCTCATGCCATTCGCAAGGAAACAGGCATGGATGTCGAAATCTCTGCTCTGTTCACCAACAGCACAGTCCGTGGGATCGCGTCTATGTTCAAAGGCGGGAGCTTAAGTTCTAGCAGGGGTAGCCTCTTTGATAGGACTCTCGCCGGTTCAGTGACCCCAATGTCCGCTTCTACAGCACACTGGACTCCAACAAATTGGAACGAGCCAAAGGAACGCAAGAGAGGTTGGACTCATCCTCTCTCTCTTCTCGTCCAAAGTATTCCTTTCATTTTTTTCTATCCTCTCAAGATTGCGTGGAAATGTATGGGCTCATCTTCAATCTATGAAGCAGACTAAAACTGACGGACATCCCAGGGACCCTCATCCTCTTCGTCCTTTCCTACATGCACGCCTTCATCGATTCCGCGTTCTGGCCACGCGCAGGAACTTTGCTTTTCGCTATCTTGGTCGCTCGGGGTACTTCCTATATTCTCGCACCGATCTCTGCTATTCTCTTCAAGTGGCTCGTCATTGGCTTCTACAAACCCGGCGTATATCCCATGTGGTCGACATATCACTTGCGTTGGTGGATTGTCAACCAAGCCCTCCTCGTCTCTGGACGGGGTGTCTTCTCCATGCATCCAGCCCTAGAACGCCTTTACATGCAACTCCTTGGCGCCAGTGTCGGCAAGAACGTGCGGGTGAGCAAACTCGCGAGACTTGGCGAGTACGACCTGCTTGATATTGGGGACAACTGCCAAATCGACAAAGCGCTCGTTCGTGGTTTCTGCGTCGAGCGCGATGGCTACTTCCGTCTCGGTCGGATTTCCATTGGCAACGACGCCGTCATCAACACCTACACTCAAATAGCACCCGATACCGAGGTCATGGATGGCCAAGTCCTCGGCCCCCATGCATCGTCTTATGAAGAACCCTCTGACCCTAGTTTTGCCATGTACAATTCTGCCGCCATCCCTCGTCCTGAAGGATTCTTCACTTTGGTCGCGATCTATATCTTCTTCGGTATTTTCAAGCTCGTCACCTACATCCCATGGTTTGCAGCGATCTATATTATGATCCAGGAAACCATTCTTCAAGTTCAAGGTCTCAACAACCTTGAATCTGTCATTTGGTGGTTTGCCGACCCAGAGCGGGTTCTTTGGCATGCAGTTGGTCGGGTTATGCGTGCTGTTATACAGCCGCTTCTACAGGTCTTCCTGGGCATCGCCTTCAAACGTCTTATGGGGCTTAATCGTGAAGCTCTTCATGCAGACTCCTCTCAATGGTCGATCATTCGGCGTTACATAAACTCGCAGACGTTGTCACAGTCAGCGCTCCGCCGCGCTTTTGATATCCTCGGAGCACACTACCAAATGACAACTTGGATCTGGAGGGCGATGGGTGCTAGAATCGGGAAGCGGGTGTACTGGCCTGGCTCGGGTATCTACTGTCCTGACCCCGAGCTTCTCGAGATTGGTGATGATGTTGTATTCGGCTCACGCAGTGAGCTTCATACGTCCGATGGGCTTGGTTCCAAGAAGATCAAGATTGAGGCGGGTGCAATGATTGCCGACCGTGTGGTGCTACTTCCTGGAACTCAGGTCGGGTATCGCACAGTTATGGGTTCAGGCTCACTCTCAGCACGCGAAGCATACTACCCTGACAACTCTGCATGGGTAAGCCTATCTTTCTTTCGTGGCCTATCATTCTCCTTCTGACGAGATCGCCTTATTAGATGGGCTCCCAGAATGGTCAGGCCGTGTGTCTTTCCAGAGGGTCCAAAGAGAAGGAGCCCAAAGGCGACACCACTACCCCTTTCGGGCAAGCCTATTACGAGCGCGAAGCAGACTATTTCGTTATTCCTTACATCGGCATCTTGTTCATCGGTCTCCTCACCGCCACGCTATCCGCAGTTTATTGGTCAATCAGCGCAGTTACTGTTGCTCAAGTCCTCCGCCAAATACAAATACACTTCCGTCACCTCTATCTCTTCGAGGACACTTGGTATCGCTTCGGCCTGCTTTATGGCCTTATAGCTATCTGTTTCATTTGCGTGCTGAACATCCAAGCTATCCTTGCTATGGCATGGGTTATCCTCACGAAGTGGTTGGTCATCGGACGACGAAAGGAAGGAACCTTCCTGTGGGACAAGTCCAGTTACTGTGAGTTTCTTTTTGAGTTCTCTCGGTTCATACGTTTACAAAGTTCTCCCGTAGGCCAACGATGGCAGTTGCACTTGTCTCTGTCAAAGATACTCAACAAGGGATTCGGTCACTTGGGCGTTCTCGATACACTTACCGGAACCGTCTTTATCGCTTGGTACTACCGAGCCTTAGGCGCAAAGGTTGGAGAGAATTGCTCGCTGGGTGCTAGTGGGCATGTAGTGCTTATGACCGAACCTGATCTCGTCGAGTTGGGCAACAATGCCTCCTTGGATGATTGCTCCGTCGTCGCTCATATTAACTCGCGTGGACACTTTGCTCTCAACCGTCTTGTGATCGGCAACGGGTATGCGGTATCCACTTTCACCTTCAGAATGGCCTATTGACGCTCTCCCTTTTGTAGGTGTGCTCTACGCTCTGGTTCTCGATTGCTCTCCGGCGCATCTATGGAAGAAAGCAGTATGCTACTCGAACACACTCTATTGGCTTCTGGCGAGATCGCGGAAGCAGGAGAGATGTATGTCGGGTGTCCCGCTCGCCGCCTGGTGTCAGTGATATTGGAGAAGAAACGCCAATCTGCATCAGCAGCCACTCCAAGCACTCTAACGTATGCTCCTTCTTTCGAGATGCCGTACAGAGGTTCCAAGAGGTTTTCTGTATGAGGCATCGGAAGGGGCAACCTTCCCCATACCGGTGGTCATTTCTGAGTGAGCTACTGACCGACAAAAAAACCGTACCAACGGGCTACGACAACCAACGATCACCCGAATGTGTTCGTCTCTAACGTTTATAACGGATGCAAGACTACGGAGGACCAACGTCCAAGTTCCCCCCTCGATGACGCCAAAGGCAACCGGGTCCAAAGGCCTGCGTGGCTTCCCGTCCCGCCAGCACTTGCTAGGTTGCCTTTGTTGCCTAGAACTAGTGACTGTCCCTCCGACCCGGTCCTAATTCCAGTTTTCCAGTATAATACCCACGACGGTAACGGACTCAATGTAACGACTCTTGATAGAACTCCCATGGTGGATATGACTAGCATAGTACTTAGATCGTTTCGCAGTTACCTCTTGTCCTCTAGTATTCAAGAATGGACTCTGCTTCGGACTCACCCTCAGGACACATACCCTAACTCTCTACCATGACCCCCGCTAACGAATCTACGATTTGTATTCCATGTCCTTTGTATAAAGAAAATTGGACGTACCGACCGAGAAATTCAACAATTCTTACACACAACGACTCCAAGATCAGGCCCCCAACTAATGGCATTGGTGGTACGCTGTTTATTTATTTTTGCGTATTGTAGGGCCCTTGCCATTTGAGAACTACAAACGCAACAACCATAGAAGAGGAACGGCGTTCACAGATGTAAATGTGGCTTGGAGAAGGAAGGATTCTGAGCCGACGATGACGTAGAACGGGTCCCGTTCTAAGGGAGGGTCGGAAGCACAAGGTTATGCATTTTATTTTTGCCTTGGTTAGTTGTTCCGCCTCCGAGCTGCAAGCACATAGAGACGATTCCTTGGGTGATTGTCAGTGCTCCATCGATATAGTACACCACTTCGAGGATATCGTGGGCAATTGGAGATGTGCATTTGGTACCAAGGCAAGACAAAATGAATATGCGGCCGGGGTAAGGGTGATGCCTTAAACGAGGTTCCTGTGTTAGTATAGCCGCAGATCGTGAGTTCGTTCAACCGATTTGTTTGGTGACAGGCGCGGTTCAGGTCAAGGTTGCTGAACGAAGAAAATCGTTGCACGGGTTCTAACACGGAGATGACACATGAAACCCAGTACCTCGAATGTGATAATGGTGTTTTGTGTGCTCCGCTGTTATAGATTCGGTTAAAGTGGCGTTACTCCACTTCCACTCTCAACAGCGGACGTCTCATGTGAGGAGAGAGGAGTTAGGGGATCCATTTATGCTCAAGGTACTATTTATATTACTTTGCACTGTGCATGTGTCATAAATATCCCAAATTTTGCTCACTTGCTACATACTTACCGCAATCATGGACGCGAAGACTTGTCAATATGACTATTCATATCTGGCAATGGATTCTCTTCTCTTGCTTGTTGTATTAAAGTCTCCAGGTTATTGGCTTTTACCGCTCTCTGTTATGTTCCAACGATCAGTTCTCCAGTACCCCTCCCCCATGTGGATGGTACCAACTTTGACGCACGCACTGTATGCCTTCCATACCTCTCCACATTTGTCGTCATACTCCTTTGCCTTGGCTTTGGTTCGCTGTGCAACCCAGTCTTGCTCAGGAATACTCTCTGGCCGCGGTCCTGGGGTCAAATACGACTCTAGCCACGCATTGAAACATGAGTCGTATTCAACTTTCAAGGGTGTGCATTCTTTGCTCAGACTTTGCGACATTTGCCCCTCGCTTCGGCTATGGGAAGGTTCAAGAGATTGCTTTGTTTTGGTCTAGAGGAATTGTCATTCGAAAATTGCTGAATACATACTGTATCCTCAAGGTCTTTGTCGTGCGGACCACACCATCCCCCATGTCATTTGAGGCTGAAGGACGCGCGCACGTTCGGCTCAATGCTGGAAACCGGCGATGCTTCCAGAAAGTCACGAAAAACTCCAAGTGTGTGGGTATTGAATCTTCCGGAAGGCATCTAGAGGAAGATTTTCTGTAGGCCCTGTCTGTCAATGGATAGATGGCATCTATGGCTTCACTCGCTAGTTGGGTTTTATTGGGTTTGGAGACACGGTCCTAACAAGAGATAGAAGGAAGAAAATCCGCGATGGGTGAATATCATATCGAGTCTCGTGGTCACACAACACATGGCACATGGAGCCAAGTGGCCACTGAGGATCGGGGGTTTCAGCCAGATTTGGAGGAGAATGGCTTTCGGGTTACCTTCAGTCAACGGACGTAACGTCGCGTTCACAGTTGTAGGAAGAGCGAGCTCATGCGCTCCTGTTCGACAGGACAGGCCGTCCATTTTCCGTGGCTTACTGCTGTGCTTGAATAAGGACCAGGAACACCCCCTAAGCAATCTAGATACTGAACGTGTATCATTTACGTCCAAGAGGTATCAGGGGCCTCGAACGACTTCCCCCCAGCTCGCCCCAGCCTCGCAGCGCGACTTGGACCCATCACTCGTCACTCGTTAGCGTCTTGTGCTGGTCACCCTGTTACGAGCCTAGCACGGGGGAAGAGACATTAGAGAAGTGGACAAGAGCAACTCGAGACATGGTGTCGTTATATCGCACTGTGCGAAGTATTTACCGTGTTGGCTTGCGGGAATGGTGGAGGCAGATGCAATATATCGGAGACGCAAAGTCTGGAAGACTCGTTGGGGCTGATCAGTGCGTCGAATTTTATTCAGTGACGCCAGTTGAATTTTTGTTTTTGTTTTTGTTTTTGT
>WNFL01000005.1_pt1 | contig 27022 bp, 8 predicted proteins | sample 5400361 | NCBI WGS metagenome assembly WNFL01 (sample SAMN13153351, study PRJNA577476) | soil metagenome | isolation source: 40 cm soil on Douglas fir-dominated hillslope | place: USA:California | collected 2013-09-17
CCCGGCTCGCCCGGCACGCAGGACGGCAATCTGACGGTCAGCGCCGGAATCAACTCCGGAACCAGCGCGTCGCTCGCCTTGCACGCGAACAACGACGTGGCGATCAATGCGCAGATCATCATGACGAATGGCAACCTCGACGTGACGGCCGGCCACAACGTGGCCGTGACGCAGACCGTCCTCTCGGCCGGCAGCAACGTCACCGCCGGCGGCAAGCTCTCGGTCGTGGGCAGCGGCGGCGCCACCGCCGCGGTGAGCGGGCTCGGCGGCGGACAGACCATCAATGCCGGCGCGATCGAGGTGCGGGCGCAGGGCGGGCTCGCGCTCATCACCAACCAGGGGAGCGGCAACCAGACCATCAACGTGAACGGCGGCTCGCTCGACGTGGTGGCGATCTCGAACAACGCGTCGATCAGCAATAGCGCCCCTGGCGCGAGCCAGACCATCACCGTCACGAACGGCGACCACATCAACGTCAGCGCCTCGAGCGCAGGCACTTCCGCGAGCATCGGCGCGGCCAACGGCAGCCAGACCGTCTCCATCACCGGCAGCGGCGCGAACGTGATCAACCTCGGCAGCAGCGGCGCGCTGGGAAGCTCCACCCTCAACGCGTTAACGCAGACCGTCACCGCCGGTGCCGCGGGCCAGTCGGGCTCGATCACGATCGTCGGGCCGGCGGCGAACAACCGCCTCGCGGCCATCACCACGACGCCTGGCGTCGGCGGCGAAACGCAGACCGTCAGCACCAGCGGCACGATCAGCGTGACCGGCCTCCGGGATCTTCCACAGCCGCCAGGGCCAGCAATCCGTCACCGCTGCCAACATCGTGCTGCAGGGCGGCGCGAGCGGCAACGGCAACGGCGCGTTCATCAACTCGCTCAGCGGCGGCGACCAGGCCATCAATGCCACCGGCAGCATCAATATCACCGGCGGCACGGTGGGCAACAGCAACAAGGCAGGCATGTCGAGCACCGGCAACCAGACCATCACCGGCAACCCGAACATCACGATCACCGGCGGCGCGAGCGGCGGCGTGACGAACGCCAACAACAACGCCTTTATCACCGCCGGCGTCGGCAAGCTGCAGACGATCAGCGCCGGCTCGATCAGCGTCACCGCAGGCGCGGGCGGCACGGACAACTCGGGCACCATCACGGGCGCGACGCAAGTCATCAACGCGACCGGCAATGTCGCATTGACCGGCGGCGGCTCGGGCGGGACCTTGACGGGCGCCCGGATCGGCGGCCTGGGCACCGCGAGCCCGACCGACACCAATCTCACTCTCACCGGCGGCGGCGACGTGATCCTCACCGGCGGCAGCGCGACCAACAGCGGTGCGCGCCTGGGCAGCACGATCGTCGCGACGCCGCTCACGAACAACGTCACCGTCAATGCGGGCGGCAGCGTGATCCTGAACGGCGGCACGGGCGCCGGCGCGGCGATCGGCTACAGCGCGCAATCCCCCGTCCCGCCGGCCGGCGGCACCATCTCGGTGACCGCGGGCAATGCCATCCAGCTCAACGGCGGCCCGACGGATACGGCGATCCGCACCCTAGGCGACGTGACGCTCACCGCCGGCAGCACGATCAGCGAGGGCGCGAAGGGCCTCATCCTCGCCAACGGACTCACCACGACCACGAGCGGCAGCACGAGCCTCACCGGTCCGAACCACGTTTCGACCTACAACGGCAAGAGCACCAATGCCGGCATCGCGCTCAACAACACCGGCGCGCTGACGGTGACGGGCCTGCAGGCCGCGACCGCCTCGTCGATCACCAACAACGGGGTCATGACGATCAACGGCGTACTCAACATCAGCGCCGGCTCGCTCAACCTCACCACTCTCGGAGCAGGCAACTGGTTGAACCAGGTCGGCGGCTCGATCCAGATCCAGTCCGGCACGCTCACGACCAGCTCGACGGGAGCCACGAGCCTCGCCGGCCCCAACCAGGTCCCTGGCTTCAACGGCACGACGACCGGCGGCGACCTGACGTTCAACAGCAGCCAGTCGCTCGACATCACGGGGCTCAACGTCGTGGGCAACGCGACGGTGACCACTCCCACGAACCTCAGATTTTTCGGCGTGGCGAGCTCGACGGGCAACCAGTCCTACAGCGCGGCCACGATCGACGAGGGCGCGACCGGCCAGATCATCGCGAATGGCCTGACGATAAGCTCGATGCTCGACGCAAGCCTGCTGGGCGACAACCATGTGTCCTCATTCAACGGCACGGTGACGGCCGGCAACCTGTCGCTGCGCAACACCGGCGGCCTCGACCTCACCGGGCTCAACGTCAGCGGCTTCGCGACCATCCTGAACGCCGGCGACATCAACGTGAGCGGCACGGTGAGCGTGCCCAACCTGGGCCTCAGCGGCACGACGATCAGCGAAGGCCCGAGCGGCCGGATCGTCGCGAGCGGCCTCGGCACCACCTCTTCCGGCAACACGACGCTGCTGGGTGCCAACCAGGTTTCGTCGTTCAGCGGCACGAGCGGCGGCGACCTGGCGTTCAACAACAACGGCGACCTGGCCCTCGCCGGGCTCAGCGTCGCCGGCAACGCTCTCGTGAGCGCGACGACGATCACGCAGGACCCCTTCAGCCAGATTTCCGCGACAGCGCTGACCACGACCTCCGTGGGCAGCACGACGCTCGGCGGCCCGAACGCGATCGCTTCCTTCAACGGCACGACCGCGGCGGGCGACCTCACGCTGAACAACCTCAGCGCGCTGGACCTCACCGGGCTCAATGTCGGGGGCAACGCGACCATCAACAACAGCTCATCGCCCGTCATCATCAGCGGCACGGCGAGCTCTAGCGGCAATCAGACCTACTTCGCGGGCTCCGTTAGCGAAGCGCCGGGCGGTCGCATCCTCGCCAACGGGCTCCACGTTCAGACGCTAGGCGGTGGATTCAGCCTTGGCGGCGCGAACCAGGTTTCATCGGTCAGCGGCTTCGCCCTCGGGACGAGCGATGAATCGGTGTTCAACAACACCGGTACGCTGAACGTCACCGGGCTGGGCTCGGCCGGCGGCTTGACGCTCACGAACGCAGGCGCGGTGAACGTCAGCGGTACGCTGTCCGCGATCGGCGCACTTTCGGTCACGACCACCGGCGCAGGCTCCGACCTCGCGCTGGCGAGCTCGGTGTCCAGCGGCGGCGCGATGAACATCAACGGTTCCGGCAACATCGCGATCACCGGTGCGGTCCTGCCCTTAAACCCGACCGTCCCGCCCTTCGTGCCAGTCGCCACTTCCGTGTCCAGCGGCGGACCGATGACCATCAATGCCACCGGAAACATCGCGGTTACCGCCGTGTCGGCGCCCGGTCCCGTTACGAACTTTTCGGTCAGCAGCACCGGTGCGATGACCCTCGCGGCCGGCGGCGCGCTCAGTGTCGGAGCGAGTGGCTCGCAGAACGTGTCGGTCAGCTCCAACGGTGGCCAAACCATCAATGCGCAATCGCTCGCCGTAACGGCGCAGGATGCCCGTCTCGCCACGCTCAGCAATGGCGGCGTGGGCACCCAGAGCATCAACATCAACGGCGGAAGTCTTGACGTGGTCGCGACGGCGGGAAACGCGTCGATCTCGACGACCGGGGGCATCCAGCAGATCACCGTGACGAACGGCGATCACATCAACGTGAACGGCGCGGGGCTGAACACCATCGCCTCCATCAGCGCCAACAACGGCGCGCAGACCCTGGCGATCACGGGTAGTGGCAACAACAAGATCACGCTCGGCGCCGCGGATGCGGCGGGTTCCTCGACCATCATTGCGCGCACGCAGACCGTGACCGCGGGAGCGACGGGCAGCACCGAGCTCGGCTCCATCACGGTGGCTGGCGGTGTGACCAATGGCCGCGCGGCGACCTTCCAGACCACGCAAAGCACCGGCAGCCAGAGCGTGAGCACGACCGGCGAGCTCAAGGTCACCGGCGGGACTGCCTCGGCTCAGGCTCTCACCTCCGGCGTGTTCCATCTGGGCAGCGGGACACAAACCGTCAGTGCCGACACCATCACGCTCAACGGCGGCGCTTCGGGCAGCGGCAACGGCGCGCAGATCAGCAGCCAGGTCACCACGAGCGGCGCTCAGACCATCACTGCGAGCAACATCACGGTGAAGGGCGGTAGCGGCACGAGCGGCAACGTCGCTCTCATGAGGACGGTCAACGCCAACCAGACGATCAAGGGGTTTGCGGGCAAGCCCGACCCGGTCATCAAGGTGACTGGCGGGGACAGCGGAGGCGTCGCCAATAGCGGCAACGCGGCCGCCATCCAGGCCAACGGCGTGGGCCGCACTCAGACGATCGCTGCGAGCTCGATCTCGATCACGGCGGGCGCGACCGGCACCGACAACTCCGCCACCATCACCGGCAACACGCAGAACATCGACGTGACCGGTGGCGTGACGCTCACCGGTGGCGGCTCGGCCGGCAACCTGACCGGGGCGCGCATCGGCGGGGCGGGCGGCCCGACCTCCACCAACTTGACGCTGAACGCCGGCGGCGACGTCGTGCTGACCGGCGGCAGCCAGACCAACGCCGGTGCGAGACTCGGCAGCGGCGTGGCAACGACGCCCGTAGACAGCAATGTGACGGTCAAAGTGACCGGCGGGAAACTGGTGCTGAACGAGGGTACAGGTGCCGGCGCGGCGATCGGCTACAGCGCTCTCTCGGTCCCGGGCGGCGGCACGATCACGCTGACCGCGCAGTCGATCGAGATGAACGGCACCACGTTGGGCACCCAGATCCGTACCCTGGGCAATGTCGAACTGCACACCGACCAGCCCGGCGGCACGATCACCCAGTCCGCGGCCAGCCGCGTGCTGGCCAATGGGCTCACCACCACTTCGAACGGCGCCACCAACCTCGGCGGTACGAACCAGGTCTCGTCCTTCAACGGCACGACGACCGGCGGCGATCTCACGCTCAACAACACGGGCGCCCTGAACGTCACCGGCATCTCGACCTTCGGCAACACCGCGCTCACCAACGCCGGCGCGATCAACGCTAGCGGACCGATCAATACCGCCGGCACCCTCGCTGTCACGACCACCGGCATCGGGTCGGATCTCACGATCACGAATACCGTAGCGAGCGGCGGCGCGGCGACTCTGAACGTCGCGGGCGCGCTGGCGATCAACGCGAGCGGCACGCGAAACGCGACCGTCACGTCAAACGGGCAGACGGTCAACGCACAGTCGCTCACCGTGTCCGCCCAGAATGGGCGTCTCGCTTCCCTAACCAACGGCGGTGCCAGCCAGACCATCACCGTCAGCGGCGGTGCGGGCATCGACGTCGTCGCGAACAGCGGCGGCACCGCGCAGATCGTCAGTGGCGCCCCGGGGGCGATCCAGACCATCACGGCGACCAATGCCGATCACATCAACGTCAACGGCGCGGGCGGCAACGCTTCCATCGCCGCCAGCCTGGGCTCGCAGACGATCTCGATCACCGGCAGCGGCGCGAACGCGATCAACCTCGGCAGCAGCGGCGCGCTGGGAAGCTCCACCCTCAACGCGTCGACGCAGGCCGTCACCGCCGGCGCCGCCGGCCAGTCGGGCTCGATCACGATCGTCGGACCGGCGGCGAACAACCGCCTCGCGGCCATCACCACGACGCCTGGCGTCGGCGGCGAAACGCAGACCGTCAGCACCAGCGGCACGATCAGCGTGACCGGCTTCAGGCGTGTTCCATAGCCGCCAGGGCCAGCAATCGGTGACGGCTACCAACATCGTGCTGCAGGGCGGCGCGAGCGGCAACGGCAATGGCGCGTTCATCAACTCGCTTAGTGGCGGCGACCAGATCATCAAGGCCACCGGCAACATCAATATCACCGGCGGCACGGTCGGAAACACCAACAAGGCTGGCATGACCTCGACCGGCAACCAGACCGTCAACGGCAATCCGAACATCACGATCACCGGCGGGGCAAGCGGCGGCACGGCCGGGAACGGCAACAACGCCTTCATCAATGCCGGCGACGTGAACAAAACCCAGACCGTCAACGCGGGCTCGATCACTATCAACGCGGGTGCCGCCGGAACCGACAATTCGGCAACCATCAACGGCGCCAAGCAGACCGTCATCGTGGCCGGCAACGTGACGCTGAACGGCGGCGGCGCGACAGGGACTGCGAACGGCTCGAGGATCGGCGGGCTGGGCGGCACAACCCCCAGCGCTTCGGATCTCACGCTGACGGCAGGAGGCGATGTGATCCTCACCGGCGGCCAGAACAACAGCGGCGCGGCCCTGGGCAGCGCCAGCGCGACGCCGCCCCTCGACGGCAAGCTGGCGATCAGCGCCGGCGGTAGCGTCGTCCTGAACGCGGGCACCGGCGCAATCGCGCGCATCGGCGGCGCGGCCGGCGCCGTTGGCGGCGGCAATATCTCGGTGAGCGCGGGCAACAGCATCCAGCTCAACGGCAACGCTACACAAACCTCCGCGATCCGCACCACGGGCGACGTGACGCTTACAGCGGGCACGATGAGCGAAGGCGCGAATGGCCAGATTCTCGCGAACAACCTGACGCTGAAGGCGAGCGGCAACGCGGACCTTACCGGCCCGAACCAGGTCGCGAGCCTGAGCGCGCCGACCAGCGGACTGCCGCCGACGCCGGGCGTCGGGGGCAGCCTGAGCTTCAATAACGCCGGCGCCCTGAAGCTCAACGATGTCTCGAGCGGCGGCACGATGAACCTGACCGTCGCGGGCGGTCTCACCATCAGCGCGAGCGGCACTCAGAACGCCGTGGTTTCCTCCAGCGGCGGGCAGACGATCAGCGCGCAATCGCTCATCGTGAGCGCGCGGGACGGGCGCACGGCCTCGCTTTCCAACAACGGCGGGACCCAGACGATCAACATCGCGGGCGGCGGCGCGAGCGCCGGGATCGATGTGCAAACGCTCAGCTCGGGCGGCTCTGCCACGATCGCCAACAACGCCGTCGGGAGCACCCAGAGCATCAGCGTAACCAATGCCGATCACATCAACGTCAACGGCGCCGGCGGCAACGCTTCCATCAACGCCAATGCGGGCACGCAGACGATCTCGATCACCGGCAGCGGCGCGAACGCCATCAACCTCGGCAGCAGCGGCGCGCTCGGAAGCTCCGCGCTCAATGCGTTGGCGCAGACCGTCACCGCCGGTGCCGCGGGTCAATCGGGCTCGATCACCATCGTCGGGCCGGCGGCGAACAACCGCCTCGCGGCCATCACCACCACACCCGGCACCGGCGGCGAAACGCAGACCGTCAGCACCAGCGGCACCATCAGCGTGACCGGCGGCACCGCTCCCGCGCAGAGCGCGAACTCGAATTCCGGGATTTTCCATAGCCGTCAGGGCCAGCAATCGGTGAGCGCCGCCAATATCGTGCTGCAGGGCGGCGCGAGCGGCAACGGCAACGGCGCGTTCATCAACTCGCTCAGTGGCGGCGATCAGACCGTCAACGTGACCGGATTGATCTCCATCACGGGCGGCACCGGCGTCGCGGGCAACAAAGCCGGGATGAACGCGACCAACGCAAGCCAGACGATCAGCGCCGGCGCGATCAACATAACGGGCGGCGCGAGCGGCGGCATCGCGGGCAACGGCAACAACGGCTTCCTCCAGTCGAGCGGCGCCACCAAGGTACAGACCGTCAACGCCGGGTCGATCAGCGTCACCGCGGGGGCCGGCGGCATCGACAATTCCGGCAGCATCACCGGCATGACGCAAACCGTCACGGCGACGGGCAACGTGACGCTCACCGGCGGAGGGACGACCGGAACGAGCAACGGCGCCAGGATCGGCGGCGCGGGCGGCGGAAGCCCCAGTGACACGAACCTCACGCTGAACGCAGGCGGGAATGTGATCCTCAATGGCGGAAGCGCGGACGGCAGCGGCGCGCGCCTCGGCAGCGCGGCCGTCGCGACGCCGCTCACGAATAACGTCATCGTCAACGCGGGCGGCAGCGTGATCCTGAACGGCGGCACGGCGCAGGGCGCGGCGATCGGCTACAGCGTGCAGGCGCCGACCCCGCCGGCAGGCGGCACCATCAAGGTAACCGCCGGCAACAGCATCCAGCTGAACGGCGGTCCGAAGAACACGTCGATTCGCACGCTCGGCGACGTCACGCTCACTGCGGGCAACACGATCAGCGAGGGCGCGAACGGCTTCATCCTCGCCAACGCGCTGACGACCACATCCGGCGGCGACACGAGCCTTACGGGCCCGAACCAGGTCGCCAGCTTCACAGGCACGAGCACGTCGGGCAGCGTCACGTTCAACAATATCGGCGCCCTGGCGGTGAACAGCGTCGTCGCTGCCAACAACATCGCGCTCACGAACCTGGGGGCGATGTCGATCAACGGCGCGATAAGCACTCCGTCGGGCAGCGTCTCGCTTAATGCGGACTCGATCAGCGAAGGCGCGAGTGGTCTCATCGCGGCTAACAGCCTGACGCTCAAGACGAGCGGCAACGCAGACCTGACCGGGGCGAACCAGGTTTCCACCTTGAACGCACCGGGCACGGTTGTGCCGGAAGTACCGCCGACCCTGGTTCCGGGCGTCGGAGGAAACCTGAGCTTCAACAACACAGCAGCGCTGAGCGTCGGTAGCACCGCCGTCGGCGGTGCGCTGAACCTAACGACGACCAGCGGTGATCTCAACGTCACCAACGTCGTGACGAGCGGCGGCGCGATGAACGTCAATGCGGCCGGCGCGCTCAATGTCAACGGCGCCGGGCTGCAGGATGCGATGTTGCTCTCGAACAGCGGGCAGACGATCACCGCGCAGTCGGTGAACCTCACTGCGCAGAACAATCGCCTGGCGATCATCCAGAACCAGGGCAGCGGCAGCCAGACGATCACGGCGACGGCGGGTGGGATCAATCTGCAGGCGCTAGGCGGCTCGGGCGTGGCGCAGATCGTCAACAGCGCGCTCGGCGGCAGCCAGATCGTCAGCATGACGGGGCTGCTCAATGTGCTCGGCGGCACCACGAACATTCCCGGCGGCAGCCGCAATTCCGGCATCTTCCAGAACGGGACCGGCGCGCAGAGCGTGACCTCCACCGGGATCACGCTGCAAGCTTCGCCGACCGGCAATGCGACCCCGTCGGGCGCGCTGATCTCCGCCCTGGGCGGCGGCGATCAATTCATCGACGCCGGCACCGGTGACATCAGCCTCATCGCCGGCAGTGGCGGCACGGCCAACAACGCCCTGATCAGCGGGCTGGGCAATCAGAACATCCATGCCCACAACATCAGCGCGGCAAACGGCACGGACGGGACCAATGCCTTCGCCGGCATCCTCGCGCCGCACCAGAGCATCACGGCCACGGGCGACGTGACGCTCACCTCGCAGGCCGGCCTCGCCGCGGGCGGCAGCCTCCCGGGCGTGCGCATCGGCGGCAACGGCGGCGCCACGGACCTCAACCTCCACGTCGACGGCAATCTCACGCTCAGCGGCGGCACCGCGGAGAACAACGGCATCGGCATCGGCTCGAGCGCCGTGGGAACGCCGCTCGCCAACAACATCACGATCAGCACCGGCGGCAGCGTCATCCTCAACTCCGGCACCGCGAGCGGCACCGGCGCGCGCATCGGCGCCGGGCCGAACGGCAACGCCGGCGGCAACATTTCCATCACCGCGGGCGGCGACATCCAGCTCAACGGCACCGCCCAGCCCACCGTCATTCGCACCCTGGATAACGTCGGCCTCAGCGCCGCGAACATCAGCGAAAGCGCGAACGGCTTCATCCTTGCCAACGGGCTCACCACGACCACGAGCGGTAGCACGAGCCTGACCGGGCCGAACCAGGTGGCCTCGTTCAACGGCACGACCACGACGCCCGGCGCCAACCTCACGTTCAACAACAGCGGCGCGCTGAACGTCGCCGGGATCTCGTCGCTGAGTAGCACGTCCCTCACCAACGCCGGCTCGGTGAGCGTGAGCGGCCTCGTCAGCACAAGTGGAACGCTGGATATCACGACGACCGGCGCAGGCTCGAATCTCGCCATTGCCAACAACGTTTCCAGCGGCCCGATGAATCTCAATGTCGCGGGCGGTCTGAGCGTGACCGCCAGCGGCACGCAATCCGCGTTCGTGTTCTCGAACGGCGCACAAACCGTCAACGCGCAATCGCTGACGGTCAGCGGGCAGAGCGGACAGGTTGCAGTGCTTGGCGCTTCCGGAGGCAGCCAGAACATTGCGATTTCGGGCGGCGGCGTCGACGTTCAGGCGCTCAGCGGCGGTTTCGCGCAGCTGTCGACTCAAGGTCCGGGCGCCAACCAGACCATTACGGTCGGCAACGGTCCTGGTATCAACGTCAACGGCATCGGCGGGAATGCGATCGTGATTTCGTCCGGCGCTCAGACGCTCTCCACCACCGGCAGCGGCGCCAATGCGATCAACGTAGGCTCCGCCGGCGCCGCAGGCTTCTCGAACATCATCGGGCAGCAGGGTCAGTCGATCACCGCCGCGAGCATCACGGTCCAGGGCGGCGCGAGCGGCTCGAACCATGGCGCATCCATCTCGTCGCAGGGGCCGCAAACCATCAACGCCACCAGCGTCTCGGTGCAAGGCGGCGCGGGCGGCTCGAACAACGTCGCGTCCGTCTCGTCGACGGGAACTCAGGCCATCACCGCGGCGAATGTGGCCGTGCAGGGCGGCTCCGGCACCGGCAATGGCGCGTTCATTACCAGCAACGGCGATCAGACGATCAACGCGAACACCGTCTCGGTCACCGGCGGCACGCTGGGCAACGGAAATCGGGCCTTGATTACGACGATTGCCAACCAGACGATCGCCGCCAGCCAGAATATTGCGGTAACCGGGGGCGCGAGTGGCGGTATCGCGGGAAGCTCGAACTTCGCCAGCATTTCGGGAGGCGGCCTCGGCATGCTGCAGAAGATCAACGCCGGCTCGATCAGCGTATCCAGCGGAGCGGGCGGCATCGACAACTCGGCCACCATTACCGGCGCGAAGCAGATCATCGCGGCGACCGGCAACGTGACCGTCAGCGGCAGCGGCTCGACCGGAACCTTGAACGGCTCGAGGATCGGCGGCGTGAGCGCCGGCGCCTCGTCGACGGCGACGGACCTGACACTCACGGCCGACGGTGATGTGATTCTCACGGGCGGCAGCGTGCCGCTCGCCGGCGCGCGCCTGGGCAGCACGGGTGGCACAACGCCCCTCGCGAATAACATTACAGTCACGGCCGGCGGCAGCGTCATCCTGAATGAAGGCCCTGCCATCGGTTCGGCTATCGGCTACAGCAGCCTTGTCGGCGTCCCTGCCGGCGGCAACATCTCCGTAACCGCGGGCAACAGCATCCAGCTCAACGGCGCAACGGCGATCCGCACGCTCGGCGACGTCACGCTTGCTGCCGGCACGATCAGCGAAAGCTCGAACGGCTTGGTCACGGCGAACAACCTGACGACGACCTCCACCGGCAACACGAACCTGATCGGATCGAACCGCGTCTCGTCGTTCAGCGGCTCGAGCACGGCGGGTAGCGTCAACTTCAACAACATCGGCGCGCTGGCGGTGAACAGCGTCGTGGCCGCCAACAACGCCGCGCTCACGAACCTGGGCGCGATGTCCGTCAACGGACCGATGAGCGCGGGCGGCACGCTGAGCGTGACGGCCGATTCGGTGAACGGCGCGGGCAACATCGCCACCGGCGGCGGCTTCATCGTCAACGTCGCGGGCGAGTCGCTCCTGAGCGGCGTCATCAGCGGCGCGGGCGGACTGAGCAAGCAGGGGGCCGGCACGTTGACGGTCTCCGGCAACAATACCTACGCCGGCGACACCGACGTGCTCGTCGGCACGCTTGCGATCGGCGGCAGCGACCGGACCAACGACGGCGTGGTCAATATCTTCTCGGGAGCCACGTACCGCGGCAGCGCCGGCTCGTTTACCAACAGCGGCGTCATCGGCGGCAACGGCACGCTGGATATGAGCGCCACGTCGTTCACCAACAGCGGCACGCTGAGGCCCGGCGGCAGCGGCGCGATCGGCACCCTCACCGTGCTGGGCAACGCGACGTTCGGGCCGTCCAGCCTGATCGATATCGAGGCGCAGGGCGCCGGCAGCGGCAACCACGACGTGCTGGCGATCACCGGCGCCGCGACGCTCGGCGGCAATCTCAACGTCACGAACATCATCGGCTACGCGCCGCTGGCCGACGACGCCATAACGCCGGTCACCTACGCCAGCCGCACCGGCACGCTGGGCATCAGCCCGGACAGCTGGCTGCCGACCTACAACCCGGCGAGCCTCACCCTGGTGTTCGATCCGAACGTCAATCGCTGGATCGGCACGAGCGGCAACTGGAACGTGGCCGCGAACTGGAGCCGCGGCCATACGCCGCTCGCCTTCGAGACGGCGCTGATCGACGTCGCGGGCAACCAGCTCGTCACGGTCTCCGACGGCGCGCGCGCCGCCGGCAAGCTGCGCTCCTCCGAGGACTTCCTGATCTCCGGCGGCAGCCTGAGCCTGGGCGGCGCGTCGTTCTTCTACGCCGCGCTGAGCCTCACGGGCGGCACGCTGCAGGGCGCGGGCAACATCACCGTGAACGGCGCGTTCAACTGGAGCGGCGGCGCGCTCGCCGGCGCCGGCCAGTTCATCACGGCGCCGACGGCCCTGTCCACGCTCGCTCCCTCGGCGCACAACCTGATGCTTGGCCGTACGTGGCTGAACCAGGGCCATGTGATGTGGCAGAGCAGTAACGGCCGTGACCTGGTGATCGCGGAAGGCGCGAGCCTCGTCAACGCGCTCGGCGCCGAGGTCACGCTGGCCGCGGCGCAAGGCGGGAACATCAAGGGCGACGGCGCGTTCAGCAACGCCGGCACGGTCAACAAGAACGGCGTAGACACGAACGCGATCAAGGCCGGCTTCACCAACAGCGCGACCGGCGTGCTGAACGTCAACTCGGGCACGCTGAAGCTGAAGCGCAGCGCGTCCAACGAGGGCTCGATCCGCATCGCCGGCGGCGCAACGCTCCTGCTGAAACAGGACTACATCAATTACGGGCGCCTCTCGGGGAACGGCATTCTCGACGCCAGCGGCGTGAGCTTCACCAACCTTGGCGTCCTCGCCCCCGGCGGCAACGACGGCGCGGGCGTCGGCACGTTCACGATCCACGGCGACTACCGCCAGGGCTCGACCGGCGTGCTGGACATGGGCCTGGGCGGCGTCGCGGCCGGCCAGTACGACGTCCTGGCGGTGAGCGACAAGGCATTCCTGGGCGGCACTCTCCGGACCAGCGCGGTGAACGGCTACGCGCCCGCAGCGGGCGACAGCTTCAAGCTGATCACCTACAAGTCGCGCAGCGGCGAGTTCTCGACCACGACGGCGCCGGCCGGCCTAGCCCTCGACGCGGATTACATGAAGCGCTTCGGGATCTTCGAGCTGCAGTAAGTCGGAGAAAAAGGCAGGCCGGGGAAAGAGGCCGAAAAAAAAGGGCGCCCGAAGGCGCCCTTTAACCATTGACCCGGGCCATCTCGGCCGGGCCGCAAGGAGCCCGCAGGCTTTCACCATCGGGCGTTCGACCTGGCCTTTCCCCGTTTTTCAGCCAGCATGGACGAACGCTTATAGTGTCGGCCCGCGCTGCCTGGAAGCCAAGTCAGGCTTTGCAAGGCCGGTAAAGGTTTGTAAGGGAAACGCTAGGAGGGCAGAAACTCCCCGGGATCGACGGGCACGGTGCCGAAATTCAGCGTGCGGCGGATCCGGTACGGCTCCTCGGCGGACATCTTGGGCTCGCGCGCGAGGTCGAGGATCTTGTGGGGCCACATCGGGTTGCCCGCCGGATCGGTCACGAGCATCACGCGCGGCTGGAGCCGCTTCACCGGATGCTGGGCGGTGATGATGCCGATCTCGCCGCTGTTGAGCTCGACCGGACAGCCGACGGGAAAGACGCCGAAGCACCGGCAGAATTCCTCGACGAGCGCGCTGTGATAGGCGCTGCCCCGCTGCTTGTAGAGCACCGCGTACGCCTGCGTCACGGAAAGCTGGACGGGAAAGGGCCGCGGCGTGGTCATCGCGTCGAAGGAGTCCACGATCGCGGCCATCGAGCCGATCAGGCCGATCTCGGCGCCTCGCAGGCCCTTCGGGTAGCCGCTGCCGTCCTGGCGCTCATGGTGCAGCGCTGCGAGCTCCGCGACGCGCGCCGGGAGCCCCCGGCATTCCCGCAGCATGCCGTCGATGTGATCGACGTGCGTTCTCGCGAGCTCCATCTCCCGCACCGAGTACGGCCCGTCCTTCTCCAATAGCGGCGCAGGCAGGCGAAGCTTGCCGATGTCCTGCAGCAGCCCGACCAGGCCCATCAGCTCGAGCTGCTCGCGGGAATGGCCGAGATACCTGCCGAAGACGATCATGTAGATGGAGCTGTTGAGCGCCCGGGTGCGAAGGCGCGGGCCTTTCACGGCAAGCTGGCTGATGAGCGTGAGCGCGTCGGGCATCTCGACCAGGCTGTCGGTCATGGTCGCGATCGCGCCGGTAAGAACGCGGCCGTCGATCTCCCCCTGGACACGCAACGCCCGATAGACCTCTTCGACCGCGGCCCCTGCGGAAGCATGGGCCGCCCGCGCGCGCGGAAACTCGCTTTCGATGTTCTGCGCAACCCGGTAGTTGACCGTCCCGTGAAGGCTGAAGGCCTGCGCGGAAGCGCGCGCGCCGGGCCGCGCCGCGCTGTGCTCGACCGCGTCCGGGTCGCGCTCCGGGTCGATATAGACGGCGTGGCAATACTTCTTCAGGACGTCGAGCTGCGCCTGGGTCTTCAGGAAGAATCCCTGGAAAGCAAAGGGCGTCTCGGCCCATGGCCGGTCGAGCTCGGCTATGTACATGCCGAACGCCAGGTTCTCTATGGAGACGCGTTTTTTCACAGACCCCCGCCCCCGGGGACTGCGTGAAGGAAAGCAAAATTGTCCCCCCCGCTCCACCTGCGCGGTGTCAGGGTTTGTCATAGTTGGCGTGGCGTATTTAGAACGCCACAACAAGGACTTACTCGCTCACCTCGACCTTGCGATCCGACTCCGCGAACACCCACGCAAAGGCGAATCCTGCCATCACGCTGTGGCTTTGCTTGACGAGCGGGCTGTTCTCGAAGGTCGCTCCCTGCAGGCTGTCGTAGCGCACGAATCCGCCCATCCAGAGCTTGCCGACGCGCCGCGACAGCGTTGCGAGGGCGAGCGCGCCGGAGTAGCCGCCGCCCGCCTCATAGGCCGGACGCTGCGCCGTCGCGAACTTCGGGTCGACGCCGTAGAAATACCGGTGGTATTCGCGCGTGCCGAACAGCGGCCCGGCCTGCAGGCCGACGTTCCATTTGCCGGAAAACACCTCCGGACGCACGTTCAGGTTCAGGTGCGGGTAGAGCACGTATCCCGCCCGCCGCACGTGCTGGAAGTCGGTCGCGATCACCGCGCGCAGCGGCAGCCGCAGGTCCAGCCTCCAGTCCTTCGCCGGATCGCGCGCCAGCGCGAAGTTGAGCTGCGGACCGATTTCGACCGTCGGATCGAGGTCGCTCATGCCCTGCCGGGCCTGGTTCTTCGAGCTGTCGACCGGCGGCGTCGCGTAGGCGCTGAAATCGAGCTCGACGCGCTGCGATTCGAGCAGCACGGCGCGCGCCCCCTGGCGATCCACCTTCACCCGCTCTCCGCGATAGACGAAGTACGGCAGCGGATACACATAGCTGCGGCTCTCGTCCGAGCCGCGGTAGTCGGGCAGGCGCAGCGCGGTGGCTCCGAGCCCGAACTCCCACAGCGGAAGCGGCTCGGCGTGCCCGTGCAGGGGCGCGAGCGCAGCGCAGCCAAGCAGCACCAGCAAACGACTCTTCATTCTTCTTCTCCCCCGGTCTGGAGGCTCGATTCTACGGTGCCGGGAGGACCCTGATCGGCGCCAGCGCTTCGGAGCGGCGCTCGTCGCCGCTCACGCGAAACACCGTCACCGCCTGCGTGAGCTGCGCCGCCTGCGTCTTCAGGCTCTCGGCCGCGGCGGAGGCTTCTTCCACCAGCGCCGCATTCTGCTGCGTCACCTGATCCATCTGCGCGATCGCCCGGTTCACCTGCTCGATGCCGCCGCCCTGCTCGCGGCTCGCCGTCGCGATCTGGGCCATGATGTCGGTCACGCGTTGCACGCTGGTGACGATCTCGTTCATCGTCTTGCCGGCTTCATCGACCAGCTTGCCGCCGGACTGCACGCGGCCCGCCGAGTCCTCGATCAGCGTCTTGATCTCCTTGGCCGCGGCAGCGCTGCGCTGCGCCAGGCTGCGCACTTCGCTCGCCACCACCGCGAATCCCCGTCCCTGCTCGCCGGCGCGGGCGGCTTCGACCGCGGCGTTCAGCGCCAGGATGTTGGTCTGGAACGCGATGCCGTCGATCACCCCGATGATGTCGGCGATCTTCTTCGAGCTCGCCGTGATGCCGCCCATCGTCTCCACCACCTGGCTCACCACCTGGCCGCCGCGTATCGCGACCCGGGATGCGCCCGCCGCGAGCTCGTTCGCCTGGAGCGCGTTCTCGGCGTTCTGCTTCACGGTGCTCGTGAGCTGCTCCATCGACGAGGCGGTCTGCTCGAGCGAGGAAGCCTGCTCCTCGGTGCGCTGCGAAAGGTCCGAATTGCTCTGCGCGATCTCGACCGAGGTCGTGGAGATGTTCTGCGCAGAGGAGCGCACCTCGCCCACGACCCGGCGCAGCGATGCCTGCATCTCGGCGAGCGCCCGCAGCAGGATGCCCATCTCGTCGTCGCGATCGACGGCGATGGACGCGCTCAGATCGCCGCTCGCCACCTGGCGGGTCATGTCGACCGCGTCGCGCAGCGACGTCGTGATGGAGCGGATCACCCAGACGAGCACCACGAGGATCAGGCCGGTCAGCACCACGGCGAGCGCGATCGAGGCGCTCGCGAGCGACGTGCTTATGGCCGACGATTGCTCGTAGGTGGCCTTGGCGCTCGCCTCCTTGAGCGGCAGCAGGTTGCCCAGGGGCTTGATGTAGCTCGTATGGACGGCCGCCCAGTCCGTTTCCAGCACGCCGGTGAGCTGCTTATTGTTCTTGGCGACGTACGCCTGCTCGATCTTCTCGAGCGCCGCCTGGGCGACGCTCCAGCCCCGGCCCATCTCTTCGAGCAGGCGACCTTCCTCCGTCTGCGCGGACTTCGGCGCCGCCTCGACGACCGCGCGCCAGGTCTCGTCGAGCTCCTTGCGGGCGTCTCGAAGATGGTTCAGCGAGCCCTGCACCGGCATGACGTCGAGCAGCACGCCCGCGACGCGGAAGCGCACCTCGCGCAGGAGCGCGTCGATCCTCTGCAGCTGGAGCAGCTGCGTCAGCGCGCGGCTATTCGAGTCGTAGACCCGGTTGAGCGCCTGGGAGTTGGCGCGTCCGGCGTACAGGTTGAACCCCGCCAGGGTCATAGCGCCGGCGGCCGCCACGAAGGCGACCGCCACGAGCTTCGTCTTGACGCTCATGTCCCTGAATACCGCTGTCCGGGGTTTGCGGGGAAGGACGCGCGCGTTACTGAGTCGGCAGGCCTTTGGCGACCCACTCCGGCATTCCGCCGCGCAGCCAGTGGATCTGCTTGTAGCCGGCGTCGCGCGCCACCACCGAGGCCTTGTAGCTCTTCCAGCATTCGCCGGAATTGCAGAAGAACACGAGCGGCGCGGTCTTGTCCGAGGGCAGCTTGGAGAGGTCGAACTCGTCCTTCGAGCGGTCGAACTTGACCTCCTTCGCGCTCTTCTCGCGATACGGAACGCTCTTCGCGCCCTTGATCGTCTTGTCGGCGTACTCGGTCGCGACGCGCGTGTCGATCAACGGCACGCCCCGGCCGGCCATCTTCAGCGCCTCCTCGGCGCTCACGATCTTCACGCCCGCGAGGGTGTCCGGCGTATCCGCGGCCGAGGCGCTGGAAAGCACTCCCATGCCGAGGATCAGTCCGCCGAGCAGTCCCGCCGCCATGCCACGCCGCTGCTGCTTGATGCTGTCGTTTTTCATTTTTTCCCCCTGCCCCTAAATGGGTTCAGAAGAGCGCACTATGCTCTAGAAACCACCGCAGGGGGTGGGCAGGGAATCGACGCAACAACGTTTGACAATGGAAAAGGCCGCCCCGGAGGCGGCCTTACATTGCTTTTCCTCTGTGAAGATTCTGTCAGGAACCGGCGCCCGGGCAACGACCTCGGGCTAGCCGATCCTCTCGATCACGGCGAACTTTCCGGCAAACGGCAGAGGCAGGCTCAGGGCGAACCGGTCTTTCCGGCTCGCGACGAAATCATCCGTCGCTTTCTGCGCTCCCGCGGAAAAATAGCCGTAGTCGTCGACCACGATCCGGCCGCCGACGGGCATCACGCGCTCCAGGAATTCCAGCGCCGTCCTGATCGGCGCGTAGAAGTCGAAATCGACGTAGGCGAACGCCACCTTCCGCGGCGCATCGTCCCGCGCCAGCGTTTCTTCCACCCAGCCCTTCATGATATGGGTTCGCTGTGCCGGGAAACCGAGCTCGCTCAGCCTCGCTCTGACCTCGCTTTCGGGCGAGGTCATGATTCCCTGGTAACGGTCCATCGACCCCAGCTCGAAGATGTCGTCGATGAGAACATCCTCCGGGCTCGGCGGCGGCAATCCCTCGAAGGAATCGAACAGGAACAGATGCCGATCGCTGTCGAAAAGCTCCGACGCGAGCAGCTTCGAGGTGGCGCCCTGCGCCACGCCGAATTCGCAGATGTCGCCCTCGACCTTCAGTCCCGCATGCAGCGATTCGAGAATGTAGATCGCCTCGCTGACGGAGGTGCCGAGAAGCTCCGCCAGGTACGCCTCGCGCCCCCGCCTGCGCGGCAGGGCGGGGAACACGAAGGTGCGGAACAGCTCCTCTATGTCGAGCGCGTCCCTGACATGGATGTGGCGCAGCGTCTTGCACCAGTTGAGCTCGTCGCGCTCGGTCTCGAATTCCATCCGTTCCTCCTCCCGCTTGCGGACCACGCAAAAAAAAGCCGCCCGAAGGCGGCTTTGACGATCTGCTTCGTTATGCGGATTCCTCAGGAACCCGGCGTCGTGGCTTCCACCGCGGAAGGCTGCGGCACGGCTTCCGGCGCAGCCGGAATGTCGGCCAGCACCGGCTCCGCGGCCTGCGCCTTGCGGATGGCGTGATACGCGAGACCGGTGCCGGCGGGGATCAGCCGGCCGACGATCACGTTCTCCTTCAGGCCGCGCAGCTCGTCGCGCTTGCCCATGATCGCCGCCTCGGTGAGAACCCGCGTGGTCTCCTGGAACGACGCCGCCGAGATGAACGAATCGGTCGACAGCGACGCCTTGGTGATGCCCAGCAGGATGTTGCGGAACGCGGCCGGCTTCTTCCCGGCCTTGAGCGCTTTCTCGTTCTCCTCCAGCACCTCGGCGCGCTCGACCTGCTCGCCCATGATGAACGGCGAGTCGCCCGGCTCCTCGACCTCGATCCGGCGCAGCATCTGGCGCACGATCACCTCGATGTGCTTGTCGTTGATCTTCACGCCCTGCAGGCGGTACACGTCCTGCACCTCGTCGATGATGTAGCGCGCGAGCTCCTCGATGCCGAGCAGGCGCAGCAGGTCGTGCGGATCCACCGGGCCGTCGACGATCATCTCGCCCTTGTTGACCACCTGGCCGTCGTGCACCAGCAGGTGCTTGTCCTTGGCGATCAGGTACTCGTGCTCCTGCTTCTCCAGGTCGGTGATCACCAGGCGCTGCTTGCCTTTGGTGTCCTTGCCGAAGCTCACGGTGCCAGTGACTTCCGCGAGCATGCCCGCGTCCTTCGGCGAGCGCGCCTCGAACAGCTCGGCGACCCGCGGCAGACCGCCCGTGATGTCGCGCGTCTTCGAGACTTCCTGCGGGATGCGCGCCAGCACTTCGCCGACCTGCACCTGCTGGCCGTCGCGCACGGCGATCACCGCGCCCACCGGGAAGCTGATGTTCACGCCGTGGTCGGTGCCCGCGATGCGCACCTCTTCGCCCGCTTCGTTGATCAGCTTCACCGAGGGACGCTGGCCTTTGCTCGCCGCCGTGGTGCGCCGCTTGGCGTCGATCACCACGAGGGTGGAGAGGCCGGTCACGTCGTCGATCTGCTTCGCGACGGTGGCCCCTTCCTCGACGTGCTCGAACTTCACCGTGCCGGCGTACTCGGTGATGATGGGACGGTGGTGCGGGTCCCAGTTGGCGAGCGACTTGCCCGCGCGCACCTGGTCGCCGTCGGAGGCGAGCAGCAGGGCGCCGTACGGCACCTTGTGGCGCTCGCGCTCGCGGCCGTTGTCGTCGGTGATGATCACTTCGCCGGAGCGCGAGATCACGACCTTGTCGCCCTTGGCGTTGCCCACATACCGCATGGTCGACGTGAAGCGCACGGTCCCGGAGGACTTCGCCTCGACGTTGCTCTGCACCGCGGTCCGCGATGCCGCGCCGCCGATGTGGAAGGTGCGCATCGTCAGCTGCGTGCCCGGCTCGCCGATCGACTGCGCGGCGATCACGCCGATCGCCTCGCCGACGTTGACCAGCGATCCGCGGCCGAGGTCGCGGCCATAGCACTTGGCGCAGACGCCCCAGCGGGTGTCGCAGCTAAGCGCGGTACGAACCTTGACCTCGTCGATGCCCAGAGCGTCGATCTGCTCGACAGAATCCTCGTCGATCAGCGTTCCGGCGGCATAGAGCACGTCCTGGGTCTCGGGATGCAGCACTTCGATCGCCAGCGCGCGGCCGAGGATGCGCTCCCTGAGCGCCTCCACCACTTCGCCGCCCTCGACCAGCGCTTTCATGGAGACGCCGTTCTGCGTCTTGCAGTCGTCTTCGGTGACCACGAGGTCCTGCGTCACATCGACCAGGCGCCGCGTCAGGTAGCCCGAGTTCGCGGTTTTAAGGGCCGTATCGGCAAGACCTTTACGCGCGCCGTGGGTGGAGATGAAGTACTGCAGCACGTTGAGGCCTTCGCGGAAGTTGGCGGTGATCGGCGTCTCGATGATCGAGCCGTCGGGCTTCGCCATCAGACCGCGCATGCCGGCGAGCTGGCGGATCTGCGCCGCGGAGCCGCGCGCGCCGGAGTCGGCCATCATGTAGATGGAGTTGAACGCCTCCTGCTTCACCTTCTTGCCGTGGCGGTCCACGACCTCCTCGCTGCCGAGCTGCTCCATCATGGACTTGCCGACCTGCTCGCCGCAGCGCGACCAGATGTCGACCACCTTGTTGTAGCGCTCGCCGGCCGTGACCAGGCCCGAGGTGTACTGCACCTCGATTTCCTTGACCTCGGCTTCGGCGGACTTGATGAGGTCCTGCTTCTGCGACGGGATCGTCATGTCGTGCACGCCGAAGGAGATTCCCGCCTTGGTGGCGATCGTGAACCCCGCCTGCATCAGCTTGTCGGCGAAGATCACCGTCTCGCGCAGCCCGCAGAGGCGAAAGCCGATGTTGATCAGCTTGGAGATCTCCTTCTTCTTCAGCGCTTTGTTGAGCAGCGCGAAGGACAGCCCGGCCGGCAGGATTTCCGACAGGAGCGCGCGTCCGATCGTCGTCTCGTAGCGCGTGATCTTCTCGGAAATCTCGCCTTCCTCGGAGAGCAGCTTTTCCTTGATGCGCACCGAGACGCGCGCGTGCAGGTCGACCTGCCGCGAGTCATAGGCGCGGTGCACTTCGGCCAGGTCGGCGAAGCTCATGCCCTCGCCCTTGGCGTTCACGTGCTCGCGCGTGGCGTAGTACAGGCCGAGCACGATGTCCTGCGACGGCACGATGATCGGCTCGCCGTTGGCGGGCGAAAGCACGTTGTTGGAGGCGAGCATCAGCGTGCGCGCTTCCATCTGCGCTTCGGCGCAGACGAGCGGATGCAGCTGGATCGCCTTGCCCTCGATCAGCACCGGCTCGAAAGCCTGGATGCCCAGGCGGTGCAGCGTCGGCGCGCGGTTCAGCATCACCGGGTGCTCGCGGATCACTTCCTCGAGGATGTCCCAGACCTCCGGCACTTCCTGCTCCACCAGGCGCTTGGCGGCTTTGATGGTGGTGGCGAGACCCAGTAGTTCCAGTTTGTTAAAGATAAACGGCTTGAACAGCTCCAGGGCCATCTTCTTCGGCAGGCCGCACTGGTGCAGCTTGAGCTGCGGGCCGACGACGATGACCGAGCGGCCGGAATAGTCGACGCGCTTGCCGAGCAGGTTCTGGCGGAAGCGGCCGCCCTTGCCCTTGATCATGTCGGCGAGCGACTTGAGCGGGCGCTTGTTGGCGCCGGTCTTGAGCGGGCGCTTGTTGGCGCCGGTCATCGCCTTGCCGCGGCGGCCGTTGTCGAGCAGCGAATCGACGGCTTCCTGCAGCATCCGCTTTTCGTTGCGGACGATGATTTCAGGGGCTTTGAGCTCCAGCAGCCTTTTCAGCCGGTTGTTTCTGTTAATGACTCTCCTGTACAAGTCATTAAGGTCGGACGTGGCAAAGCGTCCACCGTCCAGGGGCACGAGCGGGCGCAGCTCCGGCGGCAGCACCGGCAGCACTTCCATCACCATCCAGTCGGGCTTGATGTTCGAGGCCTTGAAGCCCTCGAGCACCTTCAGGCGCTTCGCGATCTTCTTGATCTTCGCGTCGCTCGAGGTGGCCTCGAGCTCCTTGCGCAGGTTGTCGATCTCCTTGTTGTGCTCGATCGAGCGCAGCAGCGAGCGGAGCGAGCGGATGCCTTCGGCGCCCATCGCCGCGGAGAAGTCGTCGCCGAACTCCTCGACCTTGGCGAGATAGTCGTCCTCGGTGAGGAGCTGGCAGCGCTTGAGCGGCGTGAGGCCCGGGTCGGTCACCACATAGGCTTCGAAGTACAGCACGCGCTCGATGTCCCGGAGGGTCATATCCAAAACCAAACCCAACCTGGAAGGAAGAGATTTCAAAAACCAGATATGGGCAACGGGCGAGGCGAGCTCGATGTGGCCCATGCGCTCGCGGCGTACCTTGGCAAGCGTGACCTCGACACCGCATTTTTCACAAATGACGCCGCGGTGCTTCAGGCGCTTGTACTTGCCGCAAACGCACTCGTAATCCTTGATCGGCCCGAAAATGCGCGCGCAGAAGAGGCCGTCGCGCTCGGGCTTGAAGGTGCGGTAGTTGATGGTCTCCGGCTTCTTCACCTCGCCGTAGGACCAGGAGCGGATCTTCTCCGGCGAGGCGAGGCCGATGCGGATCGCATCGAATTCCTCGGTCTGCTGGACCTGCTTGAAGAGCTCGAGTAGTGCTTTCATTTAGAACCTCTCCAGATCGATGTCGATGCCAAGGGAGCGAATCTCCTTCACGAGCACGTTGAACGACTCCGGCATGCCGGCGTCGATCTTGTGGTCGCCCTTGACGATGTTCTCGTACACCTTCGTGCGGCCGGTGATGTCGTCGGACTTCACCGTCAGCATCTCCTGCAGCGTGTAGGCCGCGCCGTACGCTTCGAGCGCCCAGACCTCCATCTCGCCGAAGCGCTGGCCGCCGAACTGCGCCTTGCCGCCCAGGGGCTGCTGCGTCACCAGGCTGTACGGTCCGGTCGAGCGCGCGTGCATCTTGTCGTCGACCAGGTGGTGCAGCTTCAGGACGTGCATGTAGCCCACGGTGACGTTGCGGTCGAACGCCTCGCCGGTCCGGCCGTCGAAGAGCTGCACCTGCCCGGACTGCGGCAGGCCGGCCATCTCCAGCATGCCGTTGATCTCGGCCTCGGCGGCGCCGTCGAACACCGGCGTCGCGAACGGCACGCCTTCCTTGAGGTTGTGCGCGAGCGCGAGCACTTCCTCGTCGGTGAGCTTCGACACGTCCTCGTCCCGGCCGCTGTAGATCGTTTCCACGGTCTTGCGGAGCTCCTGGACCTTTTCGTGCTGCTTGAGGAGCGCGCCGATCTTGAGTCCCAGACCTTTCGCCGCCCAGCCCAGGTGCGTCTCCAGGATCTGGCCGACGTTCATCCGCGACGGCACGCCGAGCGGGTTGAGCACGATGTCGACGGGGGTGCCGTCGGCCATGTGCGGCATGTCCTCGACCGGGGTGATCTTCGAGATCACGCCCTTGTTGCCGTGGCGGCCGGCCACCATCTTCAGCACGCCCGGCGGCAGCTCGTCGCCCTGGGTGAGCTTCTTCCTCTTCGCCTCGAACATGACGTCGAACTCGCGGCGCTTCTGGGCGAGGGACTCCTTCAGGCCCTCGACCTGCGCGGCGGCCTCCTCGTTGCCCAGGCGGATGTCGAACCAGTCGAATTTCTCGAGGGTCGCGATATAGTCCTTCGTGACCTTGGTGCCCTTCGCGAGCCGCTTCGGTCCGCCGTTGGCGACCTTGCCCGTAAGCAGGCGCTCGAGGCGCTCGAAAGTGTCGCTTTCCACGATTCGCATCTGGTCGGCGAGGTCGGTCTTGTAGCGCTTGAGCTCGTCCTCGATGATCGACTGGCTGCGCTTGTCGCGCTCGATGCCCTCGCGGGTGAAGACCTGGACGTCGATCACGGTGCCGCTGATGCCCGAGGGCACGCGCAGCGAGGTGTCCTTCACGTCGGAGGCCTTCTCGCCGAAGATCGCCCGCAGCAGCTTCTCTTCCGGGGTGAGCTGGGTCTCGCCTTTCGGCGTCACCTTGCCGACCAGCACGTCGCCCGCCTCGACCTCGGCGCCGATGTACACGATGCCCGACTCGTCCAGCCGCGCGAGCTGCGCTTCGGAGAGGTTCGAGATGTCGCGCGTGATCTCTTCCGGCCCGAGCTTGGTGTCGCGCGCGACGACCGTGAGCTCCTCGATATGGATCGACGTGAAGCGGTCTTCGCCGACCACACGCTCCGAGATCAGGATCGAGTCCTCGAAGTTGTAGCCGTTCCACGGCATGAACGCGACCATCATGTTCTGGCCGAGCGCGAGCTCGCCGAGGTCGGTGGAGGCGCCGTCGGCCACCACGTCGCCCTTGGCGAGGCGCTCGCCCTGCTTCACGATCGGGCGCTGGTTGATGTTGGTGTTCTGGTTCGAGCGCGTGTACTTCGTCAGCTTGTAGATGTCCACGCCGACGTCGCCGGCGACGGTCTCGTCGTCGTTGACGCGCACCACGATGCGGTTGGCATCGACGTAGTCGACGACCCCGCCGCGCAGGGCGATCACGCAGGTTCCCGAATCCACCGCCGCCGTGCGCTCCACGCCGGTGCCGACCAGCGGCTTCTCCGGGCGCAGGCAAGGCACGGCCTGGCGCTGCATGTTCGAGCCCATCAGGGCGCGGTTCGCGTCATCGTGCTCGAGGAACGGAATGAGCGAGGCCGCCACCGAGACGATCTGCGAGGGCGCCACGTCCATGTACTGCACTTCCTCGGGCGACTTCAGCTCGAACTCGTTCTTGAAGCGGCAGGAGACCAGCGTGTCGACGAGCTTGCCGCTCTTGTCGATCGAGGCGTTCGCCTGCGCGATCACGTAGTTGCCTTCCTCGATGGCCGACAGGTAGCTGATGTCGCTCGTGACCTTGCTGTCCTTCACCTTCCGGTACGGCGTCTCGAGGAAGCCGTAGCGGTTCGTCCGCGCATAGAGCGCGAGCGAGTTGATGAGGCCGATGTTCGGACCCTCGGGCGTCTCGATCGGGCAGACGCGGCCGTAGTGGGTCGGGTGCACGTCGCGCACCTCAAATCCCGCCCTTTCCCGGGTGAGACCACCCGGTCCAAGGGCGGAAACCCTTCTCTTGTGCGTGATCTCGGACAGGGGATTGGTCTGGTCCATGAACTGCGACAGCTGACTGGAGCCGAAGAACTCCTTGATCGCCGCCGAGATCGGCTTGGCGTTGATCAGGTCATGCGGCATCAGGTTCTCGGACTCGGCCTGCGACAGGCGCTCCTTCACGGCGCGCTCGACGCGCACCAGGCCCGCGCGGAACTGGTTCTCCGCGAGCTCGCCCACCGAGCGCACGCGCCGGTTGCCCAGGTGATCGATGTCGTCGATCTCGCCGCGCCCGTTGCGCAGCTCGACCAGGATCCGGATCACCTCGACGATGTCCTTCGGGCTGAGCGTCATGCGGTGCTCGATCTTCACCTCGAGCTTGCCCTTGTCGATGCCCTTGGACTTGAGGTCGTGGAACATCTTGTCGACCGCCGCCTGGGCCTCGGCCTCGCTGGAGACGCCTTCGAGGCTCACCTTGTTGAGCGAGAGCTCGGGCGCGTTCTTCCAGTAGGCGCGCAGGTCGGCCTCGGCCTCTTTCGGCAGCGCCGTGTTCTTGAAGCGCAGCTGCCAGCTGAACTCGCTCGGCGCGTTGATGCGGCGGTTGAACTTCATGCGGCCGACCGCGGACAGGTCGTAGCGCTCCTCGGCGAAGAACAGGCCATTGAACAGCGCCTCGACCGCGTCTTCCGTCGGCGGCTCGCCGGGACGCATCATGCGGTAGATCGCCACGCGCGCCTGGTTCAGGTCGACGGTCTCGTCGGCGCGCAGGGTCTGGGAGATGTACGGCCCCTGGTCGAGGTCGTTGGTGAACAGCGTCTGGACCTTGTCGACTTTCGACTCGCGCAGCTGGGCGAGCAGCGTCTCGGTGATCTCGTCGTTGGCGTTGGCGATGATCTCGCCGGTGTCCTTGTTGATGACGTTGTGCGCGAGCGTGCGGCCGATGATGAAGTCATCGGGCGCGGTGATCTTCTTCAGCCCGGCGGCCTCCATGTCGCGGATGTGCTTGACCGTGATGCGCTTGTCCTTGGCGACGAGCGTCTTGCCCGACTTGTCGTTGATGTCGAAGCGCGCGACTTCGCCGCGCAGGCGCTCGGGCACCACCTCGAACAGCACGTGGTTGTTCTCGATGTGGAAGCTGTCGAACGCGAAGAACTCCTTCAGGATCCGCTCGGGGGTGTAGCCCAGGGCCTTCAGGAGGATCGTCACCGGCATCTTGCGGCGCCGGTCGACGCGGAAGAACACCACGTCCTTCGGGTCGAACTCGAAGTCCAGCCACGAGCCGCGGTAGGGAATGACGCGCGCGGAGAACAGCAGCTTGCCGCTGGAGTGCGTCTTGCCGCGATCGTGCTCGAAGAACACGCCCGGCGAGCGGTGCAGCTGCGACACGATGACGCGCTCGGTGCCGTTGATGATGAACGAGCCGGTGGTGGTCATGAGCGGG
>WNFL01125379.1_pt3 | contig 27020 bp, 28 predicted proteins | sample 5400361 | NCBI WGS metagenome assembly WNFL01 (sample SAMN13153351, study PRJNA577476) | soil metagenome | isolation source: 40 cm soil on Douglas fir-dominated hillslope | place: USA:California | collected 2013-09-17
CCGACTGGATGGCGGCGAGCATGCGCGGATCGTTCCCGGCCAGGAAGGCCGTAATGGCGGAAACCAGGCCGGGGCGATCGATCAGCGACTGTTCGGCCATACCGTGGGGAGACATTGTTACCCCTGCCGCTGCCGGCTGCAATCGGAGCACCGGCGGTCAGGGTTTGCGGATCGCCGGGACGTCCACTATCCGCACGGTCCCTGCGGGCGGCGGATCCTCGACAGCACGCACGAGCGCGTTGACCATCTGCCCGACCGTCACGAGCCCGAGCCGCAGCGCGCCCTCGCGCCAGGCGGGAACGACACCGGCTACCGCATAAAACGGGATAAGAAGGATGGGCCACCGATGGCCTGCTCACCTTCCGCGCGAACGGCCAGATACGCGCGCATCACCGGCGCTGGCTGCGCCACGCTGATGTAGACAAGCTGCGACACGCCAACGCGCGTCGCCGCCGCGACCGAGGCACGAATCGACGCGAGATCCACGCGCACGAACTCCGCGGCCTTCGCGGGGCTCGGATGCGGCGTGCCGACCAGATGCACGAGCGTGTCGCTCGGCCGAAGAGCGGCGGCCACCGAGTCGGTGTCGAGCGCGTCTCCGACGATCGCGGTCGCGCCGGCCGGAACCAGCCCGGCAGACGAAGCGCGAGCCAGTGCGCGAACACGATGGCCGCGCGTGACGAGACGCCCAATCAGACGGCGGCCGATATAGCCCGTCCCGCCGGTCACGCAAACGTCGCGAGATGTGATCATGCGCGCTCCCTGACGACCGCCCGTCTCATGGCGTCCACGGAATCGCGGCGAAAACGCGATTGGAGGGCGCGGACGATCGGGTAACCAACGCGGGCCAGCCATGCGCGCGGCCGCGACGCCGCGAGAATCCGGTACACCACATCGCCGGACTCGCGGAGAGACACTTCGAAGAGCTCTTGACCCTGTTCTGCGTGGTTCGTCAACGTGGCGTAGACGAAACCATTTCGTCTGGTACCGCCGTGGTCGCTCACGACGTTCACTACGCGGCATCCGTTCAGCGACCAGAACCCAAGATGACGGATGACGACGGCGACAACGGTCCCCGGCGCGATAGGCGCGCCGGCCGGTGCGATGCGGACCCAGCCGAGCTCGAAATGCCGCCATGCGGCCAGCGCCGCCGCCGCGGCTGCGAAGTCGTCAGGACCATGTCCGACAGTCGCAATCGTCTCGTCGATGGTGAAGCCGCGGATCGCGTTCCGGCCACTCTCGGTGGCGATACTCACGTCGTCGTACGACAACCCTCGCCCGCGCGACTCTTCCAGGAATCGTTCGACCTGCCGGGGAGATGGACGGCTGATCAGGAACACTTCAGGGCCGCGGGTATCTCGCTCGCGCTTGTCAGCACCCGATGCGCCGGATCGAACCGGCCGCCGCGGGTCAGCGCCGTCGGCACCACGATACAGCGGACGCCAGCGCGCGTCGCGGCTTGCAGGCCCCGTTCGGAATCCTCGATCGCCATGCACACGTCGGCTGAGACACCGCTTCGCTCGACAGCCTTGAGATACGGATCCGGGTACGGCTTCACGCGCGGGTAATCGCTCGCGGTGAGCACGAAGTCGAAGTACTGGAGGAGGCCGGTGTGCTCGTGAATGAGATCGAAATGATCTTTTCTGGAGCTGGTGACCACGCCCATCACGTACCGGCCGCGAAGCGCGCCAAGCGTCTCGACGATGCCGGGAATCAGGCGTGGTCCCTGCTGGAGCCAGCGGCCGTAGAGCTCGTTCCGTTCCTCGCGCAGCCGGGCGATGTCGTCCGCACCGATGCCCCGCTCCGCGGCCAGATGCCAGGCGCCGTGCCCGTCGACGAGAAAGAGATCGATGTACTGCTGCTCGGTGAGGGAAATGCCGACCGATTGGAGCACGTGCTGCGTCGCCTGAAAGTACAGGTGCTCGGTGTCGACCAGCACGCCGTCGTTGTCCCAGAGGATCGCTTCGATCACGCCACTCTCAGTGCCCGTCGCTTCAATTCAGTGCGGAATACATCGTCAGGGTTTCAGCTTCGGTCGGCGGACTCAGGATGTAGCGCACGCACAGCTGCTCCACCATCGGGAATCCGGTGGCACGAACCCTTCCCGCAGCCCCCTCGAAGTCGTAGTCGGTTCGACGAAAATCGACGGCGTGGGGTCCGCCAAGGAGCAGCCAGTACGCACCCTGCGGCCGAGAAAACGGCATGCCGATGCTTCCGGCGTTGACGACTCGCGTGCCGCCGACCATTCGATCGAACTGCATGTGCGTGTGGCCGCAGACGACGAGGGCAGCGTTGACTCCCGCGAACATCGGAGCGACGCGATCCTCCGGTGTCAGACGCGTGAAGCCCTCGTTGTCGTGTCGAGGCGTTGCGTGGCAGAAGAGGACGTCGCCGATCCCGCGCACTTCGATCCGGCACGTGAGCGGCCAGGTAGAGAGCCAGACGCGGTGCTGCTCGAGCATGCGCTCCGCGTCCCAACGGATGACGTCGCGATACGGCTCCGGCACCTCGCTGATGTCTTTGCCGTCAGCCTGAGCGAGCACAATGCCTTCACCGTTCCCGTGGATACATTCCACCGGAACGTCAAGGCCCGACAACACCGTGAGCGCCGCCGCCGACATGGGCCCTGGAAGCACGTCGCCGCCGATCACGACCAGGTCGACACGCGCCCGACGAACCTCTTCGAGAACCGCCTCCAGTGCCGGAACGTTGCCGTGAATGTCGTACAGCGCGGCCACTCGGGATGCCGATCTCATCTGGTTCCCCCCGAACCTCTGGATTCTACGATGCGCCCCGCCTGGCGAGCAGGATGCCGGCGATCACGATCGATCCGCCGGCCCCTTGCACCATCGTCAGCGGCTCGCCGAGAAACGCCCATGCCAGGATCGCCGCCACGACGGGCTGGATGAGGAGCGTCAGCGAGGAAAACGTGGCCGGCAGCCACGCCATCGAAAACGTGACGAGTCCCTGCCCGCCGACGTGCACGATCCAGCCGAGCGCGAGCAGGATGACCCATCCCGCCAGCATCGTGGGGACAAACACCGCCTCGAAGATCAACGCGACGGGCAGGATGCAGACGGCCGCGGCGACGGTGCTCCAGAGCATGACGACACCAGTCGGGAAGACACTCCGGGCGCGGCCGAGCAGCACGAAGTAGCCAGCGTAGAAGCACGCGGCACCGAGCGCGACGCCGTCGCCACGCATGTGCCCACCGCCGACGCCGGCTGGGCCGCCGTTCAACACCACGACGCCGGCAACGCTCAGCAGGAGGCCCGCCAGAAAGATCCGGCTGGGCGGCCGTCGCAGGAAGATCCAGGTCGCGAGCGTCACGAACACGGGCGCCATGTTTGCCAGCAGCGTCGAGTTCGTGACGGATGTCAGGTGAAGCGAGATATGCCACGTGATCAGATCGCCCGCGAGCAGCACGCCGGGCAGTGCCGCGATGGCGTGTTCACGCCAGCCATGCGGAAGCGTGCGCGTGGCGCCGTCACGGCTCCCGCCGAACGCGAGAAGGAGCGGCACCAGGGCCAGCGCCGATCGCCAGAATGCCGTCGCAATCGGCCCGATGTGGGAGATTCTCACGAAGATCGGCGAGCAACCAAGGCAGATCCCGCCGAGCACGAGCGCGCCCAGCGCGCGGCCCTGTTTGTTCGCTAGCACGCGCTGACGCGGGATTTCTCGGCGTCGTAGAAGAGCAGATCGAAATTGCCGGGCGTGTACCCGAGGACTCGCAGCAGCAAGGCGACCTGTCCGCGGTGGTGCACACCGTGGTTGGCCGCGTGCTCGAGCATCTCACCGACCCGCATCGCGCGCGGGCCGGACTGCGGAAGGCTGAATTCAATCACGCGGGCGAGGTCGGTGTCTTTCAGGCTGGCGAGAAAGGCGCGCCCGTTCGCCTCGACCGTGCGCCACGTGTTGAGCACGGAGTCGACCGTCGGAAAATCGTCGGCCTTGAGCGCAGGGCCGCGCGACGGCCCGCCGCACCGATCGAACCATCCCCATTCCGCGCTGAGCGTATGAACGAGCGTGTTCCTGACCGATCCGTAGCTGCCGGCCACGTTCTGCGTGAACTGTTCGGGCGTCAGCTGCAGGACGGCGGCAAAAAGCTTCGCGTTTGCCCAGTAGCCGTAGTCGAAACGGCGCGTGAGATCGGCGACGGTCATCGTTCAGACGATCCTATCCGATCAGAAGTGCACCCGCAGGTCGCCGAAGCGCTCGACACGGAGCAGAGTTCCGCGGCCGGACCGGATCTCTTCCTTCTCGAGCACCCACGTGCGGGCATGCGGCACGAACACGGCGTTGAGCCCGGCCTCGAGCGCCGGGTTCACATCCGACTTCGGGCTGTTGCCGATCATCCACGACCGCGACGGCTCCATCGATCGATCGGCCACGAGCGCGCGGTACGCGTCGGCGTCCTTCTCGCGCACGATGCATGTCGACGCGAAGAACCCGGCAAGCCCCGAACGGTCGATCTTCAGCTTCTGCTCTTCGGGATGCCCCTTTGTGAACATCGTCAGCTCGTGCCGCCCGGCCAGATACACCAGCGTTTCAGGCACGTCCTCGATGACCTCCATGGGCTGCTCGAGGATCGCTTCGGCAAAACGCATCACCGTCCGCAGATCGAGGGGAGCGAGGGCGCGTTCGGAGAGCCGCTCGTAGCATTCGCGGAGATTGCGGGCGAAGTTGGCCGACCCGTAGCCGTGGATCCTGGCGTTGACCCGTTCGATGTCGTCGAGCACATCCCGCACCTGCACCGGCGTCATCGTCGAATGCGCGAGATATTCGACGAACTGGTCGAAGGCCCGCTCGAAGTAAATGTTGTTTTCCCAGAGCGTGTCGTCGGCGTCGATGATGAGATGCTGCCTCGGGAGTCTGCTCACGCGACTCAGGGAGCCTGGTGGCCGCCGAGCTGACGAAGGAACTCGTGGGTGTCGAGCCTGAGACTCAGGTAGACGATCCTGGCGTCTCGGATCTCGAAGACCTCGCGAAACCGCAGCGTCGCCTTGTTGCCGGTGGCCCTGAAGCCGCCGTAGCCTTTCATGTCGAAATCGCCGGAGTGCGTGCCGGTTGCGACGTAGTCGACTTCGTAGATGTCGTCGCCACGCTTCTCGACATGCTCGACGGTAATGTGGCCGTCTGGAAAGGCGCGCATCGAAGAATTCACCAGCTCCAGGTAACTGTCCCGGCCGTGGCCGCCGGGACCGAGCGCAGGATGTTCGATAACGGCGTCCGGCGCAAACAGATTCGCTCCGTCGGCAAACCGTCGTTCGTTGAAGCAGGCGTAGTACTCAAGAACGACGGGGTCCGGGGTCATCCGCCCGCGTATTGTACCGCCCGCCTATCTGGGCGTCGATGCAAACAGGACGTTGTAAAGAACCATCACGACAGTGACGGCGACGAGGTGCGCCATCGGCCCGGCGAGCAGCAGCCACCAGGGCCGCGACCGAAAAACGCCCAAACGGGAGATCGCCCACACGGCGGATGACGGAGTGACGACAAACAGGAGCCAGAACTGGACATCCTGCCCTGTCGGCATGGCTCGACCAAGGACGGCAAACTGCGCAAACGCGATGAGGCTGCTGACCGCCAGCGTCGCCGAAGCGGCGGCAAGAGCTCCGGCGCGACGCAAATTCATCCAGATCAGGCCGGCGGACACAACCAGCGAACAGACGATCAGGAACGGAAGTGAGATGGAAAGCACGTCACCGGGCCACTAACCGACCGATTTGCGAGGCGTTCGTCGCGGAAGGGCTGCGTGCGCGAGAATCGCTCCCGCGCAGGCCATTACGTGATCTTTGCGCCAAGGGGGACCGAGTGGTTTTCCGAGCGCTTTCAACTCACGGTCAAGGTCGCGAGTGGTCACTCCCCAGGCTTGTGCCGCACGCTCAATGACAGTGGCCTTTTCGAAATGGAATACGCGCAGTTTGAGGTGCGTCGCTGCACCCGTGATGGATTGGTGATAAATCATGCCGTCAGCGCGATACATGATCCAGGGATTCGCGTGAACCTCCGCAACAGTAGCTGGGAGGCCATCAAGGGGAGGAACTCTGATTGAGATTCCACGACACTTTGCAGGCGCGAGGTCGCTGAATTAGCGACGACAAGGCGATCGTCGCGAGCTCCTTGGCGCGTGTCCTCACCGCTCGAACGAGTGCCTCCGCCTCTGAATGCGGCACGCGCAGCGCGTCATGGTGATAAGGAGAGGAAGGCAGTTGCCGATCAAGCAGCTCGACACGCCGCCGATCGAGGAGAGTCGCGGTGTGGCCTGAGGTAGTGACGCTTACCAGGTTGGCCATTCCGTAGTGATCATCGATGCCGATTGCGTAATCGCGTACCAAGTACATCCACCCGGTTCAACTTCTGATCACGCAGGCCGATGTGCCTTGAGGAAGGAATGAATCTGGCGCACCGCCAGGGGAATTCGCTCCTTGGGTTCTTTCCAGGGGAAGATGCTCACCTCAGCCTTCGGGGCGAGCATCGCGCACTCCATGGCGACGGCATATGGGTGCGCGGGGACTTCGTCCGGCAGGACCAGGATCGGGTTCTGGCAATTACGCACGAAATCGCGCGTCACGGTGAAGACGAAATCGGCGTCGGTTTCGAACATCCTGGTCGCAAATTGATCGGCCGTCTGCATCGGGATCTCGGGCCGCTTCGCGGTCAGCGCCGGACCCCAGGTCTTCCAGAATGTGCCTGGGTACTTAGCGTCGCGCATCTCCGGACGCCACCCGACGGGCTGAGCCAACACGGCTGCGGCAATGCGAGTGGGTGCGCGCTTCAGAAGACTCCAGATGAAGGGGCCGCCAATGCAGAAACCCATCACCGAGAACTTGTCGATGCCCAGATGATCCATCAGGCCGAGCTGGTCGTCGGCGTAGGATTCCCACGGCCGATCGACTTCGACAGGGCCGGTGGACTGGCCGCTGGGGGCGTTGCGCAGGTCCGCTGTGATGCAGCGATATTCTCCCTTGAACTCCTCGATCGCATTAAAGGGCGAGTTGCCGGTAAAGAAGGCGATGGTCGAGTTCAACCCTCCGCCGGGAAGCAGTAACAGCGGGAAGCCTGACCCAGCCTCCTCGTAATAGATGCGAACCGGGCCTTTTTCGTAGAACTTGCCAGTCCCTGTTTTGCCCGACTGCTGAGCAAACACACGCGGCACGGCGGCCGTTGCCGCCGCCGCAGCTCCGGCTTTCAATACGGTACGTCTGGTCCAACCCATAATCGGCGCCCTCCTTCGTCTGGCTAGATCTTAAGAGGGTTCGACTCAGAAGATCGAAGAGATCGACGCGGCGGCGAGATCGAGGAAGCGGGTTGGGAGAATCCCGAGATAGACAATCGCAATCGCGGAGACGACGAGTGCGGCGCCGGCGATCTTCGGCACGGCCGGGAACCGCGCCATCGTCTCGCTCGACGGGGTCATGTACATCATGACGATGATGCGGAGATAGAAGAACACCGAGACGACGCTCGTCAGGACGCCGATGATCGCCAGCCAGACGAAGCCCGATTTGATCGCGGCGCTGAACACGTACCACTTCGCGATGAAGCCCGCCATCGGCGGGAAACCGCCGAGCGAGAGCAGGAAAATCGTCATCAGCGCGGCAAGACCGGGATGATCGTGCCAGAGACCCGCGTAGTCGGCGACCTTGTCGTTCGGCCGGTCGCGATCTTCGAGCAGCACGATGACGCCGAACGCGCCGATGTTCGTCACGGCATAGGTCAGCAGGTAGAAGAGCACCGCGCCCTTGCCGAGGTCGTTGCCGGACACGAGCGCGAGCAGCAGGTAGCCGCCGTGCGCGATGCTCGAGTACGCGAGCATCCGCTTGACGTTGGTCTGCGCCACGCCCACCACCGTCCCCACGATCATCGTCGCCGCCGCCACCGGCCAGAGCACGGCGCCCCAGCTGGCGCGCAGCGGCTCGAGCGCGGACAGAAAGACGCGGACGAATGCCGCGAACGCCGCGGCCTTCACGCCCGTGGACATGAACGCCGTCACCGGCGGAGGCGCACCTTCGTACGCGTCCGGCGTCCACATGTGAAACGGGACGGCCGACACCTTGAATGCAAATCCGACGAGCAGCAGGCCGACAGCGATGAGCTGCATCGGCGTCGGGTTCAGCGCCTGGGCCGACAGGACGCTGCCGATGCGATCCAGATGCGTGCTGCCGGTGACGCCATACGTGAATGCGATGCCGTAGAGGAAGAACGCGCTCGAGAACGCGCCGAGCAGGAAATACTTGAACGCCGCCTCCGTGGCGATGGGTGAATCCCGCCGGATGCCGGTCAGCACGTAGACGGCAAGCGACAGCACCTCGAGCGCCAGGAAGATGACGATGAGGTCGGTGGCGGTCGCCATCAGCATCATGCCGGCCAGCGCGAAGAGCATGAGCGCGTAGTATTCGCCGCGAGGCAGATCCTCGCGATCGATCGACGGCGGCGAAATGGCGATCGACAGAATGCCCACAACGACCAGGACGCCGGTGACGAACAATCCGAAATTGTCGGCAGAGACGAGGCCGAAGCTCGACGCGTGATGGTCCCACAACGCCACGCACGCGAGCGCGGCGCCGGCGAGACCGATGACGCCCAGCGGCGCGATCGGCATCCGCTCGCCAGGCGCGCTGAAGGCCTCGGCAATCATGGCCGCGATGCCCGCCGCTACCACGCAGGCCATGGGGACGACGGCGTTCATGGATGCGATCATCTCGGGGCTCGGGGCTCGGGGCTCGCCACGCTCGCTTCGATCCGCGCCGGCGTGCTCCCCTGCTGGATCTGATTGAGCATCCGCTCAACGGAGGGTCCCGTCGGGTTCAGGAAGATATTCGGAAAAATGCCCATCAGGATCGCGACCGCGATCATCGGCACGATGACGACCCACTCGCGAAGCCGCAGGTCCACGAGCCGGGCGTTCTTCTCGTTCGTCACGGTGCCGTAATTGACGCGCTGGAACATCCACAGCATGTAGGTCGCGGACAGAATCACGCCCGTCGCCGCGAGTCCGGCCATCCGCGGATTCCACTTGAACGCGCCGAGCAGAATCAGGAACTCGCCGACAAACCCGTTCAATCCGGGCAGCCCGATCGACGACAGCGTGACAATGAGAAACGCGGCCACGAGGTGCGGGGTGACCTTCTTGAGCCCGCCGTACTCGGCAATGAGCCGCGTGTGCCGGCGGTCGGACAGCATGCCGACAATGAGGAAAAGCGCGCCGGTGCTGATGCCGTGCGCGATCATCTGGTACAGCGCGCCCTGGGTGCCCTGGGTGTTCATCGCCGCGATGCCGAGCACGACAAACCCGAGGTGGCTCACGCTGGAATAGGCCACCAGCTTCTTCATGTCGGGCTGCACCATCGCCACCAGGGCGCCGTAGATGATGCCGACGACCGCCAGCGTCGCCAGCAGCGGCGCAAACATGACAGCGGCCACTGGAAACAGCGGGAAGGCGAACCGCAGCAGCCCGTACGTCCCCATCTTCAGCAGCACGCCGGCCAGGATCACCGACCCTGCCGTCGGCGCCTCGACGTGCGCGTCGGGCAGCCACGTGTGGAACGGGAACAACGGGACCTTGATCGCAAACGCCAGAGCGAACGCGAGGAACAGCCAGAACTGCGCCCGCGGCGAAATCGAGAGCTCGTAGAGCTGCAGAAGATCGAAGGTGTATTGACCGGTCGCGACGTTGTGAAGATACGCGAGGCCGAGAATCGCGAGCAGCATCAGCACGCTGCCGGCCATCGTGTACAGCAGGAACTTCACGGCGGCGTAGATGCGGCGGTCGTAGCCCCAGATCCCGATGAGGAAATACATCGGGATGAGCATCGCGTCCCAGAAGACGTAGAACAGAAACAGATCGAGCGAGACGAACACGCCGATCATCGCGCTTTCGAGCAGCAGGATGAAGATGGCGAACGCCCGGGCCCGCTGATGCACCGACTCCCACGAGCTGAGCAGCGCGATCGGCGTCAGAAACCCCGTGAGCACGACGAGCAGGAGGCTGATGCCGTCGACGCCGACAAAATAGCTGATGCCGAACGACGGGATCCATGCGTGCCGCTCGACGAACTGAAACTCGGCCGACGCCTGATTGAAGTGGTACCACAGCAGCAGCGTCTCGGCGAACACGAGCACGGACACCACGAGAGCGATCGCGCGGACTGTCGTTTCGCCCCGCTCGTCGTCCCGCACGAAGAGCAGAAGAAATGCGCCGACGATCGGCAGGAGGATGAGCGAGCTGAGAATCGGAAAAGTCATCAGCGCCAGAGAAAGTAGCCGAGAATCACGACGGCTCCCAGAAACAGCGACGTCGCGTACATCCGGACGGATCCGGTCTGGAACAGGCGCAGCACCTCGCCGGCGCCGCCGACGAGACTGCCGACGCCGTTCACGACGCGGTCGATCACGCCGATATCCACGCCCTTCCACAACCCCTCGTCCGAGACGATCTGTACCGGCTGGACGATGGCCGCGTCGTAGATCTCGTCGACGTAGTACTTGTTCGACAGCAGACGATGCAGGCCGGCCATGCGCTCGGCCACCCGATCCGCCGCGGACCGGTTGCTGAGAAAGAAATAGCCCGCGAGGCCGATGCCCGCGAACGCGACGGCCACCGACAGAATCATCAACGTCGTTTCCGGTCCGGACTCCACGGTGTCCGCGACAGCTCCCGCACCGAAACTCGGCGGGAGAAAGTGCTCGAACCGGCCGCCGAGGCCCAGCCATCCGGCGGCGATCGACCCGGCCGCGAGCACGACGAGCGCCAAGGCCATGGCCGGCGGCGCATCGTGCAAACGACCCCCATGGTTCGAGTGGTTCGAGGGGTTCTCGGAACGCACGCCGTGGAATGTCATGAAGACGAGACGGAACATGTAGGCGGCCGTCAGCAGCGCGGTCAGCAGGCCGACGCCCCACAACAGCGTGTGTCCGCTCGCAAACGTACGGAACAGGATCTCGTCCTTGCTGAAGAATCCGGCGAACGGCGGCACGCCCGCGATCGCGATCGCGCCGATCACGAACGTCCAGTAGGTGACGGGCAGCTCCTTCTTCAAGCCGCCCATGTGACGCATGTCCTGCTCGCCCGCCAGCGCGTGGATGACGGCGCCGGAGCCGAGGAACAGCAGCGCCTTGAAGAACGCGTGCGTAAAGAGATGGAAGATGCCGGCGGCGTAGGCGCCCACGCCCATCGCGAGGAACATGTAGCCGAGCTGTGAGACCGTCGAATACGCGAGGACCCGCTTGATGTCGTTCTGCACCAGGCCGATCGTGCCCGCGAGCAGCGCCGTCGCCGTCCCGACAATGGCGACGATGTTGAGCGTCAGCGGCGCGTGCCCGAACAGCACCGCATTCCTCCCGATCATGTACACCCCCGCCGTCACCATCGTCGCCGCATGAATGAGTGCGGAGACAGGCGTGGGGCCTTCCATCGCGTCCGGCAGCCAGACGTAGAGAGGAATCTGCGCGGACTTGCCGGTCGCCCCGACAAAGAGCAGCAGCGTGATGATCGAGACGGTGCCGAACGTGGTTTCGGGGCTCATCGCCGACACGCTGCGCGCCACGTCCTGAAAGTCGAGCGAGCCGAAGCGGACGACGATCAGCAGAACGCCGAGGATGAATCCCCAGTCGCCGATGCGGTTGACGATGAACGCCTTCTTGCCGGCGTCGGACGCCGATTGTTTCTGAAACCAGAAGCCGATCAGCAGATACGAGCAGAGGCCCACGCCTTCCCAGCCGACGAACATCACGAGGAACGAGGAGCCGAGCACCAGCACGAGCATGAACGCGGCGAAGAGATTCAGATACGAGAAGAACCGCGCGTATTCGCTCTCGGTTTCCTCGTGCATGTAAGCCGTCGAGTACACGTGGATCAGCGACCCGATGCCGGAAACGACGAGGATCATGACGGCAGCCAGCGGATCGAGCCGAAGGGCGAAGGGAACCGAGAAGTCCTGTCCGGATGTGATCCACGTGAACACACGCTGGACAACCGAGCGGTTCGCCGGCTCCAGCGCGACGAGCCTGACGACCGCGGCCACCGAAACCGCGAACGACAGCACCATCGCGCCGCACGCGATGATTCCGGCGGCAGCCTTGCTGAGACGACGCCCGAAGCTGGCGTTCAGCAGAAAGCCGACGAACGGAAACAGCGGGATCAGCAGCAGCATGTCACCACTTCAGGCTTCTGAACGTCTCGGGGTTCAGCGACTCGCGATGGCGGAACAGGCCGATGACGATCGCGAGGCCGACGGCGGCTTCGGCTGCGGCCACGGTCATCACGAAGAACACGATGATCTGGCCGTCGGCTGTGCCGAGCGCGCGGCCGAACGCGACGAAGCTCAGGTTCACCGCGTTCAGCATGATCTCGACCGAGAGCAGGATCGTGATGATGTTGCGGCGGACCAGCACACCCNNCGAGCGCCGGCATGTCAGGTCCTCGGCGGAGCCGATGCTCCGTCCTTTTTCGCGAGCACAACCGCGCCGACCATCGCCACGAGAATCAGAATCGACGTCACCTCGAACGGAAACGCGTACTCCGTGAACAGCGCCTGGCCGATCGCGCGCACGGAGCTGACCGCCGCGGCTGGAAACGCGCCGGTTTCGCCGCCGCCCCTCGTCAGCGCCCACACCAGTTCGGTCGCGAGTGCGACGGCGAGCACCCCGCCGAAACGCAGCGGACCCGGCTTTCGAAACGCGTGCAGCCGCTCGTCGCGCTCTGTCTCTTCGTGCGGCGCGTTGAGCAGCATGACGACAAACAGGAAGAGCACCATGATGGCGCCCGCATAGACGATGATCTGCGTGACGGCGACGAACGGCGCTTCGAGCAGCACATAGAGGCCCGACAGCGCGCCGAACGAGGCGATGAGCAGCAGGACGCTGTAAATGGGATTGCGCTGCGAGATCACCAGCAGCGACGCAATCACGGCGACAGCCCCGAACAGATAGAAGAGCGTCATCCGAAATACAGGACGCCGGCGGCGGTCGCCAGCAGGTTGACCACGGCAATCGGCAACAGAATCTTCCAGCCGAATTTCATCAGCTGGTCGTAGCGGTAGCGCGGCAGCGTCCATCGCATCCACACGTAGAAGAACAGCAGCGCGCCGACCTTGATCAGGAACCAGATCCAGCCGAGCGACTCGGGCAGGAACGGACCGTGCCAGCCGCCGAGGAACAGGTCCGTGGCCACGGCCGACACGGTCACCATGTTGATGTACTCCGCGAGGAAGAACATCGCGAAGCTCATGCTGCTGTACTCGGTGTGGTAGCCGGCGACGAGCTCCTGCTCCGCCTCAGGAAAATCGAACGGCGCGCGGTTGGTTTCGGCGATGCCCGCCGCGAAGTAGACCAGGAAACCGACGGGCTGCAGGAACACGAACCACTTCGGCAGGAACCCAAACCAGGTCCCGGACTGGCTGTTGACGATGCTCGAGAGCGAGAGCGAGTTGGCGACGAGCAGCACGCCCGCCAGCGCGAGCCCGTACGAAAGCTCGTAGCTGATCATCTGCGCCGAAGATCGCAGCCCGCCGAGCAGCGAGTACTTGCTGTTCGAGCTCCACCCGGCCAGCACGATGCCGTAGACGCTCATCGACGCGATCGCGAAAATCACCAGCACGGCCACGTTGACGTCGGCCACCTGCAGGCGAAGCGGTTCCTTCAGCAGCCCGAAGAACGTGGTGTCGGCGCCGAACGGCACGACAGCGAACGCCGCGAACGCACAGGTCGCCGAGATAACCGGCGCGAGCCCGAACAGGAGCCAGTCGGCGGCTTTCGGCCGCAGCTCCTCCTTGAACATCAGCTTGATCACGTCGGCAAACGGCTGCAGCAGACCCTGCCAGCCGACACGGATCGGCCCGCGCCGCTGCTGCAGCAGGGCGGCGAGCCGCCGCTCGACCCACACCATTGCGGCCGCCGAATGAAGCAACGCGACGAAGACGAAGAGCGTCAGCGCGAGCTGCGCGACGAGGAGCGGCGTGATCGTCAACCTAGTGCGCTCCCACGGGCTGGCTCGCGCGCCACGGGGCAGGCAGTGTGCATCGCCCCTCTCTGATGTGCGCTTCGTACTCGTGCCGGAAATGCCTGAGGGTCGTGATCACGGGTGTCGCCGCCGCGTCGCCGAACGCACACAGTGTTTTGCCCGCGATGTTCGCCGACACGCTCGACAGCAGATCGAGATCGCGCATCTGGCCTTCGCCGCGCTCGATGCGCGTGAGGATCTTGTGCAGCCAGTCCGTTCCCTCCCGGCAAGGAGTGCACTTGCCGCAGGACTCGTGACGATAGAAGTGCAGCAGGTTCTCGGCAAGCCAGACCATGCACGTCGTGTCGTCGAGCACGACGATGGCCGCCGATCCGAGGAGTGACCCGGCCTTCTGAATGGCGTCGAAGCTCGCCTGAGTGTCGAGCTGGTCGGGCATCAGAATCGGCACCGACGAACCGCCGGGGATGACCGCTTTGAGGGTGCGACCCTCGCGGACACCGCCCGCCCGGTCCTCGATGAGCTCGCGCAGCGTGATGTTCATCGACGCTTCGTAGACGCCCGGCCGTTTGACGTGTCCGCTCACGCAGTAGAGTTTCGGGCCGCCGTTCTTCTCCGGGCCAACCGACGTGTACCATTCCGCGCCCTTCGCCACGATGATGGGCACGTTGCAGAGCGTTTCGACGTTGTTCACCGCGGTCGGCTTGTTGTAGAGACCGACAACCGCCGGGAAGGGCGGCTTGTTCCGCGGCTGCGCGCGCTTGCCTTCGAGCGATTCGAGGAGCGCCGTCTCTTCGCCTGCTTCGTAGGCCCCCGCGCCTCGATGAACGAACACGTCGCAGTCGAACCCCGAGCCGAGGATGTTCCTGCCCAGGAAACCGCGCGCGTACGCCTCGTCGATGGCGCGTTCGAGGACGTGCTGCGCGTGCAGGAACTCGCCCCTTATATAGATGTAGGCGACCTTGGCGCCGATCGCGTAGCAGCCGATGGCGCAGCCTTCGATCAGCAGGTGCGGATTGCGCTCGATGAGCAGGTGATCCTTGAACGTGCCCGGCTCGCTTTCGTCGGCGTTGCAGGCGATGTACCGCGGCGTGACTTTCTTGTCGACGAACTGCCATTTCATGCCCGTCGGAAAACCGGCGCCGCCGCGCCCACGCAGGCCGGACGCCTTGACGATCTCGATGATCTCGTCCGGCTTCCTGCCCAGCGCGATCTTGAGCGCGTTGTACCCCTCGTGCTGGAGATAGAAATCCAGGGTGAACGAGTTGGGCTCGCGCACGTACTTTGTGAGGATCGGGTCCATTTTCAGCGTCTGTTCGTGCCTTCGTGATTCATCGTCGTCGCTACTTATGCTCGATCACGTGATGGCAACCTGAGAGCGCGGCGTCGCCCCGTGTGCGAAGGTCATCGATGAGCCGGCCCGCGTCCTCAGGCTTCAGGCACTCGTGCCACGCGTCGTTGACCATCACGACGGGCGCGCGATCGCAGGCCCCCAGGCATTCCACCTCGAGCAGCGTGAAGGTCCCGCTCGGATCGGTTTCGCCGGGCCTGATGCTCAGCTTCTCCATCAGGCTTTCGGTCACGCGCCCGGCGCCGTTGAGCGCGCAGGAGAGCGTGCGGCACACCTGCAGCACGAACTTCCCGACCGGCCGCGTGTAGAACATCGTGTAGAACGACACGACGTCCTCGACATCCGCACGCGTGATCCCGAGAAGCCCGGCGACGTGACGAATCGCGTTTGCCGTGATGTAACCCTGCTGGTACTGCGCCAGGTACAGCGCCGGCAGAACGGCGGAACGGCGCTGATCCTCCGGGTAACGGGTGATGAGCTGGTCGAATCGCGCGCGATTCTCCGCGGTGTATTCGAAGGGCGGCCCTTCGTCCTCGAGCTGGCGCGACGATTTGTGGAACGTCGCGCCGTACGCCATCTTGGGATGAAAGCTCACCGGTCCACGTCTCCCATGACGACGTCGATGGAACCGATGACGGCAATGACGTCAGCGATGAGGCCGCCGACGATCATGCGTTCGAGCGCCTGACAGGCGAGCAGCGACGGCGCCCGCGATTTGATGCGCCACGGCCGATTCGTGCCGTCGGAGAATATTGAAAAGCCCTGCTCGCCGCGCGGGCCCTCGACCGGCACATACGCTTCGCCGGCCGGCACCATGAAGCCCTGCGAGTAGATCAGGAAGTGCTGAATGAGCGCTTCCATCTCGGTGTAGACGCGATCCTTCGGCGGCGGCGTGATGCGCGGATCGTCGATCGCCCACTTGCCGGTCGGCGTGATGCGGTCGAGCGCCTGGCGGCAGATCTTCATGCTCTCCCGCATTTCGGCGACGCGCACCTGATAGCGCGCGTAGACGTCGCCGGCTGTCCGCGTCGGCACGTTGAAGTCGTAGGTCTCGTAGCCGAGATACGGAAACGCCTTCCGCACGTCGTAGTCGACGCCGGCCGCCCGCGCGATCGGACCCAGCAGGCTGTAGGCGACGGCGTCCGTCTTCGAAATGACGCCGACACCCTGCGTGCGCATCATGTAGATCTCGTTCTTCGTCAGCAGGTCTTCGTACTCGTCCAGTTTCCCGGCGAAGCGATCGAGAAACGACCGCACGGCGTCGTGAAACCCGCGCGGCAGATCCTCGCGCAGGCCGCCGACGCGCATGTAGCTGGGGAACAGCCGGAAGCCCGCGATCATCTCGTTGATGTTCAGCAGCAGCTCGCGTTCGCGGAAGCAGTAGAGCATCACGGACACGGCGCCCAGTTCCATGCCGTGCGTGCCGAGCCAGACGAGGTGCGAGTTGATGCGCTGCAGCTCCGCGAGCAGCACGCGGATGTGTTTCACGCGCTCGGGCACCGCGGCGTCGACGCCGAGCAGCCGCTCGACGGACATGCAGAACGCCATGCTGTTGGACTGCGCGCTCAGATAGTCCATCCGCTCGACGAGCGGAATCACCTGCTGCCACTTCTTCTGCTCGGCGGTTTTCTCGATGCCCGTATGGAGATAGCCGATCGTCGGCGAGGCGGACCGCACGGTTTCGCCGTCGAGCGTGAGCACGAGGCGCAGCACGCCGTGCGTGCTGGGGTGCTGCGGCCCCATGTTGACGGTCATCGTTTCCGTGCGAAGCTCGGGCATCTCTCTGGCTATCCGCCGCGAGTCAATCGATCGCGTTCGACGTTGGCCGCGAATTCCTGCGCCGTCACCTGCAGCGGCTCGGTGACGTGCGGAGGACGGCGGATCTGCACCGGCGAGTCTTTCCGGAGCGGAAAGCCTTCCCAGTCTTCAGGCATCAGCAGACGGCGCGGATCCGGATGGCCATCGAACACGATGCCGAAAAGATCCCAGACCTCCCGCTCGAGCCAGTTGGCCGCCGGCCAGATGTCGGTGACGGTCGCCGCGCGCGCATCCGTCCCGTCGAGACGCACCTTGAGGCGCAGCCGCAGCCGATGCTCGATGGAGACGAGGACGTACACGAGCTCGAATCGCGGCTCGCGCGGCCAGACATCGACAGCCGTCAGCTCCGCGAGAAAGGCAAACCGAAGGTCGGGTATGTCACATAGCACGCGCGCGACCTCGTGCAGCTGATCGCGCGGCACGTAGACGGTCGTCTGCAAATCAACGCTGGCCGCGAGTTCGAGGTTGGCGCCAGGAACGGCCTGCTGAAGCAACGCGATGAGCGCGGATCCGTCCATTAGGCGAGGTGCTGGCGGGCGATCTTCTGCTGCAGCTGGACGATGCCGTAAATGAGCGATTCAGGACGCGGCGGGCAGCCGGGAACGTAGACGTCCACTGGCACGACCTGATCGACGCCCTGCACGATGGCGTAGTTGTCGAAGACGCCGCCAATCGACGCGCAGGCGCCCATCGAGATCACCCATTTCGGCTCCGGCATCTGGTCGTAAATGCGCCGCAGCGCCGGCGCCATCTTTCGCGAGAGGCGGCCGGCCACGATCATGAGATCGGACTGGCGCGGGCTGCCGCGGAAGACTTCGGCGCCGAAGCGAGCGATGTCGTAGCGGCTGCAGCTCATCGCCATCATCTCGATGGCGCAGCACGCCAGGCCGAACGTCACCGGCCAGATCGACGAGCGCCGGGCCCACTGCACCATCTTCTCGACGGTCGTCGTGAGGACCGGGATTTCGTATTCGGATTCCAGTCCCATTCCTAAGCCACCCTCCGCTTCCTCTGCGCCTCTGCGGCTTCGGTCTTCTCATTGCCCCAGTCGAGCGCGCCTTTGCGCCACACGTAGACGTAGCCAGCCAGCAGCAGGGCGAAAAACAGCACGACCTGGACGAAGCCGTTCCACCCGAGATCGCGCAGCGCCATCGCCCACGGATAGAGGAATGCCACCTCGATGTCGAACAGCAGGAAGATCATCGCGACCAGATAGAACTTCACCGACTGGCGTTCGCGCGCGTCGCCGACCGGCGGCATGCCGCATTCGTACGGCGCACTCTTCTCGGCAGTCGGGTGGCGCGGACCGAGCACGTTCGACAACAGGACCGAGATGAGCGCAAAGCCGGCGCCCAGCGCGATCATGATGAGGATGGAAAACCAGCCCTGCATCGTGTGAAATCAGGCGGAAAACTGTAGGCTTGTGAACGATTTCGCAAGCCCGGCCACATGCTATCGCACTCCCCAGGCGACTGTCGACTGCCGGCTGGCGGGTGATCCAGTTGTGGAAGGGCCTAGATGCGGGAAGCGCCGCCTCGCGCCCGGCGAGGCGGCGGGGGTCAGCTCCCGAGAACCGCGGTGGTTTCCTTCATGCGCCGATCGAGCTCAGCCATCGCCTGGCCGATCGAATCGCGCCGCCGCTCGTGTGTCGTCGACGCGAGCTGGCGCTCGAGCTCCAACCGCGCGAGCCTCAACGACTCGAGCGCACGCATCCGTTCGGGATCGCGAACCTCGCGCAGGTGCGCCTTCGCGCGCTCGCGCTCGAGCTCCTCCATGCGTTCCTGAAGCCGTGAATCCTGATCAATAAGTCCTTCGCCCGCATCACCCATATCTTCACATTATAAGATGCTTCGCCGTGGCTCTCGCGCTCTTTCGTCCAGCTGTTCGCGAATGGTTTACGGCGACGTTCGGTGAGCCGACGCGGCCGCAGTCGCGCGGATGGCCCGCCATTGCACGCGGCGACTCGACTTTGATCCTTGCGCCCACCGGCAGTGGCAAGACCCTCAGCGCGTTTCTCTGGTGTCTCGATCGGTTGATGTTTGCGCCGGAGCCGCCGAAGGCCAGGCGGTGCCGCGCGCTCTACATCTCGCCGCTGAAGGCACTCGCCGTCGACGTCGAACGCAACCTGCGCGTGCCGCTCGCCGGAATTGGTCAAGCGGCCAAAGAGCGCGGCGACACCTTCGTCTCGCCGGCGATCGCCGTCCGCACCGGCGACACGCCGCAATCGGAACGCGCCCGTTTCCGGCGCGAACCCGCCGACATTCTGATTACGACACCGGAATCGCTCTATTTGCTGCTGACGTCGAATGCGCGCGAGTCGCTGCGTTCGATCGACACGATCATCATCGACGAGATACACGCGCTCGTGCCCACGAAGCGGGGCGCCCACCTGATGCTGTCGATCGAGCGCCTCGCGGCGCTGTGCCAGAAGCCGCCGCAACGCATCGGCCTCTCGGCGACACAGCGTCCGCTCGACGAAGTCGCCAGATTTCTGGGCGGGGCCGATTCCGTAGGGCGACCCTTTCAGGGTCGCCGATCCGCGGGCCTGAAAGGCCCGCGCTACGAGAGCGACTCCGCCGAATCCGAGATCGATCACGAGTTCGAGTCGCACAAGAGCGCCGTCCGCTACCGCCCGGTGACCATCGTCGACGCGGGACAGAAGAAGGCTCTCTCGCTCAGCATTCAGGTCCCCGTCGAGAACATGGCCAACCTGACGACTGCCGACGACCCTTCGACAGGCTCAGGCTCGTCCCGAGCCAAGTCGAGGGACGACACGCGACCCTCGATCTGGTCGGCGATCCACCCGCGCCTGCTGGAGCTGATTCGCGCCCACCAGTCGACGCTCGTCTTCGTCAACAGCCGCCGCGTCGCGGAGCGTCTCGCGGGCGCGCTGCGGTCGCACCACGGATCGCTGGCGCGCGAACAGCGGACCGAAGTGGAAACGCTCCTCAAGGCCGGCGCGCTTCGCGCCCTCGTCGCCACCTCGTCGCTCGAGCTCGGCATCGACATGGGCGCCATCGATCTCGTCGTCCAGATCGAAGCGCCGCCATCGGTCGCGAGCGGCATGCAGCGCATCGGCCGCGGCGGGCATCACGTGAACGCCGTGAGCAAGGGCATCATCTTTCCGAAGTTCCGCGGCGATCTCGTGGCCTGCGCGGCCGTCGCGAAGTCGATGCACGACGGTGCGGTCGAAGCCACCCGCTATCCCCGCAACCCTCTCGACATCGTCGCGCAGCAGGTGGTCGCGATGGCGTCGATGGACAACTGGGACGTCGACGAGCTGTTCGCCGTCATCCGTCGCGCGGCGCCGTTCGCCGAGTTGAGCCGCACCGTCTTCGAGGGCGTGCTCGACATGCTGTCCGGGCGGTATCCGTCGGACGAGTTCGCCGAGCTGCGGCCGCGGATTACCTGGAACCGTACGGCGGGCACCATCAACGGCCGCGAGAGCGCGAAGCGCGTCGCCATCATCAACGGGGGCACGATTCCGGATCGCGGTCTGTACGGCGTGTTCCTGATCGGCGCGGCCGCCGGCTCCGCGCGTGTCGGAGAGCTCGACGAAGAGATGGTGTTCGAAACGCACGTCGGCGACACGTTCGTCCTCGGCGCCTCATCATGGCGCGTCGAAGAGATCACGCACGACCGCGTGCTCGTGTCCCACGCCCCCGGCGAGCCGGGGAAAATGCCTTTCTGGAAAGGCGACCGGACCGGGCGGCCGCTCGAGTTCGGCCTCGCGATCGGGCGCCTTACGCGCGACCTGCTGCGTCTGCCTCCGGCCGCCGCCGTCGATCGGCTGACGCGCGATCACGATCTCGACGCGCCGGCCGCCGAAAACCTTCTGCAGTACCTGCGCGATCAGGTGGCGGCGACGAAAGTCGTCCCCGACGCCACCTCGATTCTCATCGAACGGGTCCGCGACGAGCTCGGCGACTGGCGCGTGTGCGTGCTGTCGCCGCGTGGCGGCCGGATCCACGCGCCGTGGGCCATGGCGGCCGCCGCGAAGATCCGCGAGGAGCGCGGTATCGACGTCGAGACGCTCTGGGGAGACGACGGGTTCGTCGTCAGGTTTCCCGATGTCGACGAGCCGCCGGATGTCCGTCTGCTGCTGCCGGACGCCGACGAAGTCCAGGCCCTCGTCGTGCGACAGCTTGGTGCGACGGCGTTGTTCGCCGCGAAATTCCGTGAGAACGCCGCCCGTTCTCTCCTGTTGCCGAAACGCCGGCCGGGGATGCGGGCGCCGCTCTGGCAGCAGCGCAAGCGGGCCGCCGATCTTCTGGCGGTCGCGTCGCGGTTCGGCTCGTTTCCCGTTCTCCTCGAAACTTATCGCGAATGCCTCCGCGACTTCTTCGACATGCCCGCGCTCGTGTCGACGCTGACGGATATCAGAAGCCGGAAGATCAGCGTCACGACGGTCGACTCGGAGCGGCCTTCGCCGTTTGCCGCGGCGCTGCTTTTCAGCTACGTCGCGAGCTTTCTGTACGACGGGGACGCTCCGCTCGCGGAACGCCGGGCGCAGGCGCTCGCGGTCGATCAAACGCAACTGCGCGAGATCATCGGCGACGCGGACCTGCGCGAGCTGCTCGATCTCGAATCGACGGAAAGCGTCGAGCGGGAATTACAGCGCCTCGATCCGCGCTACCTTGTGACGAGCGCCGACGGCCTGCACGACATGCTGCTCTCGCTCGGCGACCTCACGCGCGACGAGATCGCGGCGCGCTCGGCGTCCTCCGAAGTCGCAGCGACAATCGAGCAGCTGGTCGGTGCGGGCCGGGCGATATCCATTCGCGTGGCCGGCGACGAGCGATTCGTCGCGGTCGAAGACGCGGCCCGCTATCGCGACGCGCTCGGCCTGGAGCTGCCGCCGGCGATTCCAGAAACGCTGCTGTCGCCGGCTTCGGATCCAGTCGGCAACCTGGCGCGGCGGTACGCGAGAACGCATGGTCCGTTCACGCCGTCGGAGGTCGCGGATCGGTATGGCCTCGACATCGCCGCGGCCGACGCCACGCTTGCGCGGCTGACAGCCAGTGGCACGCTCGCCGAGGGTGATTTCCGGCCGGGCGGCATTCACCGCGAATGGATCGACGCCGGCGTCCTGCGCCAGTTGCGCCGGCGATCGCTCGCGAAGCTGCGCCGCGAGACCGAGCCCGTCGATCACGCCGTCCTTGGCCGGCTGGCGACAGCCTGGCAGGGCGTGGTGCGGCGGCGGCAGGGAGCCGACGCGCTGCTGGACGCGATCGAACAGCTCCAGGGTTCGCCGCTGGCGGCGTCGATTCTCGAGACGGAGATTCTGCCGGCGCGCATCGAGGGCTACGATCCGTCGGATCTCGACGCGCTCTCCGCTGCCGGCGAAGTCGTCTGGGCGGGCGTCGAGCCGCTCGGCGATCGCGACGGCCGCGTCGCCCTCTATCTCGCCGATCAGTTGCCGAAGCTTCTGTCGCCGCACGTCCGGCTAAAGCCGGACGCTACGAAAGCGGGGGACGTCGACCCTCGCGAATCGGCAATCCTCGAGCACCTGCGCGCGCACGGCGCGTCGTTTTTTGCTCCGCTTCACGAAGCGGCCGGCGGCGGCTATCCGGCCGACATGGTGTCTGCGCTGTGGAGTCTCGTCTGGCGCGGGCTGATCACGAACGACACGTTCCACGTGCTGCGGGCCTTCACGCAAACCCGCGCGCCGCGGCGACGCGCCCGCCGTCACGAGGCCGCCCCATTTCGATCTCGCCGCAGTGCGCCACCGTCAGCGGAAGGGCGGTGGGCGCTGGTGGGTATAGACGTAGCGCCGGGCTTTCAGCCCGGCGATCGCGGCCCTGAAAGGGCCGCGCTCCATACGAAGTGGGCCGCCGCGTGGGCGCAGCAGTTGCTCGCGCGCCACGGAGTGCTGACTCGCGAGGCGGCCGCGTCCGAGACCGTCGCCGGCGGATTCGGCATCGTCTACCCGGTGCTGAAAGCGATGGAAGAGAGCGGAAAGATCCGGCGCGGCTATTTCGTCATCGGCCTCGGAGCGACACAGTTCGCGCTGCCTGGCGCGCTTGATCTTCTGCGATCGCTTCGTGGTCCGTCGCCTGACGAGACGGACGTCGAGGTTGTCGTGCTCCCCGCGACGGATCCGGCAAATCCCTACGGAGCCGCGATCAAGTTCCCGCCGGCTTCAGCCGGACGGGGCGCTACTCGATCGGTCGGTGCCACAGTCATTCTGGTTGACGGAGCGCTCGCTGCGTATCTGGCCCGCGGCGATCGAATGCTGCTCACCTATCTGCCCGACGCCGAGCCGCAGCTATCCAGGGTAGCCCGCGCGATCGCGCGTGCGCTGCGCGAACGCTCCCGAACGCCGGTTGGAGAAGATCTGACGCCGCGCGGGATGTTGATTGAAGAAATCGACGGCGTGCCGCCCTCGGCGCATCCACTCGCGCCGCATCTGTCGAAGGTCGGTTTCCAGAGCGGCGCAATGGGACTTTCAGCGCACTGACTCACTCCTGACTCGGCTCAGGGCACCACACACGCGAAGTTCGCGGCGTCGTTCTCGCTGCCTGCGCCCTTATATCGCGCGACCTGCGGGTACGGGCAGAGTGGTCTCGTGAACTTCACGCCGCTCGATGGGGTGTCCGGCGTGTTGTACTTCGTCGCGACAATCGAGGACGGAGCCGTCCCCTGCTCGACCCAGCGCTCGAGCGCCGCGCTCATGTTGCGCGACGGATCCGGCTCGGCGGGCGGCAGGCCGGGTGCGAAGCCGAAGTTGTCGGCACCAGGCCCATCCCCGCAGTGCGCCATGCCCGGCGCCATATAGAGCCGCAGCGTACCGTCCGCGCCCTTGTTCCCGAGCTTCGCGGCTGCGCTCCGGTAGTATTCGATCGTCGCCGTCGGCGGCAGCGCAGGATCGCTCCAGCCGTGAAACAAGATTAGCTTCCCCCCGCGTTTCTGGAATGAGCTCAGGTCCGGATCGATGGCGTTCAAGTTGCGGCCCGCGAGGTCGTCGGCCGCCCGCGCATCGCGATCGACGTTGAATGCCGTGTAGTCGTACGCCGCATTCTGAAAGATGAGGTTGGCCGCGCCCTGCGTGCCGAAGATGTATTGCGCGCTTTGGTCCGCCCTCGCACCGGACATCCATCCCGCCCACCCTGACTCACCGCCGGGCTGGAATCCTGGATAAAGTTGTTCGCCGTTCGTGGTCCGAGGCCCGCTGTAGATCTTCTTCAGTGCCGTAATCTGAGGCGACGTCAAGCAGGCATGGGATTCGGGTCCCTTGCACAGGAGTACGGACGGGTCGAACGCGCACTTGTTCGGCTCGTCGATGATGCCGTCCTTCATGCCGTCCCGCACATCGCATGCCGCGACGGCCGCGGCCTCGATCGCGGCGAACTTTCCAACGGGGATGTAGCTCGCCGGATCAAGCGTCGTGGCCAGTACATCCCAGATGAACGTCGTGAGGATCCGCGTGAAGTTCGCGGCCGGCGCGCCGGCAATGATGCCGTCGTAATCGCCCGGATACCGTTGCGCTTCCATCAGCGCCTGACGGCCTCCATTGGAACAACTGCTGAAATACGAATGCTTCGCCGGCTCGCCATAGAACGTGCGGATGACGATCTTCGCCTTCTCCGCCGTTTCGTGAATGGCACGATAACCGTAGTCGACGATCTTGTCGGGATGGCCAAGTGCCCAACGGGCATCGATGCCGTCGGCGTGATGTCCGGTATCCGTCGATGATGCCGCATACCCCGCCTTGAGCGCCGACGCGAGCGCGCCAGCTTCACCGACGTATTCAATGGAGCCTGCAAACGCGCCGTTGCCGACGCCTTGATACCTGCCGTTCCAGCCCGCGGCGGGGAGCCACACCTCGAATTCGATGTGAGAGTCACGCGTCGGCGCGATGACGCCCTGCACGCGGCAGAACGCCGGCAGCGTAACCGATTGAGCGGGCGCGCCTGGCTCGGCCGGAAGGGCAAACGGACCCGCCACAACGGACGCGGCTTGGGTGATCGTCGCGTCGCCGAGCGACAACGACTTCAGATCCGCGCACGGCGCGGTCGCGCGGGCACTGCAGCCCGCCAGCGCAAACGCCAGGGCCAGGGCACCCAAAGCTCGCATGGACCCGGTCCGTTCAAGTGTCAGCGTTGCCCGTGATGATCGTCGTTGAAGAGCAGCTTGGCGTCGGCTTCCGTGCACTTTGGTGATTCTTCAAGCGCCTCGGTCGAGGGCTTGATCACACGCGGCGCCATCGTCCACGGCGCTGCCAGGACCTTGGGATCGTCCACCGTGACCTGATACACGAGGTTGGCGCCGTTTCTCCAGAGACGTTCCGTCACGTGCATGGCGTCGCTGTGGAAGTAGCCGTCCTCGCCGAACCAGGTTTCCTCGACGAAATTCACGACGTCGATGACGAGCGTGTTGCCTTCCCACCGCCCGACGGAGTCGCCGTAGTACGACGGGTTGCCGTCTTTCTTGTGAGTCCGGCCGTCTGTCGGAACGATTCGATACGGATCGCCGGAGATGTCTTCGTACAGGAACACCATCTCATTGGGCAGCTGGACGATGCGGCGCGGCGGTCCGATTCGCGGAATGCCTGGCCGATCGCAGTAGAACACCGGATCCGTTTTGCTTTCGTGATCGAGAAGGTCTTTGACCTTCGCCCGCAACTCGGGCTTGTAAACCGGATTGCCGGTGAACGGCAGCGCGCCCGGCACCTTGTCCGCGGCGGGCCGGCGTCCGCTCGCGTCGATGCCTTTTACCGTCGTCACGCCGTTTGTCTGACGCTTGATCGCGAGCGGCGGCAGGTCGATCGAGAACTGCCAGGTGCCGCTCAGATCCGGGTGGCCCCCACCGGCAATGCCGCTCTGCGCGGCAAGAGACTCGGCAGCCATCAGCACCGTCAGGGTGACAAGCAAAGTGCGCTGTTTCATCGTTCCGCTCCCCGTTAACGATTGTTCGCGGCCTGCGGCGGGACAAGCTCGAGCGAGTTGCCGTCCGCGTACGTGATCTTCAGAAGGTAGCCGTACTGCGAGCCGTCCTTGGCACGGTTGCCTTCGACGGTGATCGTCTGCCCGATCGCCTTCGAGAAGTCGGCTCGGCTGACGCCGACGCGTCTGAACCACGCCGGCGGGTTGCTTTCGAACTTCCACGCGACAGTGCCGGCTGCCGCGCCTTCGCCTTTTGCGTCGATGAAGACGACGATGTGCGGGTTGACCCAGTCGACTTTTTTCAGCGTCCCGCTCACCGTCATGCGGTGCGTGACGTCGAATTCAGCCGTGGTCGAGTGATGAGCAGCTACCGCGGCCGCCGCCGTGACCACCCCCGCCAGAATCAGCGCGCCGCGAATACTCGTGGACGTGTGCATCTAACCTCCTGACTCCTGCGTGAGCAGCGCTCCCCCGCCGAAGCTGAGACGTGCCGGCGTGGGTCCCCCTTTGGACATCCGAACGGCGCAGTACTTGAACTCCGGGATTTTACCGAATGGATCGAGCGCCGGGTTGGTCAACAAGTTCGCCGCCGCTTCGTAGTAGCAGAACGGGACGAACACCGAACCGCACGGCGTGCCTTCGTCCGCACGCGCATAGAGCGAAATCTTTCCGCGCCGCGACTCGATCGTCAACGTCTCACCCGGCTTGACCCCCAGCCGCTCCAGCTCGAATGGATGCACGGAAGCGACGGGCTCCGGTTCGATGTAATCGAGCACGGAGGCACGCCTCGTCATCGAGCCGGTATGCCAGTGCTCGAGCTGGCGTCCGGTGATGAGGACGATAGGGTACTGCTCGTCCGGGCGCTCCGCGGCGGAAATCAGGTCGGCGGGCACGAACTGGCCACGGCCCGTCTTGGTTGGAAAGCGCGTGACAAACACGACGGGCTGCCCGGGGTCGCCTTCCTTTTCACACGGATAAATCACCGAAGATTCGCGTTCGAGGCGGT
>WNFL01422608.1_pt1 | contig 27006 bp, 28 predicted proteins | sample 5400361 | NCBI WGS metagenome assembly WNFL01 (sample SAMN13153351, study PRJNA577476) | soil metagenome | isolation source: 40 cm soil on Douglas fir-dominated hillslope | place: USA:California | collected 2013-09-17
GCATCAATTCATTCGACCGTAATCAGCAATCAGAATCAGGTATCTATCTAGATGACTAGATAACCAAAACTAACTAATATTTATCTTATCTATTCTAATAGTTACTTACATATGGCCAATAATATTAATGTCCTCGAGTTCTATGCGGGTATCGGTTAGTACCTCATATTACCACTATCACTCCTGACTTATGACCCCTCAGGTGGTCTCCATCGGGCCCTCGACTATACCCGAGTACGCTCCTCCGTCGTTGCTGCATACGACTGGGACCCAGCAGCGCGCCAGGTCTATGACCACAATTACCCAAAGGGCATCTCCAAACGTGTGCGGACATAACACAGCTCAGTTCATATTCCCCACATCCCACATAGCCTGATCGCCTCCCAGTTAGACATCTCAAACCTCCAAGCCGCCGACTTTGCTCCCCTACACGTCCCTCATGTCAGCCATATACATCCCTCAACCCAAACGCACAGGGTGAGGCCGATCCCCGCGCGGCAAGCTTTCTGCACCTCATCTCCGTTGTCCTCCCGGCCTTGGCGGCCACACAGGACCATCCGGAATATATCCTGATTGAAAACGTCGCAGGTTTCGAGGTGCGTATCCATTAATTTAATAAGCACATGGACCCTGCCCTTCCAGCCCTTCCAGCCCGTTCTGCCCCGCTATCTCCGCCGGGCTTGCCGGTAGATTATAATGCACCTTTCGCACCTTTTTTTAGACATCCACTACAAGACAGATTAGTCTCTCCACATTGCGCGGCCTGCAGTACCACATCATTGAACTTTTACTTACCCCGCTTCAATTTGGCATTCCAAACTCCCGATTACGGTATTACCTCCTTGCCCGACTCCATCGGCCATTTGCCCACACCCACACCCACACCTCGCCCAATGCTGACGCGCGCGTGTGGAGGCATATCCCCGCACCTCGCAGTGTCGACTGGGTCGACAAACAAATTGGTGTCGACGTGACTCTCGAGGCTTATTTGGACCGCCTCATCGATGAGGAGGAAAAGTTGTATGCGATTCCGGATCGAGTGCTGGAAAAATGGGGGCGACTGTTTGACATCGTCCTCCCGACTTCGACGAGGACCTGTTGTTTCATTCGGGGTATGTCGGTTCGTTGTTATGCTCAAACCCGTGGGGTGCGGGATACTAAATAATGCTTACTAGGGTACACGCACCTTGCCGAACGTGCCGGATCAATCCTCCAAATCAACACTCAGCTAGACGTGCGCACCTTTAGCGAGCGTGTCATATCATCAAATATGGCTGACACGCGTATTATTAGACAACAGAGGTATTTGACAAATACGCTGCGTTTACCTCTCAAGTACCCGCTCCCCCATCTGACGAAGCACTCTCCATCCTCCACCCTCTCCGCCTGCGGTACTTTACCCCTACCGAGCTCCTTCGGATATTCCACTTCAACCCTCCCCGCATTCACCTTCCGTCTTCAGTACAGCCCATACCGGGAACGCCGACTGGCTCACCTAGGGAGAAAGATAAGGAGAATATGCAAGCAGAAAAGGAATTTCAATGGCCCGCATCGACGACGCGCAAGACGCGGTATCGTCTTATTGGGAACAGTGTTAACATCGAGGTCGTCGCGCGGTTGTTGCGCTACTTGTTGTTGGAATAGTGATGAGGCCGAGGTTGGTTTGGACTTAGGAAGGTGGTCGCGGATTTCGAGCATCGTCCTCAGTGGGACGAACCTCGATTGTGGGAGGATGAGAGCCCTAAACGAACGAAGCTGAGGTTATCGTGGTATAAGTATATTCTACTTCGAAAATGTTTAAGCTCATACTTATAATGCGGGATCTCGCCCTAAAGGGGCTACTAAATCCAATATTAATGGAGTCGAAAACACAAGTGGCGAAGTGCCTCGTTCCTTCCAACACGCGAAGATTAAGGGCACACATCAGAACATTTGTTCGACTCCAAATAAAACAAGCCAATAGCAGCAATGGTCCCCGTGTCGCTGGCTGACGATGGGCGGTGCTTTCGAACCCCAAGTTGAGTTGACAAATCGATCGAGACATGTTTTACCCATTCAAACACGTGCTGAAAAAAGAAAAGCCGGCCTCATATTTCATAGTCCCCGCGCAGGTCGAACCAGTAAATTGACGAGCACGAGTAAGACCACAATCCACGGCAAGTACCATTGACACTGAAGAAATATGATGCTACAGTAGAGCATAGCAGCTCAACAGAAGTAATACCAATACACACCTCCACCTCTAGCTTCGCTCAACAATAGCGTCGGGTAAACTTTTCTCAGCGCAATCACAACCACACACTTAGCACATTAGACTTGTGAACGTCACACATCGGGGACGGCGCATGAACGCCCAAGGACATAAACTCCGCTTCCACGATAGGCGAAAAAATCAGAGTAAAGAATAAAATAAATATTGAGTGACCGAAGTCACTTCCACTCTGTCAAAGCGTGTCATCCTTGTGCAGGGGCCATGCTAATCTTCTCTGTATTGTTCCAAGTTTATGTGTGCTACCCCGGAGGGAGCACTTTATAGTGGCGGCTCAACGAGTGGTGCAACCACTTTTCACAAATCCAGAGTTAAAGGCGGCCCCAAGTATTTTTCGGCGGACGGGATGGGGACATTATGGCACTTTATCACTTTATTCCAGTACATGGAAAGCCTATTTCCAGTGGGCGTTTGAGGCATGGAGTCATGGGGCCGCGCCGGCGTGAGATTGCGAAGCACTCTGACACGAAGGGCTACGCGCGTTCGTTATTGAAGGCTGAACCATATCAAGAGGGTAAGTGGGTATGCTCTTACGCTCCATGAATCTCGCCACGTTCGAACTGAGATCGTCGATCCCTCCCGCGTTCCCCGACTGACTCAATACGAGCATGCACTCAATACCAATCGACTCTATAGAATTCGAATCAAATATCTGGGAGTTCTCTCTGAATCAACCTCGTCCACGTCGAGCTCCTCCACCACTCCTCGCTCGCCATAATCCTTTCCCACAACACTTCCTCGTTCATCCCATATAACTCGTAGCGCGACCCCATCTCCACGATACCCTCAGGAGCTGTTCGTTTCGCTATTTCCATGGCCGCTTTGCTTTCTCCGTTCAGGACTTCGAGTAATTCTTTGCGATCCGGAAAGAGCAATCGAGATTCAAGCACGTCGAGTATTCCGAGAGCGGCACGAATCAGGAAGGAGTCGCCCTCGAGCAATATCACGTCCCATAATCGAGCACACGCTTCGAATGGGAGGTGGTCGATGAAAATCGGCAAGAGCCAAGAGGGGAGGAAGAGGGAAGGGGGGATTTGGTGTTGTTTGAAGTTGAAATAGACTAGAAAAATGGTTCATTGGATCTAGAACAGGAGTAGCATGAACGCCGCACCTTTCGGCAAGCAATCCGCCAGAAGAGTATCGAATATCCTAATGAATACAGAGTCAGGCCCATATTTCGTTGACCAAGTTCACAGGTCGTACCGGCAGTATGCATCTACCTGTGACTAGAGTTACTTTATTTGCCTATGATGAAGATGCTGGACTTACATCTTCTTTCGCAGAAGGGCCACCATAGAATGCCCTTAAACAGTGCCTATCCAGCAAATTCCTCATTGCAATGAAAGCTTGTGGTACCGCCATATTGATGAGGAGCATAGCGCCGATACGCGAAGCGCCAACCACCTGAAGAAATCGGTCATGCCGCCTTATAGGAAATACTAGCCTCGACTCACGTATGGCAGCCCCTCATCCGATCTTGCCACCGTCCAAGCGGTCAGTAAGTCCTTCAAGTCCTGGTATATTGGTCCAGTCCCTTCATGAAAGAGATGTAGACTAGGGAGTGTTGACTCGATGTCTTCCTCTATGTTCAGTAATGCCTCGCGAGGGAATGTTCCGCGGCCAATGGCCCGATGAGCTCTTGCAGCACAAGCCTTGTACGTATCTACGCAGAAAAGGATTCAAAGCATTAGATAAACTCTATTGAAATGTGGTATGTACAAGTGTAACTCCCTACCTTTACTCAGTTGTAAAGCATTTCCGACAGCCTGCTCCCACATCAGCCCGCGGAGCTTGGTGGGGATCCCATTCCACCATAACTTCCGGAGCCTAGGTTCTTTCAGAGCGTTTCTCCAGTCAGGGACGACGTCGCGCTCCCATATAGGGATAGATTCTTCGACGGCACGTTCCCTTTCCAATCGGCGCTCCTCGAGAGCTCCCTTTCGCTTCACATCTAATACCCGGTCTCAGTACTGACATGCCTGTGATGGCAAATATTACGCTTACCCGCTTCACGACTCAGTCGCATCATCTCCTCCCAATCCTTCTGATGTTTGGCGTCTTCCTCGAGCGGCTTTGGTGGTAGGTGCGTCGGCCGAGTCCTACTAATGACCTTCTGCAGAACCGAAGGGCCGCTGCTCTTTTTCGTTTGCCTTTTGAATGTCTCGTCAAAAGCGGAAGTCAGGGATTTGGGCGCCTCGTGAGGTGCCCGATTGGGAGCATGAATTTCCACTGGGGGAGGCCGTTCTTGTTCGTTCGATGCTGGGAGGGAGCCTTGGGACACTGTGCTTTCTCGCCGATCGCCAAAATTAGGAACATGACCTTGGACGAGCGTTGTGCTCCGTAGGGGAACGTCCTGCAGTGACACCACATCCGCCTCTTCTATAGGGGAGCCTTTTGTGGGTTCATGGTGCGGTGAGTTCTCCGTTGCAGGCGAGGTGGGGGTCGGCTTCTCTGGAACATAGGGATTGGCAAAGGGTTGACGAGTATAAGGTACATCCTCATCGACATTGAATGTATCTTGAGCAAAAGGAGATCGTGCATTCGGTTCTAGAGTGAGGTCGACGGTGGAGGTCGATGCGCCTGTATATGCGTGTATGCTCCAAGCTGGAGTCACAGCACTAGGAGGAACATCGTCTGTTTGCTGGTGTTCGTCTATTGAAACGGTCTGTTCGTTTTCTTCCAGTTGCCGACGAGAAGCAGCTGCAGCGACTCTCAAGTCCAACATGTCAGGTTCATCCTCGCTGGATGAGAATGCATCGTCTACATTTAAACGGGCATTTTTGAAGGGTTGCTGTGTTGAGGATGATCCATTTTCGTCGTTAGTAGCAGTCATCGGTTGGGTTCAAGTGACATTGCTTTGTGTTGCGGTCAGATCGTTAATTTATTCTGGGCTGTGATCAGAAGAGTAGCACCAATACATCAGATGTACATCAGAAGCATAGCACAGGGCTGTTCAATCAGGGAGCATTTAACCCTTGACGGGATAGAAGACAAGATACTGTGAGTCAGAACCAGGTGGTACATGTACGGTTACTAGCCATTGCAAGACAAACACGAACATAAAAGCCGGGCAGCACAGTAATATGGACATGTCAAAACAAAGTCCGCGCGAAATCGATGATGGTAGCGTACAAGTGTGTGATGGGGTCGGTGTATGGATGGGTGGGGCTTCATCTGTACCAACAGTGTTAATATGGTACTAATTTGCTTTTATATAGGGGGTGGATCAGGGGGACGGGTCAGGGGGATGGATCATGGGTATGCCAGAGACACAGAACAGGGCACTGAGACGCAAGCCGAGGACATTTTACAAGGTAGATGAGCAAATCCGATTGGGATAGCAAGTGTGCAATGGTATAACACTCATGGGTTTCATGCGTGGTCGTGAGCGTGAGGTGGGCGACCGAGTTCATATGAAATCGCTGGCCATCGGCCAGACACCACCAAAACGGGAGGACGGTGGTTGTCTTCTGCCCTTTATCCTTTTCGGGGTTTCATCATGAGGGCTTCGTGCGACTGAGCTTCATCGCATAGAGCGGCAATCCGGAGGGCGCAATCGAGAGCACGTTGAACGAGAGGTCTTGAAGTCGAAGTGAGGGGAGTGTTCTCCAGCAAGTCTGGCGTGAATATAATAGTTAGCTAGAGTCCTGACCACCGAACTTGGATCAACGAATGCCTACCTCTGTAGAGCATAACATAGCGGGTGACACGCTGGGTCGGCTGGACAGCGACCTCACTAGCAGTCATATTGGCTCGTAATTTACCCTGCATGAATGTGCTCGCGGTGGAACTGCTAGGGCTGGAGACTGGAGTAGGGGTCGTTGTACTCCCCAGATTAGCAGACGAAGACGGATCCGAGTGGTAAACTTGCGTGTTCGACGAGCTGTGCGACGGTGGGGCACCAGGCGGTGCGTAGCTGCTCGGTGGGACACTCGATGAGCTAGCACTCATCCCAAATCCAAATCCAAATCCAGGGGCGACAGCGCCGCTGGGCAAACTCTTCCGCCATCTTCTGCGGCCGATGAGACCGGTGCTATGGCTCCGCGTCACAGGAGACTGTCGCTGTCCCCCAAGTTCGTCCGTGACCGGCAAGTTGGAACTAGCCTGGTGCCCGCTGCTGCTACCGTTACTCCATGGGGTGATCCCATGTCCTTGGTTGGACGACCCGGATTTCCGGCACTTGAGCATTATATCACCTGCCACTGCACAGTACGCGACAAGCGTGCGTTCCAGGACATCCGCCGCGCTAATAAACGCGGCGCTGACACCCCACGCACTCGGGTCCTCCTCCATGAAGCTCGAGAACAGTTGCGACGTCTGGATGAGTTGAGGTAGATACTCAAGCAATATGTCTGGGCAGTAACTCGCCGCGTACCCGCCGATCACGGCAGAATGGAACCGTGTGAGTTGGTAGAGGTACGATCGCTCGGTGAGTATAACCTCACGACTGCTCAAGAGTGCTCTCTTCTGCATTTTCCACGCAGCTTCTTTGACAGCAGCTCCGCTCGGCGTGTGAGCCCGCTGCTGGTCGGGTTCCTCTCCAAGCAACCGCAACCTTTCCAATTCCTGTCGCAGGACGTCATCATCAATCTCCTCTCCGGCGATGTTCAGTGTCCACCGCCGTCTTGAAACGCGCCGTTCGAGCGCGGGTCGGTCGATGAGGGATCCGACACGGCTATGATTCAACGAATCACGCGCATGGCTGTCTGCAGGGCTGATGATATTGAGAGGGTCGGCAGTGGGCGGATCAGAAGGTTCTGGTTCGAGTCCCTTCAAAGAGTGCGGTTGCAAATGCGACCGTCCATGGAACCCGGTACGTCCGTGCTGAATCAGAGGCGAGTCCTCCACTATCACTCCTTGTTCATGGCTAGTATTGAAGGATGGCGCCTGCGTCTGCTCCTGTTCCCCATTCCTCGGTGTGGGCAACGCATGGCTGTAGGCATTTAGAGGAACGCCAACCGGTAGTGCCCAGGGGTACTCCTGTGGGTTCGCATACGGACTCTTCAGCTCTTGAACGGGTGGCGAAAGCGCCCGATCCGCCATTATTTCACGCACGTCGAGGGAGGAGGGCAAGGGAACGAGTGGGAGTGGTTCGAAACATCCTTCTTGACCACTACTCGCTTTGGAAAACCCATAGTCAATGGAGTCCCTATTTGTTGGCTCTGGGCTCGCTACTGGCGTGGCAATTTCCACAGTGGGCAATAAGTTCGGTTTAGAACTGGTCCCCCATCCCACGCCCGCGCCTCCCATACCCATGCTCCGCCTTCTCTTTGTCAACTTCCGGTTTGACTTCTTGATCAGCTCGGGCGAAGGAGCAAAAGCCATCGAAGTTCTCGAGTCGTACGGCTGCCACTCCACCGACGCGTGCTTCTCCATGGAGGCACTCCCATTCAAATCTTCGACAAGGAATAAGTCTGATTCCATGGGTGGAAGAGATGTCCTTTTGAGCGCTACGGATCGTCTTTTAAGCTTCCTCGGTTGCCTCAAGCCTTCTTCATCTGCCTGTCCAGGGTTGCGAATGACCATCGCGTCCAGATATGGATCGCTCCTCGTCGATTTCATTGCACGTCCAGCGCTGATGGGACGGGCGGTCAAATCGTGTGGGCTAGGACTCCTCCAGCTGAGACTCGGAGAGCTCATACCCATTCCATCCGATGGGTGCGCCTGCCCGGACAATGCGCGCTTGAGGCCACTCATAAACCCATGCCCACTGGCCCGGTGTTCCTGGGAGCGGGATTGTGGCATGGAAGGAAGCATGCTCATGACGGAATTTGACCTCGCTGGCGTACTAGGGTTGGTATCCACCTCCAGGTACCGAGTTCGGGACGGAAAATCAGCGGGTACGTCATGAGGAAGGTCAAGTTGGCGTGAATATCGGAGCCGGAGCGCATGTTCCGTTTTGCTGGCCAGTTCACCGTGGTAGAACTTTATGTACTCGTCATAGTGACCCAGGTCGCTACCACTCGCTGTTGGCGTAAAAGGGGCGAATGTCACAGGACCATGGCCCATCTCCGACATCGACTTTCTCGCAGGTCGGTCGGCCCAAGGGGGTCGCACCTTGCGACCTTGTCCTTCGTGGGAAGAGTGCGATTGTGACCCCACATCGAGCGCAGGAAACTCATGGCCGATCGCGGTCTGGGTAGTCGAGTAGGGATATGGATCTCGGAGGCGATGAGGGTGGTGGAACGCGGGAACAGGGGGCTGAAGAGAGGAAGAAGTGCAACCAGGAAGAGCTGAAGTGTCGGAAGGCGGTGAGGGTGAGGGTGAAGGTGGGGCAGAAGGAACGTGTTCTGCACCAGCGGTACGGAATACGCCGTGATCATAACCAGTTTGGGGTGATCCAGCAAGGTAGGACTCTCTGCGTCTTCGTGGAATTGCGGCCTTGCCCCAGCTTGGGCCCGACGATTTGGCTCGTTCGATGGTTTTTACAGACCTCGCGGGGTTGTCTCTTTCAGGGCGTTGGTGCACGGATGTTGCTTTTATCGGATTGGGTTGTGGTTGTTGGGAGTGCGAGGAGACGTAGTGATGGGGAGAAGGTGCGGAGAGCCGGCGTTGGGGGATATCGGTTGAATTGAGATGTTTTGGCCTGTCCGAACGTCCCCATCGCACGGATTTGACAAAGCCTCTGAATGAGACGATCCAGGACGAGGAAGGAGAGGGCGCTTGAAGCTGCGGCAGCGTGGGCTGTGTGTAGAAAGTGTATCAGCCAATAGCGCCGAAGTTGAATGCAAGATGGAGGCAGCAGCGACGCACGGGCGGAATTGTGGGGCTTGCCGGGATACTCGGAAGTGGCTTGTCTCTAGAGAGATCGAGAGCTTGTCGGCCCTGCCGGTGCTCAAAAGCGACGCTCTTGCGGTATTGTTCCACCGGAGTCGGAGTCAGGGCGACTGGCGGGGTGGAGAGAGCGAGAGTGATGACGGGATGGTATCCAGTTGGGATATTGGACTCCCGTGCAGACGAGAAAGCGGATGACGAACCAGACTCTTGGGTGTTGGACGAGTCGCTCAACCTAGACCGATTGGCAACTAGAAGCCCTGGCCGTGGGGCAACAGCAACGCTCGCCGACGCCATGGACGATGAGATGCACTACTGCTCGTCGTCGTCGTCGAGAGCCCAGAGCCTGGTCGAGGGATGGGGGAGGTCGAGAATGAAAAGATTAGTTTCTTTGTTTTGTGTGATGTGTGAGGTGTGGAGGTATTTCGTCATTTTCAGGGCTTTGGATTTTTGCAAGTGGCAGGCAGGGGCAGCTGCCAACACCACCACGAAAACCCCGCCTGACAACCTGTGAACAACCTGTGGAACAACGTCATCGTCGTAAGACGGAAGACGGCCGCGCCAGTCCCAGCGTCAGCCAGCCAGCAGTCAACAGCCAGGTGGAACGACTGATGATGATGACGACGACGACGACGAGCTCAGTGCTTACTGCATCACGCCAGCCATCAGCAAAGAAGGAAAGAAGAAGCTTTTATTAACATATCATTCATTTTCATCTCGGTTCATCTCTCGGCTCATCCATAACTAGCACGCCCAACTCAGCATCTGCGTTTCCCGCGTTCCAATTTTGGGCAACTCTAGAACACGGTAAGCGCTTCCACTTGCTTACGACGATTGCACGATTGCATTTCGCACACGTTGAGAACGCACGTATGCTTCTCTCCTGCCTCCTGCTCAACGCTCAACTCCCTCGATAGGTTGTAAACGAGAACGGGCTTAGCAGAAGCGGTATATGATAATGCTCTTCCGGGCTCTTGAGGTTGAATGTTATCTGCCGCAGGCGTCGCTTCCTGTCAGTGCCCTCGTCTCATAACATAACCTAGACTCAAATGCAAACGTCGCAAACGTCGCATCATGTGGCTGGCAGAGGAAGCTGTACGGCCCCACTGAAGGAGGTTCATGCAGCAAATAGGCAAACCAAAAGGGGGAACTCACTTCAACGACAGGGAAGAACGTGTCACGATTGGTCAAGGCGAAATAGGGCCCAGTCTGGAAGATCACCTTGTACAGTCCAGCTCTCAGCGTTGTGCTGGGCGGTAAGATGTTCGAACACCGGCCCTCCTCGTCCGTCTTCCTGCCCAACTCCCAAGTTGAGATATTCCATATTGGCAAGATCGGCAAGTTGAGAACGTACCCAAGACCCAGGGTGGTGTATTCGAACGATGTGATTGACGTCTGCTCGAGTTGATGGAGCTCAACGTGCACATCCGCAGCAGGTCTTCCAAACTGGGTGTCCAGGACTGCGAATGTGGTTCTCGATAAGACTTCCCACGTGTGACGTGATACACAGTAGGGTAATGCAGGGTAATGCACTGCCCACTCACTCACTGTGACAAGTTACTTGCGATCTTGTGGTCATGGTCGACTCTGCATCGGACTTTCGGCACTGGCCAGCAGCAACATGTCAAGTACTTGTCACATCAAGCCATCGGATATATCATAATGTGCCAGCGGAGGAACAAACAAATTCAAAATACAGGTTTAGAGGTGCACGTGTGATGGGTGAAGGGTGATGGGCGGGTGGCAACGCAAGGACAGATCGAGAGAACGGCTGATCCCTAGTTCTCGATCAGTCTCGATCTACACCCCTTAGCCCCCAAAAAAAACTCGAGACTCGACTTTGTCTCACTCGGACGTGTCTCTGACGAGAGGTTTTTTATTTTTATTTTTATGAAAACAAACTCGTGAGGTACTTCGTCATTCTCTCCTTTCGGTATGGCCGGCCTTTGCCACTACTCAGATCGAGTTCTCGTAATATCCCATACAAAGCAATTACCAGAAACAAAGGCCACAATCGAATACACAAGGCTATCTACGCATCAGATGACCCTAGTTAGCAAGAGACATGGGGTCGGCTCCAACCCCGAGCTCCAACCCCGCTCCAAGCCAGACCCCATCCCGAAGTAACACCGTTTAGGCAATGTATTGGCGAGATGTTTACAAGTATGGACGAGACAATGTAGTCTTTTTATGGCTCATGGGCTCATGGTGAACCTTGCATATATCAAAACCTTGACCTATTTACGTCCAGCCGGAAATAAACATGCACCGGCCGTTTTGCTGTCTCAACCATGTGGCAGGAAACGTGCGCCCACGCTGACGTGGACTTCTCTCCAGGGTTGCACATACTTCCCTCTCTAAAGCTGAATACAACGCTTCTTATTCATGAGAATGGGAGGTGGAAGGTGGGAATCCGCACTGAGCGCAGGTTGTAGAGAAGGTTCGTTGTGGCATGCCCGACCACTTTTAGGATATTCCACAAGTGGGTGAAAGCTGGATTTCAAGACAATTTGCAAATCTACATCAAGGAATCAAGGAAGGCCTCGTTTCGGAGCCAATTGAGTCTCAGTTCCCGCTGTTGCAACCACTGTTGCAATATAGTTATGCCCCCCTAAAATACACAATAAACCATTGTACTTACTATAATCCCCACTTTTTAACCCCTGCGTACAGGTGTTCGTACAAGCGAGAAATCGTGAAGGCACGTAGTGAGAATTATAGCATAGAAAACGCGACGTAATAGCATATTGTTGCGCAATATGACATTCATAACACAGCCCTATCAGGAATTAGATGGAATAGGCTTCTATTGCAAATAAGATTTACCGCGTGTCGATCGAGCGTAGACACGCAGGGATGCCATCGACACGCCGAAATCATACCGAGAAAGAAGAGGCCTGCGTCCCTAATGTGGACTTGGGAAATTCTGTGAAAGTGATATGAAGAAACGCCATGGAGAAAACGCTTGTTGATGCCCTCGATGGGTCTCTAAAATACCCGTTCATCAGTATTGACACATTTTTGTAGCGTGTACACGCTGTGGACGCGCCAACCGGGAGCAAGGAGGGAATCGCCCAAGATGAAGCTGCGCATAGCGAAACTCCTGAACACCCCCTTCAGGGGTTCGTAAATGCGGTGTGGTCTACTCTCCGATTGCGCAGCCATCCTCAGTGCCCGGTTTGGTGAAGTCACCGGGTGTCACGCAGTTTCTTAGAATGAACGCCGGGTGTGTATATGTCCAAATTTCTCAGGTGGTTGAACATATCTGGAATCTCTATTCGGAACGATCAGGCTCGGGGAACGCCCCACATACCCACAAGGGGCCACCAGCGGAGACTGGGTGGACTATGCGAATCTGTCTGCTCTTCGCGGGTCCCCTTCCAGTACTGAGTGACACTTCAATAATTTCAACACTTTCACTCCCATGCGTTGGGCGAAGCAAAGGTTGTGTGATATTTCGATTGTGCCGCACGACCTGAAACCATATCCAAATATCCACAACAGCTAGAGTGGCATAGATATAATTTGAGGTTATGGAATAGAATGGGGGCTTCTGGTCAAGAGAGGGCATAGTACAATCGCTCCTGAGAGAAAACGCTTTCATACTGTCGAGTCGCAGCGAGAGCGCCGTAAGACAATAACGGTATGTTGCACCACATGGAGAACTTGGAGATTGAATCGGTTTTTGTCCGTTTCAATAGTTCTTTTGCAATGACAGCGCTAATTGGAGGACTTAGACATGACTCAGAGAATGGCGAATAATGCAATGTATGGAGTCAGTAGAGCCTTGATGTAGTAAATTGCCCAAATATATTCGTCATACAGCTTCAAGTTCAACAAGGCTGCCATTTCATAATCAGGCACCATCACCAATTCAATTCAATAACAATGCCAAGGAGCTTTACCGTCCCCGGACATACTTCAACGGGTGGCACTCTCCGGCTAGTCTGGGCTGAAAGTTGATCGGATAGCCTGAGAAGCAAAGTCATGAGATGGGTCATCGCCGGTCTAAACAAGTGAACCTAATCTCGTCCAAGATATGACAGGGTGCTGAAGAGATCGACATGAATAACCTGCGCCGATCAGTCATGAGGTGTCCAGGATGTTCGATCGTCGTTTGAACGAATTCAGTGCAATAAGTGAGCCTGACCTCATCTATAATGCTGAAGCCATGAATACGGATACTTTTGTAGCAAAGTCATAAAGTGGACGATCGGTGCTCGTCTCGTCGGAACAAAGCCGCGCCGGTGTGAAACGGACGGATCAGAAGCGTGACTCTTCTAGTCGACCTTATCGTCGTCTTCGTACTCGACGTTGTCTTCCTCTTCCTCTTCGTTATCTAGTAAACCCCCCTTCCCCTTTCTCTTTTTTGACTGTGGCTGACGACTGACACAACTCCCTGCCTCGCCTCGTCAGTACCACCACGTCACAAGTCTGGTGTAGGGGATGAATATCATCAGACAATTCAAATGTGAATGTACTGAAGGAACTATGCCTATATTACTTTATGGTACGTGTCGCGAGTTGCATACAAGACGGAGTGATGGACGAGGGTGGCAATCACTATGTAATAATCTCAAAACCAAAATAAATATATGGATATGACCTCATAGCTCGGCTCAGCATGCCGGAGGAAAACACTCGATCGACACTCGAGTCGATCGAGCGACGTGTGATGGGAGGCGAGGCATGACATTAATGGCAAGACAGAAGGACATATAGGATCCGCAGTTGGCTTCCTCAGTCCGACAGCCAAGGGCAGGGTCGACCACCACGGATACAAGGCTCTTTATAAGATGATTATTATAATAGCATTGAACATCTGCGCTGGCTAGTCCACAAAGGCGCCTGGGCATGGAGTAACGAGATCCAGATACTTGAAATACGCACATTTTGCAACAACGAACATGGTTCTAATTTCGAATAATTTAGTGCCACCGCGGGCGCATTCTGCTGCCGTTTAAGGTCCGGGGCAGCAATGAAATTATTCAACGGCGTGACGCACGGTCTTCTGGGCGATGGCAGCGAGCCATAACAAACGCGACTTTTGGCTAGTCCGGAGCGGAAGGATGATTTGAAAACACTTGACCGCGCGACAGTAGTTCAAGCCATCGAATTTGACGACTATCCGATTTAAAGAACAAACTTCCTTGTGGTAGACCCCTCCAGTGGCCAACACCAACAGAAGCAAGTGTGGCGACCGCGAGACCGACCAGCTCTAACGTGGACGTGATAATTTCTTTTCGAGTGTTGAACAGCGATGTAGTTTGCCAGCAAGGAAAAGGAACTACTGTGAATGAGGAAAGCTAGGATACATGTGCGATGGGGGGTGAGGGGAGATTGGGGGGCGGAAGAGTGCTCTATTCTCTGTGGCATTGTACGAGACGAGGAAGACCTCAAGAGGGCCAATCGTTCAATTCGAAAGTCCACTGAGGGGAAACGCGACTCGGCGCGATGTCGTGGCGATGAACGTTAAAGGGCGTGAGCGTGCGAATGATTGGAATAGGGGGCGGGGAATATGGTGTATGAGAGAAACAGGACTTCATCTAGTTGCGTGAGGACGACACATCATCGAATGTCTCGTTCTTGACGCGTCCGCCCCGCATCGCGCTCTTCACGTTGGAGATGAACAGGCTGCGGTCTCGCCGAAGGTCTTCGGCAGCGTCTAGGAGAGAGATGAGGAATCAACAATTGCAAGGAGCATTATACGCAAGGCTGCAAACCTTTGTTCAGTGGATCATCCGCGTTGGGCTCGAGGAAGAGATATTGTAAGCCGACCATGACTGAATTGAGGTTGAGGACGGGCTTCCAATCCTCTCGGAGGATGTTCAAGCACACGTTACCCTCGAGGTCGACATTAGGATGGTAAATCTGCACGTGAGCACATGAATCAGCCGTGGCAGATCGCAAAATTTGCGAGAAAATCGGTTTACCTTTGGAACGCACTTAACTTTTGGAGGTTCGTGCGGGTAGTTGGTATTGATGGTGAAGGAAAAGGTGAAGGTGCCGCCTTTGTACATGCCTGACAGTCGTGTGCGCAACGCGCTGCAGGTCAGCGCCTGTACAGTTTTTGAAAGTAATGGAGGAATCACTGACCCTCATCTGGGCTGATTGTGAGGGTAAAGTTGAGAAGGTCCGCTGGGTCTGGCCAGGTCGTCTTCATCGTGCTCGGGAGGTCGAGCTCAGTCAGGTCTGCGTGAGGCAACAATGGTAAGGACTCTAGTCCCCGCGGCGAGAGGAGTTGACGTTGGGTAGGATAGGAGACACATACCCTTCTGTACTCTGATCTGGGCGGCGCTCGTCTTTGGCTTACGCCTCGCCGCTGCATCCTCGTTCTTCTTCATGGACCAGATCTAGGATTTGGATTGTGAGAGATATGTACACTGATGGTAGTGAATAACGCATACTTTAATCATGGCTGGTATTTAACTGGAGAGATGGTGGCTCGGTAGCTTGGTGGCTCGGTGGCTCGGTGGCTTGGTGGTGGTATGGCTAAGGTCGGTTTCAAGTGACGGCCGGTGTTTGCCAACACCGCGTCGAGCGTGGATAGACGCCTACGCCTAGCGCTGGGCCCTGAAATGAACTGACTCAGTCGCCCGACGCGGTCAAGAATACACAGACGCCCCTCGTTTCCGCTCCTCTGCTCCCCGCGGGTGGTCGTGCTGACGTGCTGACTAGGACAGACAGCCTCGCGCGTATATAGCGGCCATAACAACACAGGAAACCATCACCGTTCTCTCAGCAGAGGTCATTTGATCCATCTACCATGGATGATGATATCCTCCTTTCCCTCCGCAATCTGGTACGCTTGCAATTACACCAAACCAACATCTTGTAACATTCCTGCAGTACTTTCAAGCTATATCACCTACACCTTATCTCCCCATCCACTGGTCTCAAGCCTGGCAACAGGATGCAACTCAACGCGCGGTCGACGACCTTCGAGTCGAGTCTCACAACATCCAAGCGCAAATAGATGCTCTCAGAGCTGCACAAAAGTCCCTTCAATGCCTCACAGGCTACAAAAAAGCCTCCGTCAACCCCATCCGTCGTCTTCCTCTCGAACTCTTGGCTCGCATATTCGAGGTCTACTTCGAAAGCGAGAATAAGCCAAATACCCTCATATGCGTGTGCAGTCTTTGGAGGTCTACTCTTATTAATATGCCTTGGTTGTGGACCATGGTCGCCTGCAAGACATACACCAAGGACGAACTAGGGTATACTGACCCAAGGTGGCCGGACTACGCGTCACACAGGCTGTGCACAACCGAGGAACGCCTCGAATCCATTCTCACTCGATGTAAAGGTGCCCCATTCGAGCTTATTGTCGATTTGACACCCGCCAACGAGGATGCCGCAACACCCCCGAGCATAATTCTCCGAGTCACTCCTGAAAGAGTCAAGAACGTGCGATACCTCCTGGCCCAGCAAGTCCCCGAGACCTTCTGTGACATCGTACCCAATGCCTTAACAGGAAGCTGGGACTCGCTCAAAGAAGCGTACCTCTATGTCCACATTCCTAGCCTCATGACCTCCCTTTCACTCTCTGCGCCGAGGTTGCACATTCTCAACATTGCTTCCGGTGTTCCCGTTGGAGAATATTCGACCGCTCCGTTCTGGAAACAACTCACCCGGTTGACGCTCTATGGGCCAGTACAGAGCCCAGCCACAGTATCGGCGTGCCTTTGCGCCTCCGAGGTGCTCACTTACCTCAATATTGACGGTATTTACTTAGGCGGTAAAACCCTAACCAAGAGTCCCGTTTTAGAAGAGCTCCATATCTATGGCTCCCAACTTGATCTTGCAAAAAACAGCTACCCTACCTTAAAAACAGCTTCCTTCTACTCCCTTGACCCCCCTACGAATAAAGTCGACCTCCCCGCCCTCACTGCCCTTCGTTACTACAACACCGACCTCGCCACACTCGCCAAGCTTCGCGCGCCCGCTCTATGCGACCTGGATATTAGTGGGAGCAACTTTGAGAACGCAGCCGCCGACGACATCCACACCGTCTGGTCGCCCGACGTGCGGAGGTACCTCAAACCACGCCATCTCCGCCTGAACAGCCTCTCCTGCTCCATCCCGAAACTCGTTGCCGCCCTCCGCCTCCTCTCGCCGTACCTCGAGTCGCTCTTCCTCGCCACGCCGTCCTGCACGCACCCATGTCTCTGGCGGGTGTTCCTCCCCCTCCCCGCGCACCGCGCCGAGGCGAGAAGAGACGAGGGCATGACCATCACCGCCCCCTTGCCGAAACTGAGCGACGTCGAGATCTACCTCTGGGACCAGAACAGTTCGGACCGCAACCGCGGACGAGTCCTTGATGAGCTGATCGAGGTAGCACGGGCGCGGAAGGATGCCGGGTATGGGTTTGCCAAGTTTCAGCTCGGGTTATCTTGGGAGTGGCATGCCGGGTGTGCTATCCAGCTCAATGAGCAGGCGGAGAAACGCACCATTTGGGGGCGCGATGGCAGCAAGGCGCAGAAGGATTGGGAAGAGCGTGAAGCAGAACAAGAGAGAGCGAAGGAGGAAGCCGCAAAGACTCTGAAGGCGCTGGAAACGTTCACGGCTCAGGCGCAGATGTTGACCGGGCTTTTGAGAAGTCTAAAGTATGGCAGTCTTTTCCAGATAGAAGTGAAAGCTACTCGGCCGTCAGTGCCCTCCGTCGAGGCTACAGCAGCTGAGGTAGCTGCTCAAGATCTCCTCCGCCAATTTCTTGAGGATTGGCAATGAACACGTTCGTAGTTATGCCACCTACTTCCAACAGGGATTCCCTGACGCCCGCTAACCTCTCACGAGAGGAGGCGCGGTGTGCCCTCTCCCCCCCCCCAATCTCTGGCGAGTAGACATGTATGTATGTATATCTAAGGTCTGATCGTCATCGCAATCGGTTTTTATCGAAGGACTCGGATAGAAGTAGAACTCATGTCGAGCATTTTTTGCATCATATGGGATTATCAAGTAGGTTGCGTTTATCTAAGTAGCCTTCATCCATACTTTACCCTCACGTTCTTGTGCGCGCGATCTCTCCTTGAGTAAGCAATAGACACCCCAGGAATTGCTGCGAGCCCATCTCTCCCCAGGTAACCACAGGATTCTGGAGATCACCGGAGAGTGGCTGGCATCCAAGAACGGCTGACAGTGCACCACCTCCCATGTCTCTTCTTCCTTTATATACCGAGGCTCTAAAGGTGATGATGAGGGATGCGAAGGGAGGTCGGAATCGATCAGGTAGTCGCAAGTCGAAGGCTCAACCTAACGCGCTGTCAGCATCAGTGCTGCTTTTCTGATGGAACACTCACATAAACAGTCGGATCCTCCTTGTTCAGATCATTTGCTCCTTCCGGCTGGACCCGCATCCCGTCCCAAGGCCAGAGTCCCCAGGGCCATCCCTTTCCAGAGCTTGGCGCAAACTTCCCTGGCAACAGCCCGTTAAACTCACTCTTGATCCATCGCACTTCTACTCCTTCCGGGAACAAGAAGTGGCTCGGGAAGCGATACCACTCCTTGCCCAAACACATTCTCACACCTCCAAGGACCTCTTTGAGAGGGGTGAAATCAACAGTGGGATGTTCGTCATCATGCCTTGACTTGCGGGACTGGTTCCTCACCTTCTGCGATGTAGATGTCTGGTTATCCTTGGGTGGCAGCGGCGTGTCGTCGGATGGAAGAAGGCCAGTGACGTTGAGGAGTCGAGGGAGCTCGACGTATTCCATGTGGAGCGCAATATCAAGTGGCGCGTGATAGTATTGGTGTAGTGCAAAGATACGGGACAATGAGAGGACTGAGGTTACGAGAATGATATTAAGGGTAGTCAGGCGGAAAACCGAGGTCTTGGACGCCTGTATTCCTCGAGTCAGTTTAGATGAGTAGAAGAAGATCAAAAGTACCTTATAAGGGGATGCCGTCGCTTTGATATAAATAGTCTCGAGCCAACCTCTGAAGAGGTAGACAGTCACCGAGGCATTGAAGCACAGGAGTGGATAGATAGGATACATGAAGCGCTCTTCTTTATGTGATTGTGCGGTGAGGAGCCCTATCCATACATAGACTGGGGCCAGCCGGAAGGTGAGGATCGTATAAGGCGAGCTTTCGTCAACTCCGTGTTTGATGATGCCAAGGCGCTTATAGTCAATGGTGTGTGTGACCAAAAGTGCTGGGAGCGACGCAAGAGCCAACAGAGCGACAAAGTTGAAGTTCAGTGTGAGGTTCAGGAAGTAGTACGACCAGGGTTCCGAGCCGTAGAGATCCGGACCCCGCTCCTCGCCGCCGAGAATGTTATAGGACACAATATTCCACGGGGCAACTGCAAGCTTCCCATAAGCAATGCTGTCGATTGTTAACACAGGAATCTAAAAAAGGTTGAGCCCAGGCGAGTGGAGGTTTGTGGAAGGACGGACCAGGAGAAAACCAGCAAGAGTGACGCATCCCAGCATCCTGATCCATCTTGCGCCGATCCATTTACCCATAAGAGCCGGCGAGACCTTGTCTCCGCTGAGGACGAAGAGCTCCTCAAAGACAAAAGGGAAAGAGATGACAATACTAAATGGCCACCCAACTATCGCCCCAATAGCAAAGCAGACCGTCGCGAACAAAACTCGGTCGTCTGCTCTCTTCGTCGACGTGCGAAGCGCAAAGGACATTGCCAACATATTAAAGTACATGGCGAATGTTGAGGGCAGAAATGCTGAAAGCAAACCATGAGTCACTGTGCTCCTCGGGAGACACCAGCAATAAGACATACCTGTTGAGGCGTTCCACATGCCGGCACTGAAGAGAAGCATAAAGAGCATGTAGCGGCCAACTCGACCATTGATGTGTACCACTACTGAGCGATAGAAGTGTGCTTCACATAGAGAACAGATAAGACCTAACGTCAAGCGCACAGCGAAGAAAGAAGGCCGCTGTTCGAGAGTTAAATGGTCCTTAGTGGAACGAAAAAAGACGACGCACCTTGGACGTCGAGAGCAACTTCCCAAACACCGTAAAAGGGTAGTGTAAAAGGATATAAGCCCAACTGCGTATGGCGAATTGAGGAGTGGCCTCCCATGTCTGGAAACCGGAGCCATGCGTGATGTAATGCAGGGGTTCCCAAAAATTGAACACTGGTTGGAGATGGAATAAATGAGTATTGCCAAAATAGCGTGGGTGATTATGCCTCTGTCCCACCTTCGTCACAATCTTGAATATTTGAGTACATCGCTGCACAAGTCCTAATGAGGATGAGGATGCGAAACGCGACAGAGAAACTGGGTGCCCAAGGTCTCCGCGCTGTTCTGCGCAATACCGATGTTAGTCGTAGTTTAGAGCGACATTTTCTGGCCAACACGTACCTTCGCACAGCATCTTTCAACAGAGCTTCATCCTGTGGACGAGCTTTCGGCGTGGTAGAGGAGGATAAGGCCGGTTGAGGCTTCCTTAAGCGTAGCCCTTGGGTACCTGGTGCCGACATGGGGAAAGCATACAAGGTAACAAAGCACGCGGCTTTGAACTCCGCCAAATCTCGATTAATTTTGTCGGTGATAGGGGCGGACCTTAAGAACGTCAAATTATGAGAGTGGTCATCAAAAAATGGGATGCTGTCGCACAGTGGCGATGGAAGTTGGGTAAAGAGGAAGAAGACGATGAAGACGTCTGCGGTATCTGTCGAGTCGCATACGACGCGTGCTGTCCTGATTGTAAGCTTCCTGGAGACGACTGTCCTCTCCGTAAGTCCCTCTCAAGTGATGGAAAGCCGTTTCCGGATATACAACCACTACCGTACAGTATTCGGCAAATGCCAACACATCTTCCACATGCACTGTATCCTCAAATGGATCAGTACACCCACTTCCCAACAGCAATGCCCCTTGGATAGGAGACCATGGCGTGAGTCGCCCTCTGTTTAGACATTCACGGGGACTTTGGTACTCACTCTTCTTTACAGTACCCGCAGGTGCCGTTGGAGGGGATGCCCAGGCATAAGATGTGCCTTCGATCTGCTTCCCCGGCACTCCTCGTCGAACGGCACGTCAAATGAACCGACACCATGCGACCCTGCAATGTCTCTCATCCATTCCGCTTGATCAAGAGGATCTCATCCGCACAGCACTTCTCGTCCCCAACTCCTCGCGTCCCGAGACCACTATGCAGTATCGGACCCTTAGCCACCTTCTCGTTCTCTATTTAGCCCGTTTGGACGGATTATTGGGTTGCGGATGTGTGGTGACACGTAGTACTAGACTGAAAGGGTAGCTTTGACGCGCGCCACTCGCCATATTTTATATTCCTCATTCATGCTTTCGATGCCCTCTCCATAAGCGGTGTTCGCATCCTCTTGTGTGGGTCTTTTAGAGGGACCCTGAGCTTTTAATCGGTTGTCCATTTGGACGTCTTCGTCGGAGTACACCGAAACTAGCAACTGGCATGGCCCAGAACACAACAACAAGTGCGCCTGGCTTGTTCGATCACATGCACACATGCAACGTTTGACGTCATTACTGGGCGGAACACTTATGATAGGTCGACCACTCGCGCTGATGGATGTCTCCACCAAACTCAGTCAATCCGCCGGCTGACATCTAGAGAGAAGGGATCACCACCACCCGGAGGTATCAAGGAATTGCAGCGAGGTGGCAACGCACTGTCCACCACAACTTGGAATGCCACCGCGACTTCCACGACGACTTGCTGGTCGGATTTGGGTCACTTGCACGTCGCTGCTAATAGCTTTCATCGCTTATTCGTCCCAAGTATGCATCATATATCCCTGGTATGGCAGTGAGCTTTCCGTCGACCTGCTCTTGCTTCTCGGACCGTTCAAGTAAGTCACTAATTGTGCGTCTAAAGCACGGCTAGCTCATTCCCTGTGTTTACTATCATAGTATACTAGTTGGGTTTCTGTTTTGGAATTATTACTTATCCGTTCGAACCGATCCTGGAGGCGTGCCAGATGGCTGGGTGAGCTTAGGCGGGTCGCGTATGAACGCGCATTGACTCCGTGGGCATTAGGAACCTAATTTGCATGGGGGGGATGAATATGAAGTCAAGGCACTCACTGGGAAACCTCGTTACTGCCGTTATTGCGAAAATTATAAACCACCTAGAGGTATGTTTGGGAATAGGTCTATAGGGACACAATTACTTAGACTCGTTGGTAGCACATCACTGCAAGCAGTGCAAGAGGTTGGTGCATATCGCAACTCCAATACCAGCGTCAAATTGACCCCAACCAGATGCGTTTTAAGAATGGACCACCATTGCCCTTGGTTGGACAACTGCGTTGGCCACTATAACTACGCCAACTTCATAAGATTTCTTTGGCTCGTCGATATTGCCTGTTCCTATCACCTCATTATGGTCTCCCTCCGCATATGGGATGCCGTCAACGTGCGACGTTGGGTCTGTGATGCAATGTTTCAACATGAATACAACCTAACTGACTCTTTTGTTTATTTTGTAGGACCCTGCGCCGATAGATCTAATCTTCATCTGCTTGAACTATGTTGCGTGTATTCCTGTCCTCGTGGTCGTTGGTATCTTTAGGTGAGCATAGGACTTCTTTGATATCTCGCAAGTATCTACTAATATGGGAACAGTCTCTACCACTTTTACTGCCTCTTGACAAACACAACAACGGTCGAGGGTTGGGAGAAAGATAAGGTCACCACTTTGATAAAACGTGGCAAGATACGAGAAGTGCGCACTGCACTCTCCTTTATTATACACCGAAAGGCTGACAAATATCAGGTCACGTTCCCATATGTTCGTGCTCCCCAGCAAACCCCCCATTCTGCCTCGAAGTTTAAACCCACATTTTCAGGACCTTGGACTTATCGCCAACTTTGTGTCAATTTTTGGCTCAAACCCATTGTTGTGGTGTTGGCCTCTGCGGGAGGTACCGACTTCGGGACTGAAATTTCCGGTTGCAAATGGTCATGGTGAGTGGATCGAGTTTGCGAGGCGTGATTGGGGCGAGTCCGAGGGCGAAGAGGAGAGCCCAGATGCCACCTCGATCCGTCAATGAAGGGCTTAATGGAGAGGGTAGAGGTAAGGCAATCCCCCCACTAGACCCTCAATCTACTTACATGTATCTAGTCCTTGCGAGGAATACCCCGCCATATTTCCCAACAGCTCATTCCTGAGACAAACTGACGCGCCATTGCAGAAACCGCGGAGCAATATGCCTGGCCCCCCAAAGACCCATACGCTACGCCCCATGCCACACTGCCTAATCAGGATCCTGACGGTGAAGACGGAAACTCTGTCTCTCTTCTCGACGGCAAGAGCCCGTGGACTTACGGAAATGACCACCTCAACCCTGACCTAGTGCCTTCAAGCGGTCTGAAGCGACGGCAAGAGGCAATGTATTCTGCCGTCCCACCATACCACCCTTCCTACGGCCAGGCGCAAGAAAACGGGAGGTGGAGAGACAACGATGAGTATGATAGTGCGAGCTCAGGTGGCGATTACGCAACGGGGACATTGAGGAAGCGATACGTCAATGCGGGTGGTACGCGAGTTCGCAGGGGAAGCTATGGAGAGATTGAAGTCCAGGCGATGGATCGAGAAGAGTTGCTCAAGAAGTGGATAGACGACGAGCATGAGGCGCGCTCCGGCAATGGTGGCCCTCACCAAAGAGAAATGAACCTCGGTCATTTGCGCGAGCCAGGACGGTATCAGACCTACACCCCCGATGCCGTTTCTGACTCTTAATGGAAGAGAGTAACGAAAACGAGGGGCGCAGATGGTTGGGCGAACGGGTAATTGGTTAGTATAGGCTTGGTCAATTAGCTGGTGTATTTTGTCTCTGGATTATTTCACCATATCGGTCCCCCTTGAGATGGTTTTCATTGGATCAGCACCCAAACGTAAATACTGTTGGGGTTTGTCCTCTCCCACCTCCCACACCAACTGAGCGCGATATTACGAGATCGAACTGCGTCAACGATGCCTTTACCTGCAGCCGATCGAATCATGGGCGAAGACGGTCTCCTTACACTGTATTATTTGGTGGCTGGTAAGCGCCTTGGTTCTCGGGCAGTAGAAGATTGACGACATTCGCCCTAAGAGAATATCCCTATGGAGATCACACTGGAACAGGTCACGCAGGCAAGATATTTATCCTCCTCCAAATCCTGTTCTTCTTCCAACTAAACTTTGCGTTTTGAGCAGCTATTCGACGCGCCGGCGATCGTAGCCAAGGTAAATTCACTGTTGCAGCATTTCAGGTTATACCTCACTGAGACTCCTTTGCGCTGCGCGTCGCTTCAATGGCGTAGATCAAGTTTATTCCGGATTTGTACAAGCTTTCGAACATCGGCGGCAGTTTCGGTCAGCGTCAGCATACACCTGTCCATCCGGCACTCATAGCATATTATTCTGAAGCGGACGCCCTGAGGGCCGTTGAGAGCTTGGATGGTAATGATTCACTTTTTAGGGGTGAGCCGCTTGTGCTGGAGTATGTCGGCAAAGGAGAAGAGGAGAAGATCAGTAAGGACTAAATTCATCCTTATATCTCTGTTTATCATTCTTATTGCGTTCACAGTTGAGGACCTCCGCCAAAGAAAGCTGACGAACAGCCTTGGACGCTCAGCCACGTTGATGGGTGGGATCGAAGAAGAGGAGATTCACTAGATGCAGCTTTGATTACCAGCTGTATCACAACATGCTGGATAAAGCTCCATAGGGGTAGCCCCTAATGAACATGAGACACCACTATGAGGACAAGAGGCCTCGGAAACCGTCGGTACCTGACCTTGAACCGACCGAACTGGTAGTCCTCACGAGTTCCCTGACAAAGTATGTTGAAGCACGTGGTTCTATCGAACTTGAACCCATCCTCTCCGTCGATCGCCACAAAAAATGGCGACAGCCCCTCCACTCGGAAAGGAGCTTGCTTCAAATGGTATTGACAAACAGAAAGCCAATATTATCCTTCACTAAGCTAGTGGTTCCAGATAAGAAAACGCGAGATGTGGCTGTTCTGGGCCTCCGTCGGTTCCTCGTTTCGACTGCTGAGAAGCCCATGGACAAACTAGAAATGGATAAATTATGGAAGGGTATATTCTATTGTTTGTCTGTTTAGTTTGTCAACCTTATTTCAGTTGTTAACGACGAACATCGGAATGCCAGGCTTCTGGATGTCGGACAAACCCCTCGTCCAGCAGGAACTATCTGCAAACCTCGCAGAGCTTTTACTGGATATTCCAACAGCAGATGCCTCTTTTGATTTCCTTCGTGGTTTTTGGGAGGCTATCGTCCGCGAATGGTCGGGTCTCGATTATATTCGGTCAGTAGCAAAGGCCTGGGGAGCTCAATGAAGCTGAAGTTGCTCGCAAATGTTTTCAGGATCGACAAATACTACATGCTAGTGCGCAAGTTCGTTAATGCCTCCTTCCTTTTACTCGTCCGCGAAGAATGGTCCAGTCCTGTATGTGGGGAGTACAACCACATAATAGGAGGCCCTGGAGGTCCTCTGTAGTGCGTTTCTTCGTCTAACTTCTCCTCACGCGAGGCTCACTGGTGCGGTGTGCCCGCCATTTCCAGCACGGAGGACTCCAAAATACCAACAAGCCTTGCATATCACCTTGCGGATATATACAATGAAGAGCTTGAAAAGGCGATGAAAGCATCTCCCCAGGTACAACCCCTTTGCTTCGATGTAGGCTTGCAGCTGAGAACGATTCCTATATAGTCGACGCCGGCACCCCTCGCATCACTCCTCACACCATTCTTCCAGCTCAATGCTCTTTCACCATCCCCTACCACCCATACTCGGCTTCATTCCGCTCTTTTTACTCCTCTACTTTCCGCTCTACTCCAACACTCTCAAAAGTCGGACTTACCAAGCTATCGATCGACCATTATCACAACACCCTTGTCTCCTCACGATGACGATCGACCAAGGAGAAAGCGAGCGCGCATCGAGCCTCCCGAATTACCATATGCGGCGGTCATCAAGAATGCCTGTCTGACAGCAGGAATTGCTCAAAAAGCAGAAGAGGAGGGGGCTGATGAGGGGAATACCACACCGAAGCCCCTTTCACCAGACGAGCTGAGAAAAGGCCTATTGAGAACAATGTTCGATATTGCGAGCGGGGAAGACACGAAGGATTCAAGCCGCAAACGGATGTATCGTGCTTGGAAGGATGCCATTGAACTGGCCGGAGATGCCCCACACGAAGGTTTGCGAGAGCGATAAGGACATCTATGTTGTTACTTGATCCTAGTCTTCTACTCTTTGCCTGTAGCTCACCAGTCACTGTCTTGTAAGTACTGCTCGCCTAGCTCTCAGTTCCAAAGCAACTGGTCTGAGCTGCATCCGTAAAGCTGCTGAGTTCGTACAAAATCACACGAAGGATGCATGAATGTGCCACTTGTAGAGAAAACTCTATGCAAGACCTCCCTGAGGAAGAATATCCTCGATGGTTTTCTCGGCAGTGTTACTTCTCCACTTGGAAACTGCACCATTAAAGTCAAGCCTTAATAGCAGCCTCTCGACATGCCTCCTCATCTCGGTATCTATGTCTCTAGTCCTTCTTCCACCTGGTCCGGTGGCACCCATCATCGTGGTCGACACGTCGATAGAGGTGTCCGCTCCAAATCCTTGGCGGGTCGAGCTTGTCAGCTGCTCATACAAAGACTCAAGAAGGGACACTAGCGCCTAGGATCGGATGTCAGCTTAGCTTTCATGTCTGCGGGACCTCCGAGAGTACCTCATTGACATCATGAACGACTTTCCACCGTTCCCTTACCATATGCCCAACATTATCTGCTTCAGAATCTGCCATACTTCCTTCGAATAGTAGAGCAGGGAGGACGTCGCCTCCCCATCGCTCAACTTGTGCCACAAATCGTTCGCACACCTCGAGGATTGTGCGAATGGTGGTTGCACAGGCAGGTGAAGCAAGGAGAGACGCAGAAAAGAGCGTTTGCAGATATCGAGTGTGGTGGGCGCGAAGGGTGGGGAAGTCGAGTTGAGGGTC
>WNFL01158128.1_pt1 | contig 26992 bp, 27 predicted proteins | sample 5400361 | NCBI WGS metagenome assembly WNFL01 (sample SAMN13153351, study PRJNA577476) | soil metagenome | isolation source: 40 cm soil on Douglas fir-dominated hillslope | place: USA:California | collected 2013-09-17
CGATGTGACCGTGACCCAGACTCGCCGCGACGGCGACGTCAGTGTCGTGATGCGTTATTAGCCGTCCGCATCGGCCCTCGGGCGCGTCTCCGGCATCGCCGTCAACACCAGCAGGACGGCGGCAATGCCCACAGCCGACAGGAAGAAAAACGCCGCACGCAGGCCAAAATGATCGGCCAGCCAGCCGGCGGCCGGCGTGCTCAGCGTCCCGCCGATGCCGACCGCGAATCCGACGAAGCCCAGCGATAAATTGAAATGACCGGACCGCGCTGCGACGTCGCTGACGATCAGCGGCATCATGATGCCGAAGCAGGCGCCGCCGACGCCGTCGAGCGCTTGCACGGCCACCACGAGAGTTGGATTCGTCGAGGTCGCGAACATCAACCCGCGCAGCGGCAACATGCAGAATCCGATCAACAGCACGATTCTGCGGCCGCGCCGTTCCGCCAGGCGGCCCATGGCGGGCGATGCAAGCGCTACGATGATCTGCGGCAGCACGATGCATGCCGCGATCAGCAGGCTGGGATTTCCCACCTTCGCGGTCATGGTGCTGCTCATCAACATCAACATCGGCGCGTTGGCGAAAGTGAAGAGCATGGCGCAGCCGCAAAATATGAGCAGGCGGCGGTCCGCCAACACGCGCAGAAACTGTGCCCGGCCCCGCCCCGGTTGTCGCGGCGGCGGCAGCAAATCGCTGCCGGCGACCGCCACGCGGCGCAGCGGCAACAGCGCCGCCAGGGCCGGCAAGGTGAATGCGGCGGTCAAGTAGAATACCGCGCGTTCCGAAACGTACTGTCCGCAGGCGCCCATCAATAATGCGCCGACGCCGTTGCCGATGGCCGCGTAGCGTGCATTGCGCCCGAGACGAAGGCTCATGCCAAAGCGTCCGGCAATGATCAGACTGATCGCCGCCGTTGCCGGCCCCAGCGTGCAGCTGGATACGCCGTGCAGCACCTCGGCCAAGTACACGAATAGCGGAATCGGATAGACCGCGAACATGAGTGCGCAGCCGGTAAATGCCAGAACGCTGAACGCGGCGACGCGCGTCTTGTTCGGTATCGCGTCCACCAGTGCGCCGGCGGGCACCTGGCTCGCCATGGCGGTCACTGTCCCAATGCTCAACGCCAGACCGATCGAGGTTTGCGTCCAGCTCTGACTGATGAGGTATACGGCAATGAAGGGCCCGAAGCCCGTTTGAATATTGGCGACGAAAAGGTTGAACCAATCGAGTCCCCGCTCTGCGGCGGGTGGTCTAGCAGCAGGCGGTCCTACGGCAGGCGGCCCTGCGGGTTGTGGATTCGCCGGATTGGGATACTCAGCTTTGACCGCCATTCGTTCACTTCTTGCCTACCGGGGCGCTTGACGTGGCTGCCGCGGGTGGGGTCGTCGCGGGCGGTGGCGCCGCGGGCGCCGGCGTCGTCGCGGGTGGTGGCGTCGCGGGTGGTGGCGTCGCGGGCGCCGGCGTTGTCGCTGGTGGCGTCGCGGGTGGCGGCGTCGCGGGTGGTGGCGTCGCGGGCGCCGGCGTTGTTGCGGGTGGCGTCGCGGGCGGTGGCGTCGCGGGCGCCGGCGTTGTCGCTGCGGCGGCAGACGGCTGGGGCGCCGCCAGCTCCTGCGGCTGAGGGGCGTTCTTGTATTCCGGCGCCGACTGTAGCTTTTTCCTGTCTACGCTCAAAATCAGTGGCTTGCTTTGGTCGTCCGGATCGAAGCGCAGCAGCGACCAATCGACGGCAATGCGGCGATTGCCGACCCCCAGGAAGCCGCCGAATTCGACGACGGCGACACGCACTCGCCCATTGGCATCGGCCAGCACGTCGACCACGCGGCCGAGATCCTCGCCCTTCACCCCCTGAACTTTCCTGCCGAGAACCGTCGTCACAGAACTATCGAGCGCCTTGACCTGCGCATCGTTGGCGCCCGGCGCCGTGGAAGCCGCGCCGGCGGGAGGAGCGGCCGGCGCCTGCGGCTCGGGTCTCGGCTTGGACCGCCGTTTCAGCGCCGGCGCCGCTTCCGGCGGCAGGCAGGGCGGCACTTCCGGCGTTTCGATCGGCACGTCGAGGGCGTTGTCGGGAGGCAATTCGTCCGCCGATAGCGCCGGCGGCGGAGCCGGGCTTTCGACCACGGGTTCCGCCGGTTCCCGTGCGGCATGCGGCCGGTCGACTACCGGCGCGGTATGGCATCCCGCGAGCGCCCACAGCAGCACGGGCAATGCCGCGATCGGCCGCCGGCACCCGCACGCACGAGAGACGTGAGTCACGGGCGTTGCTCCAGGCTGACCGGGAGTTGCCGTCCGTACATGCGGCTATACACGCCGCGGGTCTGCAGCAGCCGCACCGGCGCTCCGTCTTCGACGATCAGGCCGCGCTCCAGCACGACGATACGATCGAAGGCATCGAGCGTGGACAACCGATGCGCAATGGCGAACACCGTGCGCCCTTTGAACAGCCGCGACAGCGCCTCTTGGATCGATTGCTCGGACTCTGTGTCGAGCGATGAGGTCGCTTCGTCGAGTACCACGATTGGAGCGTCCATCAGGAAGGCGCGCGCGATCGCCAGCCGCTGCCGCTGGCCGCCCGACAGCTTCATTCCGCGCTCGCCGACCACGGTGTCGAAACCCTGCGGCAGACGATTGATGAATTCCGTGCAGCGCGCCGCCTCGACGGCGCGGAATACTTCCTCGTCGCTCGCGTCCGGTCTGCCATAGCGCAGATTCTCCAACAGCGACCGGTGAAACAGCGATATCTCCTGCTGCACTACCGCGATCGAAGCGCGCAGACTCTCCTGAGTCACATGCGCGATATTCTGTCCGTCGATCAGTACCGCGCCGGAGTCCGGATCGTAAAGTCTCTGCAGAAGCGCGATGATGGTGGACTTGCCGGCGCCGGAACGTCCCACGAGGCCCACCTTTTGTCCGGCCGGCACTTCGAGATCGAAACCCTTGAGCACTTGCTGACCGCTCGGATAGCTGAAGCTCACGTGTTTGAACTCGATGGCCCCGCCGTGCACGACGACCGGTCTGGCATCCGGGGCGTCCTGCATTTCGTGCGGCAGCCCGAGCACTTGCACCGCTTCACCCAGCTTGGCGACCTGCTGCACCATGTCGACCAACGCCATTGCAAAATCGCGCGACGCATGCAGGACGGTGAAACCCAGCGTCGTGGTCAATACCACGTCGCCTGTGGAGATCTTGCCGCGGCGCCAGAGCTCCACCGACCAGACCAACACACCGGCGGTGACGATGAACACGGTCACTGCGTGCAGCAAGCGCAATCTCTCGAGCGACCGCAGGCTGGCTCGCTGCGCCTGCATCTCGTCCTGAATTTTCGAACTCAGCCGATCCTGCTCCCGGCGCGCGGCGCCGAAGGCGCGCACCAATCCGATATTGCTGACGATGTCCGCGAGATCGCCGCTCACGTGAGCGGCGTGACCCGCGAAACTCTGGTGCAAATGCCTGCCCTGCGCCGCCAGCCGGCCGATGCTCACGCCGAGGATGCCGACGACGACCAAGAGCACGGCGGTGAGGTACCAATTGATCGTGCCGAGAATCACGATGCTGCCGACCACCGCGGCGCCCGGAGGGATGGTGGTCCACGTCAGCGCGCTCTCGATGGTCCAGGCGGCGTTCGCCGCGGCGGTGATGCGTCCGGCAAGCGCGCCCGGAAGACGATCGATGAAGTAGCGCGTACCGTGGCCCGACAAATGATCGAACAGATCGAGACGAATGTCGCCGCCGACCGCCACGAAGGCATGCGTCGATACCCAACCGGCCAGCCGCCACAGAAGGTTGTCCCCCGCCACCAGCGCAAGCAGCAACGCGACCGCGCTCCACAACCTATAAGGCGGCGGGTGTTGCACGCCCAGCACGTCGACCAGGTTCTTGACGGCGTATTGAGAGCCGACCGCACAGACCACCGCCGCGAGGACCGCGCCCAGCACGATGGCGTGGCTGAAGATGCGCCGCCGCACATAGCGCGCAAGGAAGCGGATCGCTCCTTGAGACGCATATCGTGGCAGGGTTTTTGACATCGACCTGTATTTTTAGCCATTCGGTATCCCGGGCAGGCCGGAGAAAGGTGTCATTCTCTGTCAGTGTTTCGCTGACACGGTCGGCGCCGGCCTACAGGACAATCGGCGAAACGATCACGGGGATATGGGTCGCACGCGGCTCGAACAGCGCCGGGCACCGAGGTATATTCCCATCAGCGATGCAGAGCGCAAGGTTCCAAAAATGCCGTTTTTTTACGACGAAGAGCTTTCGCTGCACTACCTGGAACGCGGTCAGGGCGAACCGCTGGTGCTCATCCACGGGCTCGGCTGCAGCGGAGCGGATTGGGCGTTTCAGGTCGCGGCGCTCGAGAAGCGATTTCGGGTAATTATTCCGGATCTGCCGGGCAGCGGACACAGCCCACCCCCTAGGGACGAGTACACCATCGCTGGATGTGCCTCGGCTCTTTGGTCGCTTCTCGATCACCTCGACGTGTCGAGTGCCAATATCATTGGATTTTCGCTGGGCGGCGCCGTCGCGCTCGAGATGGCGGCACTGCGTCCCGCGAGTGTGCCGCGGCTCGGGCTCATCAACAGCCTGGCCACCTACCGGACGGATGATTGGCGCAAATGGCTCGAGGTGCACGTGTCGGCGACGCTGGTCCGCCTGTTGGGAATGCGCCGCGCGGCTTGGCTGCTCGCGCTTCGATTGTTTCCGGAACCCTGGCAGCGAGCGATACGCCGACACGCGGCGGCCGCGGTCGGCGCGGTCCCGGCCAGTACCTATCTCGGCCTAGGATTGGCATTGGCCCATTGGGCGATCATCGATCGGCTCGACCGGCTGAAGAGCCGCATATTGTTGATCGCGGCCGAACACGATTTCACCCCGCTCGCGGAAAAACGCGAACTCGCTGCCAGGCTCAAGGCCGAGATCGTCGTGGTGCGCGGCTCGCGGCACGGTACGCCGTTCGATTCGGTGGAGGCGACGAACGCCAGCCTGCTCGCCCTGTTGACCGATCAACCGCTGCCGCCTCCGGCGCGATGGGTGCGCGACTCCCCCACGCGCGCGCAGGCGCTTTCACTCAAGGGCAGCATCGCCGACGACCACGCGACGGTCGCCTGACCGCGGCGCCGATCGAGCCCTCAGCCGCGGCCCGCGCTGAATACCGCCAACATGTCTTCGTCCTCCGGGGAGTCGGTCTCGACATTGTCCGCGAGCAATTTCAAGCATTCCTCCGCGGGCATCGGCCGCGCGAATAGAAACCCCTGCCCCACGGGGCAACCCAGCCGCCGCAAGATCTCCGCCTGCTGATAGCCCTCGATCCCCTCGGCGATGACTTGAATCTGCAGATGCCGCGCGATCGCGATAATCGCGCTCACGATGGCAAGATCGCTCGAATCGGTCACAAGATCCCGCACGAAACTGCGGTCGATCTTGAGCGCATCCACGCGCCAGTGCTTGAGGTAGCTCAAACTCGAGTAGCCGGTCCCGAAATCGTCGATGGCGATTTTGACGCCCAGATCGCGCAGACGCGCCATCGTGTCCTGTCGATTCTCTCCGGCGGGGACGTGCGAATCGAACATCGCCCGCTCCGTCATTTCCAGCTGCAGCAATTCCGGACGAAGACCGTGCGTCTTGAGCAGCGTGGCGATCGTCGACTGCAATTCGCCGCGTTGCAGCTGAGCCGGTGCGATATTCAACGACATGGGTACGAGCCGCGCTCCCGCCTTGCGCCACGAACTCATGTTTTGCAGGGCTCGATGCAGCACGAAATTGCCCATCGGAACGATCAGGCCGGTCTCCTCCGCCACCGGAATGAACTGATCGGCCGGCACCATTCCGTGTACCGGATGGCGCCAGCGCATCAGCGCCTCGAGCCCAACGACCTGCCGGGTCGCCAAATTGATGAACGGCTGATAGTGCACATCCAGTTGCTTCAGGCGCAGCGCTTCCCGCAACGAGGCCTCGACGGCGACCCGATGCTTGAGCTTGCGGTTCATCACCGAGCTGAACATCTGAACGTTGTTCCGCCCGCGATCCTTCGCCTGGTACATCGCCGTGTCCGAATGCTTGAGCAGCTCGACCATGTTCGATCCGTCGCGCGGAAACAGGCTGACGCCGACGCTGCCCGTGGTCTGCAGTGGATGCTCATCGATGATGATCGGCCGGTTCAGGGTTTCGATGATCCGGCCGGCTCCGAGCGTCACTTCGTCGTAGGATTTGACGTTGCAGAACACGACGACGAATTCGTCGCCGCCCATCCGGATCACCACGTCGGAGTCGCGTACCACCGCCCGCAGCCTGGTCGCCACCTCTTGCAGCAGCCTGTCGCCGGTCTCGTGGCCGCGCGTGTCGTTGATGTGCTTGAAACGATCCAGATCAAGAAACACGACACCCAACATCGTGCTCGCCGCTTTGGCCGCGGCGATGGCCTCCGGCAGAAAGGCGGACAGGTAGTGCCGGTTCGGCAATCCGGTCAGCTGATCGTGGTGCGCCATGCGGTCGAGTCGACGCTGGTTCTCGATGAGCTGCTGTTCGGCCTTTCTGCGCAAGGACACATCGTGAGTGACGTATGCAAGGACGTCGCTGCCGTCTCCGTCGAGCGCATTGCATCGCACTTCGATGTCGATGAAGGAGCCGTTCTTGCATCGCAGCTGCATGTTCAGCGCCATTTGCGAATTTGCGCCGCGTAGGCGCATGAGCACGCTGTCGGGCGCGGCGGTGCCGTCGGCGAAGATGTCGCGCAACGACAGTGCCGGTGCTTCGGCGCTCGTGTAGCCGAGGCGGCTCAAAAACGCGGGATTGGCGTACAACACGGTTTGGGATTGAACGTGCACGATGACGATGCCGTCGTTGGCCTGATCGATGATGGCCTTGTAGCGGTCGTCGACGGATTTCCGGCGCCGAACGTAGCGCTTGAACGCCAGCAGCGCGATGACGCACATCGCGGCCATTGCCGTCAACGCGCCGACGGCACAACCCTCCAGCACGGCGGCGCGCTGCTGCCACTGCCTCTGACTCAATACGGCCAAGACGCATGGGATGAGAACCAGTGCGCAGCCGGCGGTGGGCCACACCGATCTTCGCGTGAGCCACGAGCGAATCCATTTTCGCATGAACATTGATCAGGCCGCCCGAATGCAGCAGACAGGTACGTGGCGATTCGACATAATTGCGGTCGGGAATGACTGATGTCCCGGCAGTATGTTTCATACCGTACGAACGAACCGGTATGCGGCGCACAATCTTATGTAATTGATGGAATAATACCGGCTATGCACATCGGAATGATTGAACCACCGGCCGCGAATCGGGCCGTTGGATCCGAGCAGGTTGGAGCCGCCCGCCCCGAGGTGCGGCTCGACACAAGCCTCGAATTGCTCCTGGAGCGCGCACCCGTCACTCAGATTGCCCGCGTGCTCGCGACCGTGGTGGCCACGGCGGGCTCGACGTATCGCAAGCCGGGCGCACGCATGCTCATCATGGCCGACGGAAGCTATTTGGGGCTGCTCAGCGGCGGCTGCCTCGAAGCGGATCTCAAGCTTCACGCGCAGGAGGTATTGGAGAGCGGAGTACCGCGCGCCATCGAGTACGACATGCGCGGCCCGGACGATATCCTGTTCGGCATCGGCGCCGGTTGCGAAGGTGCGATGCGCGTACTGCTCGAGCCGGCGGGCCCGGGCAGTCCCGCGGCCGCGGCGCTCGCAGCCGCCGGGCGCGCCACGCAGACGGGTCGACCGGCCTCGCTGGTTTCCGTTCACGAATCCGCGGATGTACCGCTCGGCACCTATGACGCTGCGCAGCCGCTGCCGTCCGTGCTGACTCAGGCCGCTGCGCAATCGCTCGGCGAAGCTGCGTCGCGCGCCATGGACTGGCAAGAAGGCGGCCGGCGTACGCGGGCATTCGTGCAATTCCTCGCACCGCCCCCGCATGTGTTGATTTGCGGGGCGGGTCCCGATGCGCAGCCGGTGGTGAGCGCCGCGCGCGCTCTCGGTTGGCGAGTGTCGGTCGTCGACCATCGTCCGGCCTATGCGGTGGCGGCAAATTTCCCCGGCGCCGAGGTGAAGCACTGCGATCCGCACTCGTTGCGCGGAGCCATAGCGGTCGAGCGCTGCCACGCCGCCGTGGTGATGAGCCATCACCTACCCTCCGACGCCTCGTACTTGCGCGAACTGGCGCGTGCCGGCGTTCCGGCCTACGTGGGACTACTGGGTCCCGAGGCTCGGCGCAGCCGGCTCGCTCAAGAATTGGGCCCCGTGGCGGAAGAGCTCAGATTCAGAGTGCGCGGTCCGGTCGGAATCGACATCGGCGCGGTGACGCCGGAAGGCATTGCGCTCGCCATCGTCAGCCAAATTCACGCATGGCTGGCCGGGCGCGGCGGCGTCGAGCCCTCGATGCTGGTTCAACCGCCCGCACGTGCGGAGCGCGTGCAGAGATGAGGGCGCGATGTCAAGGGGATGCCTGTTGATGTTCGTTGGCGTAGACTCGTTTCGTCGCGTCCTGGCACTGCTGAAAAAATAACGACGAACCAGATGGCGGGATCGTATTTATTTCGATTGATGGGGAGCAGGGAGACAGTCATGTTCAAATTACTGAGGCCCATGAGTGTGGCCCTGGGCGCTGCGCTGCTGTGCGCATGCGGATCGAGCAGTCAGACCTCGGCAGTCGCCCCCTCCACCGATCACGGGACACTGGCGGAGAATCCGCCGTTTCGAATTGCCTCCCTGAATGCCGCGACCTTCCAAGCGGAACTCGCCGGAACCAACAGCGGCGCGCAACTCTTGCAAATCACGGGCAATCCCAGTTGCGGCGTCGATTTCTACTACGTCAAGTTTTGGACCGCCGGCGGCGCGGGTGAGACCACCGAGTCGTCCGGCGCTTTGATGGTGCCCACGGGTGCGGCGCCGGCCTGCTCCGGGCCGCGTCCCATCGTGCTGTATGCACACGGCACGAATACCGACAAGACGCTCAACATTGCCGACATCACCAACACCACCAATACCGAAGGCGTGTTGATCGCCGCGATGTTCGCCGCGCAAGGCTATATCGTGGTGGCGCCGAACTACGCGGGCTACGACATTTCGACGCTGGGTTATCACCCGTACTTGAATGCCGAGCAGCAGTCCGGGGAAATGCTCGACATTTTGGCGGCGGCACGCACGGCGCTGCCCAAGACTCTGTCTTCGGCCACCACCGACGGCGGCAAGTTGTTCGTCACCGGCTATTCCCAGGGAGGACATGTGGCCCTGGCCACCCAGCGCGCACTGCAAGCCGCGGGTGCGACCGTCACCGGAGTTGCAGGAATGTCCGGGCCTTATGCCCTGGAGGCCTTCGGCGACGCCCTGTTCTTCGGCAACGTCGACCTGGGCTCGACCGTATTCGCGCCGCTGCTCAGCACCAGCTACCAAAAGGCCTATGGGAATATCTACGCCGCACCCAGCGATCTGTACTCCGCAACTTACGCGACCGGCATCGAAACGCTGCTGCCGAGCGACATGTCTCTCGATGCGATTTTCACCAAAGGTTTGCTGCCGCAGACTGCGCTCTTCGACAGCACCACCCCGGTAGTGCCCGGTTCCGCCCAACTGACGGCGCTGCTGTCGGTGCCCGGCAGTCCCGGCTATCCTCTGCCGCCGACGCCGCAAACTCCGCTGTTTGCGGCCGGGTTCGGATCACCCTACCTGCTCAACAATTCGTACCGCGTGGCCTACGCGATCGACGCGGCCTCGAACCCCGACGGCGCGGTACCCACACCCAGCGCCGGCGTGCCGCTCGCGGCCGCCGCACCGACGCAGCCGTTGCGCCTCGCCTTTTACAAGAACGATTTGCGCAACGGCAGCTGGGCGCCGAGTTCGCCCACTCTGTTGTGCGGCGGCGATCAGGACCCGACGGTGTTCTACTCCGTGAACACCGGGACCATGGCGGCGTTTTGGAGTCCGCTGGTGCAGGCCAAGCTCATCACGGTGCTCGATGTGAACGGTACCCCCGGCGGCAATTTCGCACCATTCCAGGCCGGATTTCAGGAAACCCAAGCGGCGCAACTGCTCTACTACGAATCGGCGGCCGGCGGGGGACTGTCGCCGGCGGCGGCACAGCAGCTCATCGTGGAGGGCTACCACGGTGCCGTGGCACCCTTCTGCGCGGCGGCCGCGCGCGCTTTCTTCGGCGTACTTTAAGGGGATCGGCCATGACCAAACTCACCGCCGCCATGACCAAATTCACCATCCGCAGGCGCATCGCCTCGGGCTTGGCGGCAGCAACGACTCTTCTTTGCGCTGCGCCGGCGCCGGCCGACGACGTTCCCGGCAACAGCGCGCGCGTCGGCCTTTATTCCGTGTTCTACCACGTGAAGGCAGACGATCTTTCCGGCCCCTACGTACCTCCCGGGGCCAACATCGACGCCAATAACGTGAACACGCTGTATCTGGCATACGTCAGGCGCCTGTCCTCGCATTTCGATCTGGAACTGACCGCCGGCTACCCACCGCTCCAGAAAACCGTGGGTAAGGGGCCCGCCACCTTGGGTTCGGTACCTTACAACGGACAGGTCATCGCGACGGCCCGTTGGATAGCGCCGACCCTGCTGGTCGAATACATGTTCCTCGATGAGAATTCGAAGTGGCGACCCTACATCGGCGCCGGCGTCAATTACACCACTTTCTACGACCGCGATTCGACCGCGCAGGGCAACGCCGCCAGCGGCGGCCCCACCAAGCTCTCCCTGACCTCATCGGTGGGGCCGGTGGGCACGGTGGGACTCGCGTACAACGTCGTCAACCATTGGAACATGTACGCTTCCTACTCCATCTCACAGGTCAAAACCAGGCTCAATGCCGATACCGCGGGCGTCATCCGCACCACTCACATCAGTTTCGGGCCGCAGGCACTGGTCGTGTCCGTGGGTTATTCCTTCTGAGTCGCGTGCATTCTCATGGCTGAACCCGGAGCGCCACCCACCTATCGGTCCGGTACTCAATCCGTTCCCGCCGGCGGCTCCGTGTCGACGCCGGAGGAGCGGGCGGCGGCGCTCGCGTTTCTGCAAAAATTGGCGGCCGAGGTCTCCGAGGGTTCGATCGATTTGCCCTGCTTCCCCGAGGTGGTCATTCGCATCAGCACGGCTTTGGCCGATCCGAAGACCACCGCCGATCATGTGGTCACCATCGTCGGCGCCGAACCGCGCCTGGCCGCGCGCATATTGCAGACCGCGAATTCGGCGGCATTCAATACGTCGGGCAAGCGGCTGACGGATTTGCGCTCCGCCATTACCCGCCTCGGGCATCAAATGGTGCACGGGACCGCTATGTCCTATGCCATGCAGCAGATGAAGAACGAAGCATCGCTGCGGTCGATTGCGCAGCCCATGACCCAACTGTGGAACAGGAGCATCACCGTCGCCTCGATTTGCCGGATCGTCGCCCGGCGCACCAAGGTGAATGCGGACGCGGCCTTCTTGACCGGTCTCCTGCACGGCATCGGCAACCTCTACATCATGGCGCGCGCGGCGACCCAGGCGACCGGACTCGGGAGCGAGCATTCCTGGCTCGACCTGTTGATCGGTTGGCAGGCATCGATCGGCAAAGCCGTACTGGAGAGTTGGGGCTTCGCAGAAGAGATGTGCGACGCCGTGGGCGAGCAAGAAGACCATGAACGCCGCTGGAAACACGAAGCGGCGCTGTCCGACGTGCTGATTGCGAGTCTGTTGCTCGCCGACGCCTTGCAGACACCCGAACCGCGCGCGGTGGCGACCGAGGGAGTCAACGCATTCCTAACCGTTGCGGTGAAAGCCGAGGATTGCAGCGCAATTCTGTCGGAAGCAGAACGGCAAATCAGCTTGGTGCACGAAGCCCTGGCGGCCTGACGCAAGGTTCCGCGGTCAATATACGCCGTCGGCGGCAATGCCGCGGGATGCACCCGTGAACTCCGCGGCCAACTCCGCGGCAGCCTTGACCAAAATCGAGGTGTCGACCCCCACGGCGACGAACAGCGCGCCGTGCTGCAAATACTCGCGCGCGAGCCGCCGGTCCGAGGTGAGCGTGCCCGCCGCCTTACCCGCTCTTTTGACCGCCGCGATTCCCTGAAGGATCGCGTCCCGCACTGCCGGATCGGAGGGCTTGCCGAGCAAACCCATCGACGCCGCCAAATCCGCCGGGCCGAAGAAGACTCCGTCGACGCCGTCCACCGCCGCGATGCGCTCGAGATGGGTCAGCGCGTTGATGGACTCCACTTGGACGAATACGCACATTTCTTCGTCGCTGCGCCGTAGATAGTCGTCGATCTGGTTCCAGCGCGAGGCACGCGCCAAGGCGCTGCCGACCCCGCGCACGCCGCGCGTCGGGTAGCGCGTCGCCGCCACCATCTGCCGCGCCTGCTCCGGCGTCTCGACCATGGGGATGATGAGGGTCTGCGCGCCGATGTCCAGATATTGCTTGATCGACTCCACACTGGCGCTCGCCGGACGCACGATGGGATGTACCGGATACGGCGCCATCGCCTGCAATTGAGGCAGAACGCTGCGCGGATCGTTGGGAGCGTGCTCGGCATCGATCACCAGACAATCGAAGCCGGCGGTCGCCAAGAGTTCGGCGACGTAGGCGTCGGCCAGCCCCACCCACAACCCGATTTGCGGTCGTCCCTGCCGCAGGGCGCGCTTGAACACATTGGTCGGAAGTTCCATGTCGAATCTCCGCGGTCAGACAAAACGCATCGATACCCCGCCGAGAGGGCCATAGTCGGCATGCAGCACATCGCCGCGCGCAACGTTGGTCGGTCTCGTGAACGAACCGCCCAGAATGATGTCTCCGGGTTTCAAGTCTTCGCCGTAGGGCGCGATCTTGTTGGCCAGCCACGCGACGCCCGCCGCGGGATGATTCAACACGGCCGCCGCAAGGCCGGTCTCCTCGATCACGGCATTCTTGTAGAGCAGCGCCCCGACCCAGCGCAGATCGACCGCATCGGGTTTGACGGGCAGACCTCCGACGACGATGCCCGCGTTGGCGGCAAAGTCCGCGATGGTGTCGAACACCTTGCGCGGCGCCCGGGTGTCGCGATCGAATTGTTCGATGCGCGCGTCGATGATCTCGAGCGCCGGAGTTACGTAGTCTGTGGCTCGCAGGACGTCGAAGATCGTCACGCCGGGTCCCTTCAAGCCGGCGCGCAATACGAACGCCAGCTCCACTTCCACCCGCGGCGCGATGAATCGCTCGAAAGGAATGTCGCTGCCGGCGGAGAAAAACATGTCGTCCATCAACGGCGCGTAGTCCGGCTCCGTGATTTGCGATGCCTGCTGCATTGCGCGCGACGTGAGGCCGATCTTGCGGCCTTTGATGCTGCGGCCATCCGCCATTTCCAGCCTGACCCATTCGCTTTGAATGGCGTATCCGTCCTCGATGGTCATGCCGCCATGCTCCGTCGAAAAGTGCCGCAGCTGGGTCCGGCTCTTGCGCGCGTCGTACAAACGCCGGGCCAGCAATCGAATGGTATCGGTGGGCAACATGTTTGAATTCGCTCCCGCGCCCGCCCGTCAGGGTTTCTTGAATCGCGCGTGTAGGTTGTTGTGCTTGAGGGTGCCGGACTCGCTGAATTCATCGAGTTCGAGCGATAGCGCCAGACCCTGCTTGCTGAATTGCTCCGCAAAGTGCTCTTTCATGATCTCGAACAGGCCGGCGCAGGTCGCTTGCTTGGCGGCGTCGCCGCGCCCCGCGCCGATTTTCAAGACGGCATGCACGAACCCCGCATCGTGCGCCGTGCCGTCGGCGATGCAGTACTCTTCGCACGCAATGGCGCGCACGCGCACGCCGCCGGGCGGAAACACGGCCGCACCGTCGATGCGCAACGCCGTCATGAATTGCGCGAGCTTGCGGCACAGCTCGCCGAGGCGGCCTTCGCCCCGTAGATTTGCGCTGTACTCCAAGGTCATGTGCGACATGGCTCAAGAACCTATGGTCATGGTGGCGACCGTGCAGCCCACCGCAAAAATCGGAATGGGCCGGTAGTAGTCGAGCCGGCCCCGGCCTTGCGCCGCCGCCGCGATGCTGATGAAGGTGCGAATCTCGAATCCTCCCTGGCCGGCATCCCGATACGTCGCCTCATCCGAATAGGACAACATCGCCTGCCTGTCGTTGATTTGCCAGCGCCGCAGGAATTCCCGGTCCCACGGTTCGTTGATCCTTCCGGAGTCCGGTGTCGCCGGCCAATGCGAGATGCCGCCGGTGCCCACCAAAGCGATGCGTTCCGGCGCCAGATCCGCGGCGCGGCGCAGGGCCTCACCCAGCGCCCATGCTCGATGCAGCGGCGCGAGCGGCGGTCCCTGGCAGTTGATGTTGACGGGGATGACCGGTAGATCGTACCCGGGGGTCAGAAAGCTCAGGGGCACCATGACGCCATGATCGAACTTCCATTCCTCCGCGTATGCGAGATCCACGGTCTGCATCATTTCGCGGATCAAACGCTGCGACAGCGGCGCATTTCCGGGAACGACGGCGCGGGGAATGCCCAGCCACTCCGGATCTTCGATTGGTCCTTCGTAGCGCTCCGCCATGCCCATCGCGAATGCGGGCATGTTGTTCATGAAAAAATTGGCGAAGTGCTCGGCGGCCACGATGATCAAGACATCGGGCTTCGCGGCGGCGAGTTCGACGCCCATGCCGCGATAGGCGTTGTAGAACTCCTCGATGATCGCGCGATCGGCCATATGCGCGCGTCCGGTGATACCGGGCGCATGGCTGCAGATGCCCGCGAACACGAGGCTCATATGTCGGTCACTTTTTCGTCCAATCGAGTCGTCATGGCATAGACGCCGGCGCGAACCGGACCATACCGGCTGACGCCGGCGCGCATCGCGGCGATGTAGTCGGCCCACGGCATGTTGAGAAACGCGGCATAGTGCATGAGCAACTGTCCATTGGCGCCCAGCACGTAGATCAATCCGATATCTCCGGCCTCGAGCGCCCGGCGCTCCTCGCCGCTGAGGTCGTAGCGGTCGAGGATCTTCGGCAGATCCGCTCGGCATTGCCGCTGCAGGTCGCGGTCGCGATTGATGTCGAACAGGAACTTCTGCATTTGATATAGGCTCATGGTTCGGTACGGGCTACGTTTCAAGAACCCCAGCGCGGAATGTGGTGCGCGCCCAAACTCACGCAGACATTCTTGGGCTCCAGGAACACCTCGTAGCTCCAAGTGCCGCCTTCACGGCCTATCCCCGAGGCTTTGGTGCCGCCAAAAGGCTGCCGCAGATCGCGCACGTTCTGGCTGTTCACGAAACACATGCCGGCGTCGATGGCGGCGGCCACCCGATGCGCCCGGCCGAGATTCTCGCTCCAGACGTAGCTGCTCAATCCATAGACGATGTCGTTCGCCTTGGCGATCGCGTCCGCCTCGTCCTCGAAAGCAATCAGGCAGGCGACCGGTCCGAAAATCTCTTCCTGCGCGATGCGCATGCGATTATCGACGTCGGCGAACACGGTGGGCATGACGAAATTTCCCCGTTTGAGGGGCCCAGCCAAGGCCGGCGCCTCGACTCCGCCGCACATCAATGCCGCGCCCTCCTTGGGGCCCATCTCGATATAGCGGCGCACCTTCTCCAGGTGATTCGCGCTGATCATGGGCCCGATGATGGTCTTGTCGTCGAGCGGATCGCCGACCACGATGCGCCGCGCGCGTTCGGTGAACTTCCCAACGAACTCGGAATAAATGGATTTCTGCACCAGGATGCGCGAACCCGCGGTGCAGCGTTCGCCGTTATTGGAGAAAATCATGAATACTGCCGCGTCCAGTGCGCGCGATAGATCCGCATCCTCGAACACCACGAAGGGGCTCTTGCCGCCCAATTCCATGGAATATTTCTTGAGGCCCGAGGCCTTCACGATGCGATTTCCCGTTGCCGTCGAGCCGGTGAAGGAAATGGCCCGCACATCGGGATGCCGGCACAGGGGCTCGCCCGCCTCCGCGCCCAGCCCGTGCACGATGTTGAGCACGCCCGCGGGAATACCGGCCTCCAACGCCAATTCCCCCAAACGCGCCGCCGACAGCGGCGACAACTCGCTCATCTTGAGCACCGCGGTATTGCCGAAAGCGAGCGCCGGCGCGACCTTCCAGGTCGAGGTCATGAACGGCACATTCCAGGGAGAGATCAACGCGCACACGCCCACCGGGTGGAACAAGGTGTAGTTGAGGTGCGTCGCAGTGGGATAGGTATGACCGTCCACCCGCACGCACATTTCCGCGAAATAGTAGAAGTTGTCGGCGGAGCGCGGCACCAACTGCTTGGCGGTTTGCGAGATGACTTGGCCCGTGTCCCGCGTTTCGGTGGCGGCGATTTCCGGCACATGCTTCGCGATCAAATCGCCGAGCTTGCGCAGCAGCGCCGCCCGCTCGCCCGAGGGCCTCCCGGCCCACGCGGGAAACGCCGCTTTGGCGGCCGCGACGGCGGCGTCGATTTCCCGCTCGCCGCCGCGCGCCACCTCGGCCAGGACTTCCTGAGTGGCGGGATTGACGGTCTCGAAGTAGTCCGCGCTGGAAACCGAGGTGCCGTTGATCAAGTGTTGGATCTGCATGCCATACCCCTCTCAACGGCCGAATTCGTCGTCCGGCGCAATCGTGTTGACCAGCCGGCCGAGGCCGTCGATTTCGCAGGCGACGACTTCGCCCGGCATCACGTTGACCACGCCTTCCGGCGTACCGGTGAGAATCACATCGCCCGGCGACAGCGTCATGAAGCCGCTGAGATATTCGATCAGATAGGGAATGCCGAAAATCAGGTCACCGGTATTGCCGGTCTGTGTCAGCTTTCCGTTGACGAAGGTGCGCAAGCCGAGGTTCGCCGGATCGGCGACATCGGCCGCGTCCACGAACCAGGGACCCAAGACCGTAGCGCCGTCGCGATTCTTGGCGCGCAGATTGGGACGGTACCAGTTTTCCAGGTAATCCCGTACGGCGTAGTCGTTGGCGATGCAATATCCCGCGACGTGCTCCAGGGCGTGCGACCGAGCGACCCGCTTGGCCGGCCGCCCGATCACCACCGCGAGCTCGCACTCGTAATGCATGAATTTCACGCCCGACGGCCGGCGGGTCATCCGGCGATGACCGATCAAGGTGCCCGGACCTTTGAGAAACACCAAGGGTTCCTCCTGCGCCTTGAATGCCAGTTCCTTGGCGTGATCGGCGTAGTTGAGGCCGAGCGCGATCACCGTGCCCGGCTCGAACGGCGGCAGCCACACCACTTGCTCCTCGGTCACGACGCGGCCATCGGCGAGCCGCAAATTCTCACCGGCGGGCCACCGGGACGACGGCGGCGCCGGAACGGCTTCGTGAATGGCGCCGGCGTAAGCGACCCGTGCACGCATCACGATGCGGCGTCCATGAACGGAATGCTGAGGCTGCTCAGCCCGTCGATCTCGATCCTCGCGGTTTGACCCGACCGTACGCGCGGCGCCGGCTCCGCAGCGCCCAGCGCGAGCACGTCCCCCGGCGCCAAAGTCATGAAATCGGTGACGTCCGCCAGCAATCGTGCCGCCGAGCGGATCGAATCGGCGGTATTCGCGGTTTGCGCCAAGGCGCCGTCGAGATAGGTGCGAATCGCCAGGGCGTCGGGATTCACGACCGCCCCGCGCGGGGGGACCGCCGGCCCCAGCGGGCAGTATCCGTCCCGGGCTTTGAAGCGTATGGCCGGGCGATGATAGCTCGAATGCGGAATGCTCACGTCGGCCACGATGAGATACCCGGCCAGGTAGTCCAAAGCCCGCGGCTCGGACACCCGGCAGGCCGTGCGGCCGATCACCAACCCCAAGCAGGCGCCGACTTCGAGCTCGGTGATGCCGGCCGCAATCCTCACGACGCTGCCCGACTTGCCTAAGGTATTGCGGGGTTTGATGTAGAGCACGGGAGCATCCGGCGGGGCGCCATAAGGCGGCTGGTTCACCGCATCGCCGAGCGCCGCCAGCGCCGAGCGGTGATTCAACAGGGTACCGTACACCGCGCCGCTCAATCGGTAGGGCGGAAAGTCGAACGGTATCGAGAAACAGCCTGCGCCAGCCTGCATCTGCCCATCCATGCGAATTCGCAACATTCTCTTCTAGCGGGATTCACTAATATATTAGTAATATGACGCCATGTGAATTGCTGTGTCAAGACAGCGCGTCGTCGCGGGGTTAGGTCTTGAATCGTGGATCGGGAAAATTGAGGCACCGCAATCTGCCCTTGCTGTTGCTGCAGGCGCGCGAGCACGTGATCGCCCGTTTCAGGCCCATTCTCAATGCGCACGGGATCACGGAACAGCAATGGCGCATCGTGCGCGCCCTGATCGACACCGGGCCGCTGGAGCCGCGCGAAATCGGCGAGCTGTGCCGAATTTCGAGCCCAAGCCTCGCGGGCGTGCTGTCGCGCATGGAAGAGCTCGGCTACATCAAGCGCAAGCGCCTCGATCATGATCAACGCCGGGTGCGCGTTTCGCTCGCACCGCGCAGCCGCACCCTTGCCGCCCGCATGGCCCCGCAGATCGAAGCCACGTACCGCGACATCGAAAAGGTGATCGGGATGGAGTTTTCAGTGAGTTTCTACCGGGCACTGGACGAACTGATCGGCGCACTGCCGGTGCATGCGCCAAACGCACGCGCGCACGAGTAAACTGACTATCGATGGGGCATTGGATGGCGGAAGGGGGCGTCGGCTATGAATACTGGAACCACATTCCTCAAGAACACCTGGTATGTCGCGGCGTGGTCTCACGAGATTGCCGCGGACGGCATGCTGGCACGGACCATCACCCGGGTTCCGCTGGTGTTCTGGCGCGACGGCGCAGGCAGGGTGGTGGCGCTCGACGATCGCTGCTGTCACCGCGCGGCCCCTCTGTCGAAGGGACGCCGCGAAGGCGACAACCTTCGCTGCATGTATCACGGGCTGCTGTTCGACAAGACCGGCAAGTGCATAGAAATTCCCTCGCAGGACTTCATCCCGCCGGCCGCCAAGGTGCGGGCATATCCGGTGGTCGAACGCTTCAAATGGGTCTGGATCTGGATGGGCGATGCGGGCTATGCGGACCCCGCGCTGATCCCCGACACGCACACTCTGGACGATGCCGGCTGGCGCGGCACGCCGGGGTATCTACACTACGACGCCAATTACTTGCTCATTACCGACAACCTGCTCGACTTTTCTCATTTGTCGTATGTGCACGAAACCACGCTGGGAGGCTCGGCCAAATACGCCGGCATTCGCCCCAAAGTGACCCGTAACGGGCGCAGCGTGCGGGTGGAGCGATGGTTGTTGGATGATGCGCCGGCGCCGTTCTTGCGAAGATTGAAGACCTGGCCCGGTAACGTCGATCGCTGGAATATCTACGACGTTGTTCTCCCGGGCGTGTTGTTGATGGACTCAGGGAGCGCGCCGACCGGCACGGGCGCGCCGCAAGGCAGCCGGATCGATGCGGCGCAATTCTTCGGCTGCCAGGCGGTCACGCCGGAAACGGAGAAAACTTCCCACTATTTCTTTCAGCAATCGCATGGATTCGCCCTCGACGATCCGTCGGTGACCGACAACCTCCGGGAGAGCGTGCTCGCGGGATTCAAAGAAGATATGGACATCATCCTCGCCCAACAGCACATCCTCGATCTCGCTCCCGACGCGCCCATGTTGGCGATGCGCATGGACACCGCCCTCGCGAGTTTTCGCACCATGGTGGAAAAGGCGATTGCCGAGGAGCACGCGAAGTCATGCGTATAGCGGCGCCGCTCATCGCGATCATCGCCGGTATCATCGGCGCAAGCTTGGCTTCGGCGGAGATCGCCATGGCCGCGGAACCGGCGCCCGCGGTTCACCTTATTTCGGCGCGTCCCGATGGATCGGATCGATCCAATACACCTCTTCAACCCGCTCCGCGGCATCGATATTGAGATTGACGACCACCGACTCGTTGTCGCTGCGCACCAGCACGCATTCGAGCGGAGCGTCGCTCGAGCGGTTGATCTCCTGGTGCGGAACGTAGGGCGGCACGAAGATGAAATCGCCGGCGTCCGCCTCGGCGACGAACTCGAGCCGATCGCCCCAGCGCATTCGCGCGATGCCGCGGACCACGTAAATGACGCTCTCCAGCGCGCCATGATGGTGGGCACCGGTCTTGGCGTTCGGGTGAATGATCACCGTCCCGGCCCAAATCTTCTGCGAGCCGCGAGCCGCATTCACGGCCGCGGCGCGCAGCATGCCCGGCGTCTGCGGCGTGTTGCTGTCCAGCCGATCGCTCTTGATGACTTTGACGCCGTCGACGCGCCAGTCGCGCAATTGAGAGTTCGACATGATAAATTCCTCCAATCCGCACACATTAATCCTGTTCGGACGGTGCCCGCAAATGGGGAGACTTCATGGGCTACGTGGAAAGCAATCTTTTGCCGAACGAGCAAATCACCTATCGGGCAAAGCTCCACTGGATCATCTACGCCCTCCCGGTGGTCGTATTCCTGATCGCAATTGTCGTGGCGCTGGGCGGCGGCGGCTGGATCGCCGGCATGGCAATAGGAATCATTGGCTTTGTCCTCTTTTTGCCGCCCTGGATCAAGGCCGGCAGTTCCGAGTTTGCCATCACCAATAAGCGCGTGCTGATCAAGGTAGGGCTCATCCGTCGTCATTCCCTCGAATTGCTGTTGCAGAAGGTCGAAGGAATCGGCGTGGATCAAGGTGTTCTCGGCCGAATCTTCGGATACGGAACGATTACCGTATCGGGAGTCGGCGGCACCAAGGAGACATTTCAGATGATCTCGAATCCCCTGGAATTTCGACGTCAGGTCCAAGCCAGCCTCGCTGCGTGACCTGCCGGCGGCCTACCCCGCGAGCGCCTTGATCAGCACATCCCAATAGGTCAGCCCCCTGTAGAACTCGTTGACTCGGATTCGTTCGTTCAGACCATGCGCGAATTCTTCACTGGCCATGATGAACACTCCGCCCACCCCGTAAGTCGGAATCCCGGCATTGCGGAACACGGCGCCGTCGGTGGCATACGCGGCCTGAGTCGGCACCACGGGCGTGCCCGGATCCGATGCTTGCACTGCCTTCGCCACCGCGCTCATGACGTCGGCGCGCATCGGCGAGGCATCTGACACGAGCGCCTCATAACCCTGCCGCACCTCGACCTTCAGACCTACCAGCTCCTGCAATGTCTTCTGCACGTCCGCGGCGCCGGTGCCCGGAAAGATCCGGCAGTTGATGGTGGCGGTTGCCGACTGCGGCAGGGCGTTTTCCGCGTGACCACCCGTGAGCATGGTGGCCACACACGTGGTGCGGATCCGGCCGACGAAGGCGGGAGTCTTCGCTATCTCGGCCGCCGCCGCCGCATTGCCTGGATCGGCTGCAAACCGCGCCATCGCCTCGCCCAGCGGTCCCTTGGTCACCAGACTCGCCGCCTTGAGATCGCCGAGGGTCCACTCATTCCACTTCACCGGAAATTGGTAGCGCTGCACCGCCTTGAGCGCGTCCGCCAGTTCGTAGATCGCGTTGTCGGGGCGCGGCTGCGAACTGTGGCCGCCGGGATTGCGCGTCGTCAGGAGAAATTGGGCCGAACTCTTCTCGGCGCCCTGCACGTAGAAAATGAGCGGCTTGGCCGTGCCCTCGCTGAGCACGCCGCCGCCGCCGTCGCCGTTGAGCGCGAATTCTGCGTCGACCAGATCCCGATGGGTGGTCACGAGATCCCTCGCCGTTGCCTGCGCGGTTTCCTCATCTCCGCTGAACGCGATGATGAGGTCGCGGGTCGGCATGAAGCCCTCGGCCTTGAGCCGCAGGAAGGTCGCGGTCAGCAGCGCCGCTTCTTGTTTGACGTCCGAGGTGCCGCGGCCGAAGAAGAAGCCGTCTTCTTCGGTGAGACGGTAGGGATCCCGCTTCCAGTCGCTGCGAACCGCGGTGACCACATCCATATGAGCCATGAACGCGATCGGCCGTCCGCCCTTGCCGTTTCCCCGGTAGCGCACCACCAACGAGGCGGTCTCGCCCAGCGGCAAGATATGGATGTCGGCGCCGGGAAAGCCGCCCGCCTTGAATCGTTCCGCGAGATACTGCGCCACCAGAGGAACGTTCGCCTTGCCGATCGAGCTTTCGATGCCGACGATATGGGCAAAAATCTCCCGAGCCTGGGCGCGCACGGCATCCGGCGCCGCGGCGGAAGTGCTGACGGCCGGGCCGCCGTGGACGGCCAAACTCATACAAAGCGCCGCGGCGCTTGCGCAAAGGCTCATGCATCGAGAACTCATCGTTTTCATCGGCTCCCCCGGGTAGCGATTTTTCTACTATACCTGCGACAATAACCGAACTGCATGAAGCACAGTGCTCCAATTCCGATTTGGACTATCGCCGCCCCGATATTTGCGGGCGCCGTACTGCTCGCCGCGGGCTTCGGTCTCGGCGGAGTCCTCGTTGCTTTCATTTCGCTGGGTCTCGCCGGCAGCGTGTTCGCCGCGGTACATCATGCCGAAGTGATCGCCCAGCGGGTGGGCGAACCCTACGGCACTTTGGTCCTGGCGCTCGCGGTCACGCTGATCGAAGTTGCGCTCATCGTGTCGCTGATGGCCGCGGGTGGGGAGGAAGCGGCAGGCTTGGCGCGCGACACGGTATTCGCGGCCGTGATGATCATCCTGAACGGCATCATCGGCCTATGCCTGCTCGTGGGCGGCGCCAAGCACCGCGAACAGACTTTCAGTCTCGACGGCGTCAGTGCGGCGCTGGTCGCATTGGGGACCATCGTGATCATGACGCTGGTCTTTCCCAATTACACCGTTACCATTCCCGGGCCGTATTATTCGTCCAGTCAGCTCATTCTCATCGCCATCGTGACGCTCGTGATCTACGGCACATTCGTCTTTACGCAGACCATCGGCCACCGGCAGTACTTTCTCTCGGACGACGAGGCCGGAAAGTCGACGCAGCACGCGGCGCAGCCGAGCAATGCGGTAACGGCCTTGAGCTCGCTCCTTTTGTTGATGTGCCTGGCAGCGGTGGTGCTGCTGGCGAAGAAGCTGGCCCCGAGTCTCGAGGCGGCGGTATTGCACATGGGGGCCCCGGCAGCGTTGGTCGGGGTGATCATCGCCGGCATCGTGCTGCTGCCCGAGGGGCTCGCGGCGCTGCGGGCGGCGCGTGCGAATCGCCTGCAGACCAGTCTCAACCTTGCCTTGGGATCGGCGTTGGCAAGCATCGGACTGACCATTCCCGCCGTCAGCTTCGTGTCGCTCTACATGAATTCCCATCTGCGCCTGGGAATAGACAGCAAATCTTCGCTGCTGCTCATGCTCTCGCTGTTCGTTGCGGCGCTGGTGCTGCGAACCGGGCGCACGATCATCCTCCACGGGGTCGTGCTGCTGACCGTTTTTGTCGTTTACCTATTCACCACCGTCGTGCCGTAGGTCGCCATCATCGTGGCGCAGGCCGCGATCACCGTACGGTGCGCGCCGCACCCTGCTTCACCTGCGCGCGGCGACCTCGTCGATATGGTTGAGCAGATCCGCCGGATCTGCGTACACGCGGAAGGCGCCGGCGCGTGCGAGTTCCTCCTCGCCGTAGCCGCCGGACAACAACCCCACACCGAGCCCTCGCGCACGCTGCGCGGCGATCATGTCCCAGATGCTGTCGCCGAGCACGAGCGAGTCGCGAATGTCGACGCCGAGGCGGTCGGCCGCCGTGAGAAACAAATCGGGATCGGGTTTGGCGTACTTGACTTGATCCCGGGTGACCACCGGCACTTTCGCGGGATCGACGCCGAGCGCGGCGAGATTGCCGCCGGCGGTCTCCATGCGCCCGCTGGTCGCGATTGCCCAGGGCGTACCCTGCGCAGTCAGATAATCGAGCAGTTCGCGCGCGCCGGGCAACGGCTGCACGCTGGCCGATAGCTCGCGGTAAGCTTCCGCATGGCGTACACGCAGCCGTTCCAGACGCTCGGGCGTATTGTCGAACCCGGTCTCGCGCAGCAGTATGTTGGTAAACAAACCCCCGCTCATGCCGATCTTGCGATGAATGCGCCACACCGACAGCGGAATGCCCTCCTGATCCAGCGAAGCTTTCCATGCGAGCACATGCTGGTACACGCTGTCGATGAGCGTGCCGTCGAGGTCGAACAGAAAGGCCGTCCTGTTGCGTGTCATGTGCGCGCCTCTCAAGCCCGCTGCGCCGGCGGCCGGCGCAGCGGCGCCGCGAGATAGCAGCCGAACTCTTTGACGAAGTCGACCGAGACGCGGGCGTGGACGCGGCCCTGACGGTCGAGGAACTCGGCCTCCTCGTCCAGCGGCACGACCGCCCCGTGCCAGACGTTGGGATGCAGGTACAGGCCGCGGCCGCCGTCGCACCAGAACGTCACGAACTTCTCCGGCGTGACGTCGTCTCCGGGCGGAGCCAGCGGAATGACGAAACTCTGGCCGTTGAGGGGAAAGAAGAGCTGACCGCCGTCCGGGTGATAGTTCGCCCGCCAAATCAGGGCGCGCTCGCGCAATCGGTCGCAGGCGCCGGTCGCGGCCTCCTCCGGCCAGTTGCTCCAGCCGAACAGATAGCTGTCGCCCACCGCGTTGTTGCGCGCGTACAGAGTCTCGCCCTTCCAGCAAAACTCGAACAACCCCTCGGTCACTCCGCCCTGATCGCCGGAATTGAGATCGATGGGCCGCCACCCTTGCGCCGGCCAGCGGACGATCTCGATGGGAAAAGTCTTCGGATCGTCGACGAGACGACCCAGGCCCCGCAGACTGGCCTCGGTGGCGAGGACGATCGGAGTCTCGTGCGCCCGCCGCACTCCGGTGGTCGGCACATAGGCGATTTCCCATTGGGCGATATCCATGACGGCTGTTCCTGTGGTAAGTGGGGTGATTATGCCGCGCGGCCGGCGGCCCCGTTAGCCGATTTCCTGCCAAGCGCTCGAAGACCGCGGTCGACTATTGCGAAATTGTGACATCTCGCGGCCGCCGCGCGCCGATTTATAAAGTACCTTTGGCCGCCAGATGAATGGCCGTCCGGATGCGCGGATAAGTCCCACAGCGGCATATATTGCCGCGCAAGGCGTCATCGATGTCTACGTCGGTGGGCCGAGGTGTTCTTTTGAGCAACGCGCACGCCGACATCAACTGTCCGCTCTGGCAATAGCCGCACTGGACGACGTCGACCTCGGTCCATGCCCGGCGCAGTGCGTCGATCTGTTGCCCCTGTCCTCCTTCGATGGTCGCGACCTCGCGCCCTTGTACCGCCTCGATCGGCGTTACGCACGAACGCACCGCTTCGCCGTTCAGGTGCACGGTACAGGCGCCGCACAGCGCCTTGCCGCAACCAAACTTCGTCCCCACGAGTCTCAGCTCGCCGCGCAGCACCCAGAGCAGCGGCGTGTCCGGTTCGGCGTTCACCGTGAGCATCTTGCCGTTGATCGAGAGCGTGGTCATGGTAGTCCTCGCGAACGATGGGTGGTGAGGGCGTTGGGCAGGCACCCGGTCGGGGGCAGCGCGTCTCCGCGGACTCTCAGCGGTAGGCTGCGCAGCCGCTGTCCCGTGAGCGCGTACACGGCGTTGGCGACCGCCGGTGCAATCGGCGGCGTGCCGGGTTCGCCGACGCCGCCGGGAGGTTCATCGCTGGAAATGATCTCGACCTCGATTGCCGGGCACTCGTCGATGCGCAGCGCCGGGTAGTCGTGAAAGTTGCTTTCTTGAACCTGACCCTTGTCGATGGTGATCTCGCCATGGAGCGCGGCCGACAAGCCGTACACAATGGCGCCTTCCATTTGTTGGCGAATCAGGTTCGGATTCACCGGCACACCGCAGTCGACCACGCAGACGACCCGGTGCACGCGAATCTGGCTATCCTGGGTCAGTGAGACTTCGGCGACCTGCGCAACGACGGTGCCGAAGGAGCGGTGGATGGCGATGCCCCGCGCGCGCTTCGCGCCATCGGTTGTTCCGCCATCCGCCGCGGCACCCGGCGGCTGCCCCCAATGCGCGAGCTCAGCCGCCCGATGCAGCACGCGCAGGTGACGTGGATTCGCGCTCAACAGCTCGGCGCGGAATGCCACCGGATCCTTGCCGGAAGCCGCCGCGCACTCGTCGATGAAGCTCTCGGTGAAGAAGGCGTTCTGCGAATGCGCCACGGAGCGCCAGATCCCGGTGGTCACGGCCGATTCGACCGGGCGGTGCGCGATGCGGGCATTCGGGAAAACGTACGCCGTGTTGGACGCGCCGTCGGTGGTGTTATCCAAGAAAGAAGGCGCGCCCATGCTCGATCCCGCGGACGTGGTCGTCCAAGCCACCAGCTTGCCTTGCGCGTCGAACCCCGCCTTGCAGCGGCAGAGGTAGGCCGGACGATAGTAATCGTGGGCCATGTCCTGTTCGCGCGGCCACAGGAGCTGCACCGGTGCGCCGCCGGTCTCGCGCGCGAGCAGTGCGGCCTGTACGATGAAATCGGTGAAATAGCGCCGGCCGAACCCGCCGCCCAGATAGGTGACCTTGACATCGACATGCGCCGCTTCGATGCCGAGTGCCTTCGCCACGGCGGCATTTGCGAAGCCCGCTGCCTGAGTGGGCGCCCAGACCGTCGCGGCGCCGTCCTTGAACTGCACGGTGCAATTCATCGGTTCCATGGTCGCATGGGCAAGGAAGGGCACGCGGTATTCCGCATCGATGACCTTGGCGGCCGAATTCATCGCGGCAACGGCGTCGCCGCGCGCGAAATGAACTTTTGCGTCCGGCTTGCCGCGCGATTGCGCCAACTCATCGAAGATGGAGCGGCTCGACAATTCGGCGGCGGCACCGTGGTCCCATTCGATCGCGACCTTGGCCAGGGCGCGCATGGCATGGAACGGCGTGTCTGCGATGACCGCGACCCCGCCCGACGTTTTGCCCGGCAGGAGGGCGCTTCCTGCCACAGGCTCCACTGCAATGATCTTGCGGACCCCGGGCAGGGATTGCGCGGCCGCAGCGTCGAAGTGCCCTACTTTGCCGCCGAACGTCGGGCACATCGCGATGCTGGCATACAGCAGTCCCGGCGGCAGAACGTCGATGCCGAAGACGGCCGAGCCGTCGA
>WNFL01083597.1_pt1 | contig 26979 bp, 24 predicted proteins | sample 5400361 | NCBI WGS metagenome assembly WNFL01 (sample SAMN13153351, study PRJNA577476) | soil metagenome | isolation source: 40 cm soil on Douglas fir-dominated hillslope | place: USA:California | collected 2013-09-17
CCAGCCCGCCAGCGGTGGCGAGCGCGCCCGAGTAGTTCGGGTACGGTAGGTGCACGTTCTTCTTGATCTCGAGGGTGACGGGATCGACCGCCGTCAGGTTGCTCTCATAGCGGCCGTCCACCTTATAGCCGCCGCCGCTGCGCACGAACCAACCCTCCTCCCGTTTTGCCCCGATGGTCTTGTCGTTGGTCACGAGTTCGCAAGCCGTCACCGCCGGAATGTAGAGAAGCTGGGTCTTCGGGCTGTAGGATGACGGGAAGTAATTGTTGCCGCCGATGCGCGTAGGGCACACCTTCTTGATCGGCATATCCGAGGTCGGATTGGCTAGGCCCGAATAGCTCTGTACGTCCTTGTTGGGATCGTAATCGAGCGGCTTACCGGTCTTCTGATCGATGCCTTTGGTCCAGTTGACGTCGATGTAGGGCTTGGCGCCGACCATCGCGCCGTTGTTGCGCTCCATCGTGTACACGAAGCCGTTGCGTGCCGAATGAGTGACGAGCTTGCGTGGCTGCCCGTTGACGGTACGATCGATCAGGATGTGGGTGCCGACTTCGTCGAAATCCCACATGTCGCCCGGCGTATACTGGAAATACCAGTTCATCTTGCCGCTGTCGGGGTCCCAGGAAACCACGCTGTTGGTGAACAAATTATCGCCTGGGCGCAACCTCGCATCCATCATCGGCACCGGGTTGCCGACGCCCCAAAGCGTCTGGTTGGTGTCGGGATCGTAGCTGCCGGTCACCCACACGGCGCCGCCGCCAGTCTGCCAGGCGTTGTTCTTATCCTTCCACGTCTCGCTGCCGGGTTCGCCCGGTGCCGGAATGGTGTATTTGCGCCACAGGAGCTTCCCGGTGGCCGCATCCAGCGCCGCCACCCAATCGCGAGCGCCGCCGTCGCCGCCGGAGGCGCCGAACACGATCTTGTCCTTGATGGGAAGCGGCGCCCCCGTGATGGTGATCCGCTCGGCATCGGAGACGTTCGTTTCCCATGCGACCTTGCCGGTGCTCTTGTCGGTGGCAATGATGCGTGCCGGGCCACTCGCAGGCGAAATGACGAGATTGCCCCACAACGCCGCGCCGCGATTGGCGACCTGCCGGTCCTGCTTGGGGTCCATGCGCCACACGATGCGCCCGACATCTCCTGCGGTAGCGTCGATCTTATAGAGCACGCCCCAGGAATCCGTGATGTAGAGGAAGCCGTCCTCGGCAAGCGGCGTTGCCTCGATGAATTCCTTCCCGTTCGTGCCCGCAAGCGGCACTGCATAAGCGAATTTGAGGTTCTTGACATTGTCACGGTTGATGCGGGCGAGCGGCGAAAAGCGCTGGCCATCATAGGTGCGGTGATTCATCAGCCAGTTCTGTGGCTCCTTGTCGGGATTGAGAAGCCGATCCGGCGTCACGTCGGCGGCGAATGCCGGCGATGCCAGCATGGTGGCGGCGAGCAGAGTGCTGCGGATGAAGCCGATGCGTTTTTTCATGGTGTTCCTCCCGTGGTGCGCAATCTTAGCTTCCGAAGCGGGTCCAAGGCGAGTGTATTCAGCCGGGCAAGCGTCCATGCTGCGACTCATACGGAACTAGTCAAAATCTCATAAGGTTACCGCAAAGCCGGCAGTTGGCTGCATAACGTAATAACGGCCACAGGTGTTGGCGCGACAATGCACAACCTTCACATTACATTCACGCTCGCAGCCGAAAACCGACCAATGATCACACAAAGAGGGGAGACGACGATGCGAAAGGGGCTCTTGTTCGGGATTCTTTGTTGCGCAAGTCTCTTGCCGGCTGGGGCGTCGGCTTGGTGGGACGAAGGCCACATGCAGATAGCCGCAGTGGCCTATGACCGGCTGACGCCGGCGGTTCGCGAAAGGGTCGATTTTTTGATCAAGCTTAACCCGGAATATGCGAGCTGGGTTGCCGGCCATCCGCCGAGAAAAGCCGCCCAATATGCCTTCGCGCGCTCCGCTGTTTGGGCCGATGACATTAAGAATCCGGGCCTGGAATATACCGACGACAAGCCGACCGGGCCGGATGCGGGGCGGAATATCGGCTACTACGACAACTTCATGCACCAGTACTGGCACTTTAAGGATATCGGCTTTTCGACCGACGGAACGCCTACTGAGGATGCGGGTCCCGTCAATGCGTTGACGCAAATTAAGGTGCTGACGTCCGGGCTCGCGCCCTCATCAGGGCTCCCCGACAACGTCCGGTCCTACGATCTGGTTTGGCTGCTTCACCTTGTCGGCGATGCGCACCAGCCCTTGCACGCGACCGCCCGATTTTCGCGCAATCTTCCGCACGGCGACCGGGGTGGAAACGAGGAGCAGGTCATTCCTGCGACCGGTGAAACGATCAAGCTCCACGCCTATTGGGATCGCCTTCTGGGAAGCTATGCGACGCCGGAAGGCGCAATTCAGGACGCCCTGATCGGCAAGGACACCAAGCTTCCCGACCCCGACCCTGCGCTAGCCATGGAGACCGATCCCGACGACTGGTTCAGGGAGAGCGAGAAACTCGCCGAAGAGTTCGCCTATGCGGAGCCGGTGAGGTCCGGCACGCAGCCCTACATGCTAGATCGTCAATACGAGACAAACGCGAGGAACGTCGCTCGCCACCAGGCCGCGCTAGCCGGAGCCCGTCTCGCGAACCTGATTAACGAAGCCCTGAAATAAGCCGACGTACCGCACGCAGCGGTCGGCGGGTTTCATCGAAGTAGGATATTGCCTTCACGCAAACGCCTGCAGCCCCGTCTGCGCGCGGCCCAGGATCAGCGCGTGAATATCGTGCGTCCCCTCGTAGGTATTTACGGTCTCCAGGTTCGTCAGGTGCCGCATCACGTGATACTCGATCTGGATGCCGTTGCCGCCGTGCATGTCACGCGCCATGCGGGCGATATCGAGCGCCTTGCCGGAATTGTTGCGCTTGACGAGCGACACCATCTCGGGCGTCGCCGCGCCTTGATCGAACAGGCGGCCGACCTGGAGCGCTGCCTGCAGGCCGAGGGCGATTTCGGTCTGCATGTCGGCAAGCTTCTTCTGCACGAGCTGCGTTGCGGCGAGTGGCCGGCCGAACTGCTTGCGATCGAGTGTGTACTGCCGCGCCCGGTGCCAGCAGTCTTCCGCTGCGCCCATGACCCCCATGGCGATGCCGTACCGCGCCCGCGTGAGGCACCCGAACGGGCCCTTCAGGCCCGATACATTGGGCAAAAGGCTCGACTCCGGGACGACCACGCCGTCCATCACGATTTCGCCGGTGATCGAGGCGCGCAGCGACAGCTTGCCGCCGATCTTCGGGGCTGACAGGCCGTTCATGCCCTTTTCCAGAACGAAGCCCCGGATCTCGCCGCCGTGCGCGGCCGATTTCGCCCAGATCACAAAAACGTCGGCGAGCGGCGCATTGGAAATCCACGTCTTCGTGCCGGTCAGCCGGTAGCCGTCGGGAACTTTTTCGGCGCGCGTCTTCATGCCCGCCGGATCAGAACCCGCATCGGGCTCAGTCAATCCGAAACAGCCGACCCATTCGCCGGTTGCGAGCTTGGGCAGATATCTCTTGCGCTGGGTCTCATCCCCATACGCATAGATCGGATACATCGTGAGCGAAGACTGCACGCTCATCATGGAGCGGAAACCGGAATCCACCCGCTCGATCTCGCGCGCCACCAGCCCGTAGGAAACGTAGCCGGCCTCCGCGCCCCCATAGGCTTGCGGGAGGGTGACGCCCAAAAGCCCCAACGCGCCCATCTCGACGAAGATCGCGCGGTCGGTCTTCTCCTCCATGTAGGCTTCAATAACCCGCGGCAGCAATTTGTCCTGCGCATATGCGCGCGCGGTGTCGCGGATCAGCCGCTCGTCCTCGGTCAGTTGATCATCGAATCGCAAGGGGTCGTCCCAGCGAAACGAGGCGCGCGCCTCCCGGACAGCAGCCTTTGCGGTCTTTGGCTCGGCGGTCGTCATCCCCGGCTCCTTATTTCGAGATCCTTGTGCTCGCACATTATATGGTGTCTGGGCAGACCTTAGAGCAAGCGGCACAAGCAAGGCCCGTGGTCGCATCCTTTTTTACAAAATGTCATTCCAGCCGCAATCGCATCGACCCGCCTGTTGCCGTAACAGGAGCAAAACTCATGGCGTCATCGCCGGGCTTGTCCCGGCCCCCACCCTACCCTCCCCCGCTTGCGGGGGAGGGTAGGGTGGGGGATGGCACAATGCCAGACTATCGGGATGACCGGGACATAAGGGCGTTTACGCCCGTCTTCGACGGCTGCTGCCCGGCCATGACCGTGTGGGGACCGCCACGCGTTTTGCCTCTGTTACAGTTACACGTTGCTTTTGTAAGGCCGCTCACGGTGAAAACTTACCCGGCTGGCAATTTCTGTTGCGGCACACGTAAAACGCACCCGTGAAACGATTGAACAAATAAATGTCGCCGGCCGAATTGCCATTGGAAACGGCCACGCTTTGATAGAGTCCCCCGACGGCAAATGAGGCAACCAAGATCAAAGCCCCCAACGAGATCCACTTAGCGATCGTCACGATTGTCGCCATTTCTGCCTCCAAACATCAGCGGACGCGACGCAATGGCCCCGTCTGCTTCCATTCGCCCGGACGTATGCTCGGCAGAGATCGCCTCATCTTCGCTGCAGTGCTGACTGAGCCGAGCGATAGCGTAGTGGCGGTGAGGCCTTAGTCCCCTGATGCCTCGCCCGCTTGGAGTGCCCGCAAGGGCTGGGGGTTGCCTTGCCGAAATCCGGGTACGGTGTCAACGTTCTTCGCTCGCTGGCGCGGCAAACCTCGCCCTCCAATTCAGGCCTCGGTGTCCTGTCGGGAAATCTCAAGAGTGTCTTCATTCGCCGGGAACGACCCGATGAATCCGTGCGCTCGCTATGAATACGACATGGGCTTGATGTTCCGACGTGTCCGGCTTCGCTCGTCTTCAAGACGGCGCGGGCGGCTAGCAGAGCCGGGCGCCTCAGATTGAGCGACGGATGTAAGCTTGCGCGAGCAATGGGCCCCACGCTCTGAAAGCTGCTTTGCCAGTGAACCTATAGCCAAACTTGTCCGCGACGCGGTATTGTGTTCGGGACGGTAGGGGAAGGAATTGATCGAAACCTGCATCGTCAAAACGGCCTGCATCAAAACGGGAGGAGACCCCATGAGAACCAAGTTGTATGTATCCATTCTGGCCGCCACCGCGTTTGTGGCGCTCGGGGCGACCGCCAGCGCCCAGCAGATACCGCAAGCGCCCAACACGACGTTTTTCGTCACCAGCGCCGGCCCCGGCAAGGGCGGCGATCTCGGCGGCCTCGCCGGCGCGGATGCACACTGCCAGACACTGGCCACCACGATCGGCGCCGGCGGCAAGACCTGGCACGCCTATTTGAGCAGCACCGCGTTGGCCCAGGGCGGTCCCGTCAATGCCCGCGACCGCATCGGCAAGGGACCTTGGCAGAACTCCAAGGGCACCGTCATCGCCAAGGATGTCGACGACCTGCACAGCGCCAGCAACAATCTCAACCAGCAGACCGCGCTCACGGAACGCGGCAACATGATCGCGGGCGTCGGCATGCAGCCGAACTGGCACGACGCCATGACGGGTTCCCAAGCCGACGGCCGCGCGTTCCCGGCGAACCTGAACCTCACCTGCAACAACTGGTCGAGCAGCACGTTCGGTTCGACCATGCTGGGCCACATCGACCGCACGCCCAAAACTCCGGCAAACCTGGAGTCCTGGAACGCAGCCCACATGTCGCGCAGCTGCAGCCAGCCCGACCTGATCGCCACCGGCGGCAACGGCCTGTTCTATTGCTTTGCGGCGCAGTGAGCGCACAGCCCCAGGACTGAAAATGCGCAAATCGGGATGGCGCATCGTCGCGGTGCGCCATTCCTCCGGCAGGGGTCACCCCTCTTGCTGGTAGGATCAGCCTGGGAAAATGTTTCAAGCGTGAGGTTCGGCCATGCGGGCCTTGTTGTTTGGGAAGTTCACGCGACTGGTCGCGCTGATCGCAGCGTTCGCGGCTTTGCTTCCCCTGGCTTATGCTCCGACCCGCGCCCAGGACCGCCCCGCCCGCATTCTCTACTTCACGCACTCGGCCGGTTACCGGCATGAGGTCATCCCGGCATCCCGGGAGATATTGAGACAAATCGGCGAAATGTCGCCCCGGTTCGAGGTGACGACGTCCGAGGATGTTTCAGTTTTCACGGCAGAAAACTTGCGCCGCTACGGCGCAGTGATGTTCTTCACCACCGGCGAATTGCCGATGAACGACTCCCAGAGACAAGCTCTGCTCGATTTCGTCCGCGGCGGCGGCGGCTTTTTGGGCGTTCATTCGGCGACCGACACTTTCTATCAGTGGCCGGAATACGGCAAGCTCATCGGAGGCTATTTCGATCAGCATCCGTGGCACCAGGCCGTGCGCATCGACGTTGCGGACCGGTCCGATCCGCTGGTCGCATTCATCGGCCCGTCGATCGCGCTCTCTGACGAGATCTATCAAATTCGCGATTTCGATGTCGGCGGCTCGCACGTATTGCTGCGTCTCGACCCGGCCTCGGTCGATCTCACCCGCGACCTCGTCCACCGGCATCCTTATGGCTGGCCGCTGGCCTGGACCCGCGCCGACGGCAACGGACGCGTGTTCTACACCGCCCTTGGCCATGAGGAGGGGGTGTGGCGGGATGCGCGGTTCCAGACGCTGCTGCACAACGCCGTGCGCTGGGCGATCAGGGATCGGTAATCAGGTATCAGACGTGAGAAGGTTGGCGGCCTGACCCTTGATTACTGATACCTGATTACTGATACCTGATTAGGGCGCTTGCGCAGAACGAGCGATGCGCCGACAATGTCCCGAACGCAAAAAAATTGCCGAGGGGAAGCCCGATGCACGACGTCACCAGCGATCATTGGCACGAACCGGAAGGCACCAAGAACGCCGGCTATGGCGCCTGGAAGCGGCCCAACACGCCCTACGACGACTACATGGAGGCGCAGGGCATTCCGATTTTCCGCGGCATCGGCGTGCGGCGCGTGCAGGACATGGCGCTCAAGCGCTGGAACCGCTTGGGCGGCAACGGCGCCTTCATTCAGCTCTACGGCACCGAGGGCAAATGGGGCTGCTACGTCGTCGAGGTGCCGGGCGCCGGCGCGCTCAATCCCGAGCGCCACATGTATGAGGAGATCATGGTGGTGGTGGAGGGCCGCGGCACCACCGAGGTGTGGACCGATGACCAGAAGAAGCCGCATACCTTCGAGTGGGGACGCGGCTCCATGTTCTCGATCCCGCTCAACTGCTGGCACCGGATCATCAACGCGGCGTCGAGCCCGGCGCTCATCCTGGTGGCGTCCACGGCGCCGAACGTGATGAACATCTTTCGCGATCGCGACTGGATCTTCAATTGTCCCGTCACGTTCCCGTCGCGGTTCGACGGCAGCGCGGACTTCTTCAAGCCCAAGGATGACATCGTTCCGGACCGGCTGCGCGGGCTGGCGTCACGGCGAACCAACCTCATTCCGGATATCTTCAATGCCGAGCTCTATCTCGATAACCGCCGTTCGCCCGGCTACAAGCGGGTGGAGCCAGACCTCGCCGGCAACGTGTTCTACGGCTTCGTCGGCGAACATGTAACCGGCCGCTACTCCAAGGCCCACGCCCACGCTTCGGCAGCGGTTCTGGTTTGCATCAAAGGCAAGGGCTACACCTACACTTGGCCGCGATCGATCGGCATGACACCGTGGCGCGACGGCAAGGAAAAGGAAGTTTTCCGCCAGGACTATGAGCCCGTCGGCCTCGTCACCGCGGCGCCGTACGGAGGGGACTGGTTCCATGCTCACTTCGGCATCGGCCGCGATCCGCTGCGCCTGATCGGCTGGTACGGCCCCAACAATCATCGCAAGGACAAGGCCGGCGTTCCGGGCGAGAAGGACACCGACGAAGGCGCAATCGACGTGACCGAAGGCGGCACCGCCATTCCGTATTGGCTGGAGGATTCGTTTCTGCGCAAGGAATACGAGGAGACCTTGCGACAGGAAGGCGTCGCCTCGCAGATGGAGGAAGCGTTGTACCGGGCACCCGCGACGGCGTGAGGCTTGTAGCCCGGATGGAGCGAAGCGTAATCCGGGGACGACCGCGCCGCACTTTCGATCGTCGCCGAATTATCCCCACGGCCAAGCTGGCCCCGGATTACGCTTCGCTCCATCCGGGCTACGAGCCCCGGGCATGTTTGGTCATTTTAAGGATAACCTATGGATGCGTTCCTGGCGTTTGTCGAAGGCAGCGATCTCAGCGCCTGGATTCGCGGCGAGTCCATGCTCGCCTTTCCGACGATCATCACCCTGCATACGATCTGCATGGGCTTCCTCGCCGGTGCGAGCTCCGCGATCGACCTGCGCATCCTGGGTGCGGCGCCGGGCATTCCGCTCGCTTCGTTGCGACCATTCTATCCGCTCATGTGGCTGGCGTTCGCCATGGTGATCGGCTATCCGACCAAGCAACTCACGAACCCCGTGTTCTACATCAAGCTATCCCTGGTCGCGCTCGGCGTCTGGCTCGTCTATCGCGTCGGTCAGGAGGTTTTGCGTCCGGCAGAATCCGGCCACAAAGCCATAACGGCGCGCGCCAAGTGGCTGGCCGCGGCCTCGCTCGCCGGCTGGGTGAGCCTCATCATTGCGGGCCGGCTCCTTGAATATACGCACCGATGGGAGCTCATCGGAATCCCGGCCCTCACCTGAACCGGGGGGAATTGCGCCATGGATGAAATCGCCCCGTGGGAACAGTTTGTCTGCAGCACCGCCCTCCACCACTTCGTGTACGTCAATGAACCTTGGCTGTGGCCGACCTGCGAGATCCTGCATTATTTGGGGCTGTCCCTGCTCCTCGGCACCGTGGGCCTGTTCGATTTGCGGGTGCTCGGCCTCGCCAAGGGCATCCCGCCGTATGCCATTCACCGGCTCGTCCCGTGGGGAGTTGGCGGCTATATTTTGAATGTGCTCACCGGCATCCTGTTCTTTTCCGGTCATCCAGACCAGTATTTCTACAACGACGCAGGCCGCCTGAAGGCGCTGTTCATGGTGATCGCCGGGATCAACATCCTCCTCTTTTACGGCACCACGGCTTTCCCGGAAATGAAGAAGCTCACGCCCGGCGCGGATGCTCCGACGCCCGTCAAGGTCATCGCCGGCGTCTCGCTCGCGATGTGGGTGGGGGTGCTCATTTGCGGCCGGATGCTCACCTGGTTCCGACCGCCGTTTTTTCACTAATCGCAGGTCATGCCTTCTCGATCAGCGCACGGGCGCGCCGCACCACCGGTTCGTCCACCATGCGGCCCTCGAATTCGAATGCCCCGACGCCGGCGTCCTGCGCCCTATCGAACGCCGCAACCAGCGCCCGCGCGTGGTCGAGTTCAGCCTCAGTCGGCGAGAACGCGCGATTGAGGATCGGCACCACGGCCGGATGCACGCAGCTCGCGCCGTCGAAGCCGAAGCGCCGCGCCTCATGGGCGGATTTCTCGATCCCTTCAAGATCGTTGTAATCCGCAACTGTGCGCAAGAGGCCGAACGAACGGACGCCGGCGGCCTTCGCGGCGAGATGCACCAGCAGTTTGGGGAAGCGTAGGACCTCCGGTGTCGGCTCGGCGCCGAGCGCAGTCGCAAGGTCTTCGCCACCGGTCATCAGCGCAAACACCCGATGGCTCGCGGTCGCAATGGTCCGGGCATCAAGCACCGCGCCCGGGTCCTCGATCATCGGCACCAGCGCTATCGGGGTACGGCCGACGGACTGTTCGATCCCGTCCAGGAAATCCGCCAATGCCGCAATCGCGCCCGGGTCGCGCGCCTTCGGCACCAGCAAACCGTCCGCGCCCGCCCGGCAGGCCGCCTCGGCATCGAGCCGGACGCGGTGAGGTTCCGAATTGATCCGCACGAAGACGAGGGCCCCGCGCCGCCGCGTCATCGCGACCGCACCGCCAAGCCGTTCCCGCGCCGCGTCCTTGCGGGCCGGCGCGACCGCATCTTCGAGGTCGAGAATGAGGGCGTCGGCGCCGCGCTCGTGGGCCTTGGCGAGAAACCGCTCGGAACTCACCGGAACGTAGAGCAGCGATCGGATGCGCAAGGGCAACTCCTTAAGATTGGATCAAATTAGTACACGATATGGCCTGAAGCCGCCCCATGGTAGGGCCAGCCGTGCCTTATGATCGACGACTTCAAGGCATGTGATATGAAGGCCCATACTGGGATTCCCAATGAAGCATTTCGCCACCATCCGCGCACGCGCCGCCAAGCGAAAGGGCGGCGACGCCGAACTCAACGCCCTCCTGCCGAAGGTCAAAAGCGCCGCAGCGCTGGCCCGAATGAAGGACGACCGGGTGCTGTCGGACATGACAAAGCGGATTTTTTCGGCCGGCTTCGCATGGAGCGTCATCGAGAAAAAGTGGCCAGGCTTTGAGGCTGCGTTCCTCGGCTTCGAGCCAAAACGCCTGCTCGCGCAGCCCGACGAGTTCTGGGAGCATCTCGCAAGCGACTCTCGTATCGTCCGCAATGCCCAGAAAATCCTGGCGGTGCGCGCCAACGCCCAATTCATTTCCGACGTTGCGAAACGACATGGGAGTTTTGGCAAATTCGTCGCCGCCTGGCCTCCTGCCGATCAGGTCAGCTTGCTTGACGTTCTTGCCAAGCAGGGCGCTCGGCTCGGCGGACACACCGGCCAGTTCTTTCTGCGCTTTATTGGTAAGGACTGCTTTGTCCTGTCGATGGATGTAGTCGCTTGCCTGCGCGATGCCGGCCTTGATATTTCCGAGAGCCCGAGTTCGAAGAGGGACCTGCGAAAAATACAGGAACAGTTCAACGCGTGGGTCGAGGAGACCGGGTTGCCCTTGACCCACCTGTCGCGCATCTGCGCGATGTCGATTGGCGAGAACTATAATCCGGCTCAGCTTCACAGCCGGTCTGAGATGGCGGAAGGAGATGTTTCTTGAACGACGCAGTCTCAATCAAGGACTGGCTCGGCCGCACCCGCCGCGACGAGGACGAAATCACGCTCAGCGCCGTGCAGCGGCTTGCCGCGACCCTCGATCAGGACCCGACGACCTTCCGCCGCGGCAGTGAAATGCCGGAAAGCTGGTACGCGATCCTCTTCGGGTCTATCGCGCCGGAAAGCGCCCTAGGGCCCGACGGCCATCTTGAGACCGGAGATTTCCTGCCGCCGCTGCACGGCACGCGGCGGATGTTCGCCGGGAGACGAACCAAATTCATCAAGCCCCTGAAGATCGGCGAGATGGTGTCGCGCGTCTCGACGGTGACGCGTGCAGAACCCAAGAGCGGACGCACCGGGCCGTTCACGCTCGTGACCGTCATGCACGAAATCAGCGGGCCATCCGGCCTCGCCCTCACCGAGGAGCAGGACATCGTCTACCGCGCCGCGGTCGAAGCCGGAACGGTTGCGGCGCAGAAGGCGGCCGCGCTCGCGACCGACAAGCCGGCGTGGTCAACGCCGATCGAACTCGACCCGGTGCTGGTGTTTCGCTATTCGGCACTCACCTTCAACGCGCATCGCATCCACTACGACCTGCCCTATGCGCGCGACGTCGAGGGTTATCCGGCGCTGGTGATGAACGGCGGTCTCACGGCCCTGCTGCTCATCGAGACCGCCCGTCCCCACCTGCCGCGCCCGATCGCCGCCTATGCGGCCAGAGCCATCAGCCCGCTGTTTGTCGGCCAGCGGGTCGCCTTCAATGGACGGCTCGCGGGCGATGCCGCGGCGCTATGGGCGTCAGGGCCTGACGGCGGGCTCGCCTATCGGGTCGATGTCACGCTCGCCGGCGCCACCCTACGCTCGCCCGCAGGGGGAGGAGAGTAGGGTGGGGGCGCTCGCCGGCATCCGTGTCGTCGACCTTACCTCAGTGGTGGTCGGGCCTACCGCAACGCTCTACCTTGCGGATTGCGGCGCCGATGTCATCAAGGTGGAAGCACCCGGCGGCGACCTGCTGCGCACCCTTGGCGGCCAATCAAAGAGCGGCGAGCTTTCCGGCAAGTTCATGCATTTCAACCGCAACAAGCGGTCGCTCGTGCTCGACCTCAAGCAGGAGCGTGCGCGCGCAGCGCTGCATCGGCTGCTTGCGACCGCCGATGTTTTCATCGCGAATGTGAGGCCGGCCGCGCTGGAGCGGCTAGGGCTCGGCGCCGAAACACTGCGGGAGCGCTACAATCGGCTCGTCGTGTGCAACTTGACGGGCTTCGGCCGCGGCGGGCGCTACCGCGACCGGCCCGCTTACGACACCATCATCCAGGGCCTCGCCGGCGTTGCCGACTGCAATCGCCGCGCCGCCGGCGAGCCGCGTTATGTGCCGATGGTGTTCGCGGACCACGTGGTTGGACTCATCGCGACCCAATGCATCATGGCGGCGCTCTTTCAACGCGAGCGCACGGGCGAGGGCCAGGCGATCGAGGTGCCGATGTTCGAGAACATGGCGGCCTTTGTACTCGCCGAACACATGGGCGACCTCACCTTCGTGCCGCCGCGCGGCCAGAGCGGCGACTTGCGGCTGCTCGACCCCATGGGCAAGCCCGTCCCCACCCGCGACGGCTATATCTGCGTCTCCGCCAACACCGACGCCCAGGCCTTCGCGCTGTTCGACGCCATCGGCCGCCCGGAATTGAAAAGCGATCCGCGCTTCTCCTCCGTCCAGGCGCGTTTAGCCAACGTGCGCGCCTATTTCGACGTGCGCGCGATAAGCTTCCGCACCCGGACCACGGCCGAATGGCTCGAAATTCTCAGCCTAGCCGACATCCCGGCCGGTCGCATGCATACGCTCGAAAGCCTGGTCGCAGACGAGCACCTCGCCGATGCGGGATTTTTCCACGAGGTTGACCATCCGGCCGAAGGCAAGATCGTCGACATGCAATTTCCCAACCGGTTTTCCGCCGGTGGCTGCGATGACTACCGTCCGCCCCCACTCCTTGGCGGCGACAGCGTCGCGATCCTGCGCGAGATCGGGTATGGCACCGACGATATCGACGAAATGCTAAAGTCGAAGGCGACGATTGACGGGCGCCGGACGTAAGAGCGCAGCCGCATAGGCGCTAGGTTAAGCCGCGTGGACTCCCTCCCCCCTTGTGGGGGAGGGTCGGGTGGGGGGTCGTGCCGTGGGGCAAAGCAGTGCAAACTGGCTCGACCCCCCACCCCCGACCCCTCCCCACAAGGGGGAGGGGAGGAGGTCGCGGCATCGTCGAAGCCTTTACCCAGCGCCTATGAGGGTGCCCTCCTCGTGCACAGCTACGCCCAGGGGCGCGCTGCCTTCGCGCTTTCCTCGAAGCTCGCGATCTTGTCTTGCTTCGCCAGGGTGAGCCCGATGTCATCGAGACCGTTCAGCAGGCAGTGCTTGCGGTGCGGATCGATTTCGAACCGGATCACGCCACCGTCGGGACCGCGTATCTCCTGCTTTTCAAGGTCGATGGTGAGGCGCGCATTGGCGCCGCGGTCCGCATCATCGAACAGCTTTTCCAAATCCTCACGCGTGACCTTGATGGGGAGGACGCCGTTCTTGAAACAATTGTTGTAGAAGATATCGCCGAACGAGGTCGAAATGACGCAGGTGATGCCGAAATCCTTGAGCGCCCAAGGCGCATGCTCACGGGACGAACCGCAACCGAAATTATCGCCGGCGACCAGAATCTTGGCGCCGCGATAGGCCGGCTTGTTGAGCACGAAGTCCGGGTTGTCGCTGCCATCGTCGCGGTAGCGCTTCTCCGAGAACAGGCCCTTGCCGAGGCCGGTTCGCTTGATGGTCTTGAGGTACTGCTTGGGGATGATGGCGTCGGTGTCGACATTGATCGACCGCAGGGGCGCCGCGACGCCCTCCAGAACCGTGAACTTTTCCATACCTCATCTCCCAATGCCGCTTGACCGTGCGGCACGCCACCGGACGACGTCGCGAACGGTGAGCAGCTAATCATCGGTTCAGCCCTGAAAGGGGCCGAAAACCGCTGGTCTCGGCAGCCGTGGTGATGAACGCAGAATTCAGATCGGTCAAGGCCGCCAGCGGCCCCCTTAGCGGCTACTCGCCTGCGCTTGTCCGAGCAGTTGCGTCATGCCGCCGCGCCCTGAAGACCGGCGCTGGCCGCGTGGGCGCCGTTGATGGCCTCGACCGAGCGCTCGATCGCAGACCACAGCCCGGCGATCTCGATCCTGCAGGCCGGGTCGCCATTAAACTCGCCCGCACTCGCGCCGGCGGCAAGCGAGCCCAAGAAGGCCGTCCGCTGGCTGATCTGGCCCGACCAAATCGGAATGGACAAGCGATCAAATTCCGCACGGGTCAGCGCCACCGCGGGCGCGTCCTTCTGCTCGCGTTTGACGGGAGCCGCATTGATCACCACCGCGTACGGCTTGTTGCGCTCGCGCGCGGTCTTGACCGTATCCAGTACGGCCGCAATGTCGAAAAATCCCGGGCGCACCGGAATAACCACCATCGTGGCGACGCGGATCGCCTCCTGCACCACCACCCATGTTGTCGGCGCCGTGTCGATGAAGACCCACTCGGCGCCGTCGATCTGCGCCGAGGCCACGAGACGATCGATCCCTTGCGCAGCGTTGCGCAGCGGCAACCCGCCATTGGGGCGCATCGCGTGCCAAAGCGTCAGAGAACCCTGCGGGTCGGCATCGATGAGTACGCAGCGGCGACCCGAGATATGGGCGAAGGCCGAGACATGCGCAGTCAGAGTGCTCTTGCCCACTCCGCCCTTGCGTGAAGCGAAAGTGATCACATTCATCTGCCCATTCCCCGCTGGGTTTGCGCAAGCTTATGTTCGCTGTGGTTAACGAAGTGTGAAAGGCGGGATCACCTCGCCGAACATCGCCTGCTGTACGGGCGCCCGTTTTGCGGCGAAGGCACCGGCTGCGACCAGGGCCAATCTCAAACCGTCCGTCGGGACGGGGCGACCAAGGCTCGCCCCTACCTGGTAGCCCGGATGGAGCGCAGCGTAATCCGGGATAAGCTGACGCCGGATTACGCTGCGCTCCATCCGGGCTACGGGTCATCTCTTCCGCTCAGCGGGTCGCGTCCGCGAGCTGATAGACGCCGCGCTCGAAGGCGTCGTAGAGGGCAAGCGCCTTGCGGTCGGCAAACGGGAGGAATTGCATCAGAATCACGCCCGTAATGCCGCGCGTCGGGTCGAGCCAATAGTATGTATTGTTGATTCCACCCCAGCTCAGGCTGCCAGCGGATCGTTTGCCGGGGACCGCGTCGGCGGTGATCAGGAATCCGAGCCCCCACTTGTCGCGCCCGTCGGCAATGAACGAGAAATCGTCGCTACGCTCCGGCAGCGCGGTCTTTTGCGCCGGGACGCCGACCGCCCCAATGTGGTTTTGCCCCATGAGGGCGACCGTGCCGGCCGACAGGATGCGGGCGCCGTCGAGCTCGCCGCCGTTGAGCAGGGCGCGGGTGAAGCGGAGATAATCGTAGGCGGTGGACGACAAACCGCCGCCGCCGATGGGCGTAAAGCCCGATGTCGGAGGCTGGACGGATTCCTTCACGATCGAACCGTCGGCTATCCGACGGTTGACGGTCACCAGGCGCGCCTCCTTGTCCTTCGGCACGAAGTAGAACGTGTCGGCCATGCCGAGCGGCGTAAAGATGTGCTGGCGGAAGTAGTCCTCGAGCGACTGGCCGGACACCTTCTCGACCAGCCGGCCCACCCAATCCGTGCTGGTGCTGTAGAGCCAATGCTCGCCAGACTCGAACACCAGCGGGCCGACCGGATATTCCTCCCCGGCCCGCGGCTTGAAGTCCCGCACGGTGGGGTTGGTGAAGGCGTATCCGAGCCCCGACGTATGCGTCAGGAGATGCCGGACGGTCACCGCCTTGGTCGCCGGTCGCACCCGATAGGCGCCAGTGGCGCCGTCAAAGGAGTCGAAGACCGCGAGCTTGGCGAATTCAGGCAGATATTTTTCGACCGGGTCTTCGATCGCGAAACGGCCCTGTTCGACCAGCTGCATGGCGGCGGTCGAGGTGACGGCTTTCGTCATCGACGCGATCCGGAACAGCGCATCGAGCTTGAGAGGACGCGCCTCAGCAATATCGGCAACCCCGAAGGCGCCCTGGTAGATGATGCCCTTGCGATCGGCTGCCATGACCACTACGCCGGCGACCTCCTTGCGGGCGACCGCGCCGCGCATCGCCTCGTCGATGGCCGAAGATGACCGGGGCTGTTGGGCATTGGCCGCGAACGGCAAAGCCGCCACACCGCCAACGAGCGTGATGAACTCGCGCCGCTTCATTGGATCGTCCTCCCCTCTGGCGCCGCGAGCGCAATCTCGCGGACTTAAGCGGTCAAGATATCATGGCGACACACCGCGCTCCACGACGCTGACACATCGCGCGCCGAAAAAAACTTGCATGGCCTCGTTGCCCACTCGCGACGCCCAATTTTATTGGGATCAAGCCCACGTCGGATTTTCGACTTGGTGCACTCCCCGCATGCAGAACAATCCATAGTCCGTTGAGCGAGGCGCACGCGCGCGCCATCTGCGGCGTCGGCGCTGTGCCAGAAGGTTGTATTTGGTCGAATTTCTGGCGCAATGGGGCGACACAAAAATGGCGGCATCGCGTGTTTTTTATCGTCCTGCAGCGGATATGCGCTTTCGCGGGTATGCCAGGGCGCGGCGGCACGATGAAGCGTGACAAAGGGCGCAATACGGCGAGCATCGGCGGATGGCGGCAATGACTTTGTTCGGTGCCTCGCGCTTTACCGACCGCCATATTGGCAGCCATCGCAATCTGTGGAACCGCCGGCACCTTCTGGTGGGCCATCGAAATTCGTGCCGATTTGAAATCCGGGGCAGGCAATCGTTCGGCCGACCGCGCTTTGCCGTCGAAGCCCGCGGCCCGCGCTTTGCATCCGAAGGATGAGCGATCGAACAAATTCGAACTGATGGGGAGGAGCGAACGACCGCAGCCTGGTCCCCCTCCTCGGAGCGAGGACCGCGATCAGTTTGCCGAGCGAACAGCGCCACCTCTGGTGTCCGTGAACTATACGAACCCGGGCTCGCAGAATGGGGGCGCCGACATGCCCCTTCCGATTCCGCCGGCACGGTCCGAACGGGAGCCCTCGCAGGCGAAAACTCCCGAACCCCCAGCAGTTGCATTGCCGCTACCCACGGAAAATCCCAAGCGCCAGACGCGCGAGCCAAGACCTGACCCAGGACCCGAGCCGGCGGCTGTCGCCGCGCCCCGTTCGCCTAAGCTGCCTTCCCGGTCATACTACTTGGAAAAAGTCGTCGAGCAGGGCGATGCGGGCGAAGTGAAGTTCAGGTACCGGCGTCAATCCTGCGAGCCGCCGAACATGCCTGACGTGTGTTTCATGCCGCAAGCAAATCGTCGCGGCATCGTCGTAGAACGGCGATAGTCAGGATATCAGGCGCTTCGGCGAGCGATCCAACCGCCGACCGTCAACTGCTTTCGGCGTTGCACAATGCTATCGGGACATTATATTTTGTACGTCACGCCGAACCGGGGCGAAGGGCCGGTCACGGCGAGAACATGGAGCATTTTTCGCTAGGTTGAACACCCACGGTGCGGGGCTGTCGCGCGACGTGAGTAAACACTGACCGCGGATACGATAGCCCGATCAAGCCGGAAAATGCGCTGGCAGGATTCGCCCCAAAAGAAAATGCTCTACCGTCCGAGATCGAGCCTGGCCAGCCCGGCCTGATTTCGGAGAGTAGATTTTCGTCTCACAACCTTGAGCTGATCGGATGCAACTGCGGAACGTCGCCATTATCGCCCATGTCGACCATGGCAAGACCACCCTGGTCGACCGACTGCTGCAACAGTCGGGTACATTTCGTGAAAATCAACGGGTCGCCGAACGCGCCATGGACTCAAATGACCTGGAGCGCGAGCGAGGCATCACGATTCTCGCCAAAGCAACCTCGATCGTTTGGAAGAACACCCGGATCAACATTGTCGACACTCCCGGACATGCGGATTTCGGCGGCGAGGTCGAACGCATCCTCAACATGGTCGACGGAGCGATCGTGCTGGTCGATGCCGCCGAAGGACCTCTCCCGCAGACCAAGTTCGTGGTGTCCAAGGCCCTCAAGGTCGGGCTTCGACCGATCGTGGCCATCAACAAGGTCGACCGCCATGACGCGCGCCCGACCGTGGTATCAGGGGAGGTGTTCGACCTGTTCGCAGCGCTCGACGCCACCGAGGAGCAGCTGGATTTTCCCGTGCTCTATGGTTCCGCCAAGGAAGGCTGGATGGCGGCGCATGTCGACGGCCCCAAAGACTCGATGGCGCCGCTGTTCGATCTTATCCTCTCCCACGTGGCGCCGCCGCACGTGGAGGACGGCCCGTTCCGCATGCTTGGAACCATCCTTGAGGCCAATCCATATCTCGGCCGCGTCGTCACCGGGCGCATCACCGCCGGCTCCGTCAAGCCTAACCAGACAATCAAGGTCATCGACCGCAACGGCGCGTTCATCGAGCAAGGCCGGGTGTCGAAGGTGCTGTCGTTTCGCGGATTGGAGCGCCGGGGCATTGAAGAGGGCAATGCGGGCGACATCGTTTCTATCGCCGGGCTGCCGGAAGCGAACGTCGCACACACGTTGTGCGCCCTTGAGGTGACTGAGCCGTTGCCGGCCCAGCCAATTGATCCACCCACTCTGTCGATGATGTTTCGGGTTAACGATTCGCCGCTCGCCGGCACCGAGGGCGACAAGGTGACGGGGCGCATGATCCGGGATCGCCTGTTGCGCGAGGCCGAGGGCAACGTCGCCTTGCGGGTCACCGAATCCGACGAAAAGGACGCCATGGAGGTCGCGGGCCGCGGCGAACTGCAGCTTGGGATTCTCATCGAGACCATGCGGCGCGAAGGTTATGAGCTGAGCGTGTCGCGCCCCAAGGTGCTGATCCGGTTCGATCCCGACACCGGCGAAATGACCGAGCCCATCGAGGAGGTCGTGATTGATCTCGACGAGGAGCATGCGGGCGTGGTGGTGCAGAAGATGTCCGAACGCAAGGCCGAGCTCATCGAGATGCGGCCCTCGGGCGGCGGCAGGCTGCGGCTCGTGTTCTACGCGCCGACGCGCGGCTTGATCGGATATCAGGGCGAGCTTTTGACCGATACGCGCGGCACCGCCGTTCTCAACCGGCTGTTCCATGACTATGCGCCTTACAAAGGCGCGGTCCAGGGACGCCGTAACGGCGTGCTGATTTCGACCGATGCGGGCGAAGCGGTCGCCTACGCGCTGTGGAACCTGGAGGACCGCGGCCCGATGATGATCGAACCGGGCTGGAAGGTCTATCGCGGCATGATCGTGGGCGAACATACCCGCGGCAACGATCTCGAAGTCAACGTGCTGAAAGGAAAGAAGCTCACCAACATCCGTACCACCGCGAAGGACGAAGCGGTGCGCTTGACTCCGCCGATCCGGATGACGCTTGAGAAGGCGCTCGCCTACATCCAGGACGACGAATTGGTCGAGGTAACGCCAAGATCGATCCGCCTGCGTAAACGATTGCTCGATCCCCATGAGCGCAAGCGCGACGAACGGCGCAAGGAAGCCGAAGAGGTGTGAGCATTCTTTGAAGCGTTATTTCGGGGCGCCGCCACCGGGTTTCCGGATCGTGTAGGGGCGACCCGGGTGTTTCTGCTCCCTCTCCCCGCTTGCGGGGTGAGGGGGCCTCTCCACAAGGGCGGACTCGCTGAGAGTGAAGGTGCCCTTCCACGAAGCTCAGACTCGTGGAGACGCCCCCTCACCCGGAATTTGCGTGAAGAGCGCGCAAATTCCGACCTCTCCATAGCCGGTCCAACCTTTGGCCGGCCCGATGACAGGCTCCGACGGGCGTAAACGCCCTGACGGCAAGCGGGGAGAGGTAAAGCCGCCCAGTCTCCGACCTCGCGCGGTGGGCGTTTCTTTCGCATCCGCAATGCAGGTGTTGCGAATCAGTCACGTTCGGCGCGCGCATTGCTCCGAGCCTATGGCGGGTGTTGCTTTTGGCGAACTTCCCACGATAATCGTGCTGTTAAGCGCATATTAAACGTTAGGACTTGAACGGGGGCGGCCACTTCGGCCCTATTCCAGCATGCATACCGTCGCCATCGAAATCCGCCGCGCCAGACCGTCCGATGCCGAGCCGCTTGCCGCGACGCACGACTTGGCTTGGCGTACCGCGTACCAGGGCATCATCCCGGGCCCGGAGCTGGACAAGCTGATCAATCGGCGTGGCGCGGAGTGGTGGGAAGGTGCGATCCGCAAGGGCAGCCGGATTTCTATTCTGGCGTTCGGTGACACAATTGCGGGCTATGCCAATTACGGCCGAAACCGGGCGCGAAGCTTGGCCTATGACGGGGAAATCTATGAGCTCTACTTGCGACCGGAGTTCCAAGGGCTTGGCTTTGGGCGCCGCTTGTTTGCGGCGGCAAGACGCGATCTGACGCAGAGCGGAATCAAGAGCATGGTGGTTTGGGCATTGTCGGATAATGCCCCGGCTGTTGCTTTCTATCGCGCCCTGGGAGGCCGCCCCGTCGCGCGGTCATGCGAGAAATTCGGCGACAAGACGCTCGACAAAATTGCGTATGCGTGGTCGGCGTAGGGTGGGCGAAAATCGCCTCTTGTAGCCCGGATGGAGCGAAGCGTAATCCGGGAGCGGCTGCGCCGCCGTGCGGGGTCGCCTCATCATCGTCCACAAGGCCAAGCTGAACCCCGGATTACGCTTCGCTCCATCCGGGCTACGCGAACAACGCGGTCATAATTCCGGCGGCGGAAGTCCCGCAGACAGGCACGCGGCCTTTACGGTGTTGGCGAGCAGGCACGCGATCGTCATGGGGCCTACCCCGCCCGGCACCGGCGTGATGGCGCCCGCGACTTCAGACACTTCCGCGAAAGCCACATCACCAACGATGCGGTACCGGCCGCCTTCGCCCGCGACTCGGTTGATCCCCACGTCGATCACCGTCGCGCCGGGCTTGATCCAGTCGCGCCGCACCAATCCTGGGCGACCGGTTGCTGCGACCACGAGGTCCGCGCGCCGGCAGACCGTCGGCACATCCCGGGTCTTCGAATGCGCCACCGTCACGGTCGCGCTTTGGGAGATGAGAAGTTGCGCCAGCGGCTTACCGACGATGTTGGAGCGGCCCACAATGACAGCCTCAAGGCCTTCGAGCGAAGGATGAACGATCTTGGCGAGCTTGACGCATCCGAGCGGCGTGCACGGCACCAGTGACGGCAGCCCCAATGCCAACCGACCTGCATTCGTCGGGTGAAAACCGTCGATATCCTTGTTCGGATCGACCGCCTCGATGACTTTGTTGGGATCGATCTGCGGCGGCAGCGGCAATTGGACAAGGATGCCATGGATGGACGGATCGCCATTGAGCTTGGCGATCAAGGCTAGCAATTCGGCCTCGCTGATGTTGCCGGGCAGCCGATGATCGAACGACTGCATGCCGCTCTGCACCGACATTTTCTTCTTGCTGGCCACATAGGCTTCACTCGCCGGGTTGTCGCCCACCAGCACTACCGCCAGCCCGGGGCTCAGACCATGGGCAACCGCGAGGCGCTTGACCTCTGCGGCGACTTTGGCGCGCAGCTCGGCCGCCGCGGCCTTTCCATCGATCAGCATCGCGGTCATCGTGCTGCGACTTCCCGGATTTGCTCCAACGCCGCCACGACGGCAGCAACATCGCCTTTGATCAGCATTCGCTTGACGCGCGAAGCCGTGCCGCCAATCAGCGTAATGTTGCTTGGCGCAATGCGGAGCGTTTGGGCCAGCAGGCGCGTGAGCGCGCCGTTCGCGTCGCCGTCGCTTGGCGGCGCACTGACGCGCGCCTTCAACACCGTGCGGCCGTCGGACAGATACGCGATGCCGTCGATTGAATCACGACCGGCCTTGGGGGTGAGACGCACCGTAACGATTAGCCCATCAGCACTGAGGACCCAGGGCCTGTCGGCCGCATCCATCGCTAATAGAAAGCCTTGGCCAAATTCGTCAGCACGACCCACTGGATAAAATAAATAATCAGAATGAGCACAATGAAGGAGATGTCGATGCCGCCAAAATTGGGCAGCCGCTCGCGTATCGGCCGCAACACCGGCTCGGTGACCCGATAAAGAAAGTCGGCGATCATGGCCACTGCCGGATTGCGGGTATTGACGACGTTGAAGACCACGAGCCAGCTCAGGATCGCGGCCGCAAATAATATAAAAATGTAGAGGTCAAGCAGGAAGTTGATGAACCGAATCAGTTCGAGCATTGCTCGGATTCCATTCTGGTTGGTCTCGTTGGGCGGGCGCCTAACATCTACCGATCCGCCGCAGGGCCGGCAAGAGGCTTCCGCCTGGTAGCCCGGATCGAGCCATCGGGCCGGCCGAAGGCCGGACCCGGTGGCTCCATCCGGGCTACGGTCCAGGAACCGCCACGACTTTTGCCCCATTCACCTGTTCCGGAGGCAATTGTGCTGTCCTGGCGGCGGAAATCCGGCGGGGGCTTGGAGGTCAGATGCTTGATGGAGTTCTCAAGGCGCTCGGCCAGATGTTCTCGCGGCCGTTCCGCACGGTCCTGCTGAAGTCCGTGGGGTTGGCGATCGCGCTTCTTGCTCTCGTGGCCGTCGGGCTGTTCCGCCTGCTGGAATGGCTGTCGGGTGCCGGAACGGAATGGCTCGAGGCGATGTTCGGGCTGGCCGTGCACGGTCCGCTTGCTGTGCTGGGCTGGATCGTCGCCATTGCGCTGGGATTGGGGCTCTTCACCGGAGCCGTGCTGCTGATGGACGAAATCGCCGAACTGGTGGAGCAAAGCCACTATCCGGTCGATCCGCCCGGGGTGGCGATGCCGCTGTGGCTCGCCGCCGTCGAGGGCGTAAAGACGGCGTTGCTGGCGATTGCGATCTATCTTTGCGTCTTGCCGTTTTTCCTGCTTGCCGGGGCCGGGGCGGTAGTGTTTTTTATCGCCACGGCGTGGCTGCTCGGTCGCGAGTACTTCCAGCTTGCGGCCATGCGTTTCCGGCCCGTGGCGGAGGCCCAAGCCCTGCGCCGCAGGCATCAGGCCACGGTTTTCACGGCCGGTTTGTTCATCGCGGCGTTCGTTTCGATCCCGATCCTCAATCTGGCAACCCCGCTGTTTGGTATTGCCCTCATGGTGCACATGCACAAGAGGCTGACCGGCCGCCAGAGCCCGTAAGCAGCGGCCGTAGGGTGGGCAACGCGCCCGTTCGGCCAAGCCTTTCACCCCGAGGGCGCGTTGCCCACGCGGTCCGGCCTCGTCGCGCGACAGCGTGAGCAAAATCGCGCGACGCGAGCCGCATCAATTCTTCCAGTGCAGGCGATTTTGCCCACGCTACCTCTCTCCCATAAACGTCGTTTTTTCGGGCCAGCGGCATAGGTCGTTGATCGGACATTTCTCGCACAGTGGACGCTGCGCCTTGCAGATGTAGCGCCCATGCAGGATCAGCCAGTGATGGGCGTGGCGTCGATACGCCTGCGGCACCCGTTTCTCGAGCTTCGCCTCCACCTCAAGCGGATTCTTGCCGGGCGCGAGCCCGGTGCGATTGCCGACGCGAAAAATGTGGGTATCGACCGCAATCGTCTCGGCGCCGAACGCGACGTTGAGCACCACGTTCGCGGTTTTGCGGCCGACACCGGGCAGCGCTTCAAGCGCCTCGCGCACCGCCGGCACCATGCCGCCGTGTTCCGCCACGAGCTTCTTGGACAGCGCAATCACGTTTTTGGCCTTGGTGCGGAACAATCCGATGGCCCTGATCAGGTCGCGCACCTTGTCCTCGCCAAGCGCCACCATCTTTTCCGGCGTATCGGCAAGAGCGAAGAGCGGGGGCGTCGCCTTGTTCACTCCCGCATCGGTTGCCTGAGCGGAAAGCACCACGGCGATCAGGAGCGTAAAGGGGTTGATATAATGGAGTTCGCCGCGCGGCTCCGGATTAGCGGCGCAGAACCGGCGAAACGCCTCCTCGATCTCGGCGTTGGTCCAGGGCTTTGGTTTGGAGGTCCCCTTGGATTTCGGCCGGACCCCCGCCTTACCCTTCCTGGAAAGCGGGGGAGGGTCGGGTGGCGGTGGTGCACGCCCCGAATCTCGCCTCGGCTTGGCCCTGGGGCTCGCTTTGCCGGGCTGCATTTTTGAGGTGGTGGGATTAGCATTTCGCCGCATATTACCCCTATAGTGAACTTTCATGACGTCCCGCAACGGCCCCACGGCAGAATTCTCCGCCCCCGAACCGGCGCTTTTCTCAGCCGTCGTGACTCCGCATCGTTCGCTGAGCCACGCCGGGTTCCTGATCGTCATGGCGGCCGTGAGCGGCATCAGTTTCGTGGCCGGGACCGCGTTTCTGTTGCTCGGAGCATGGCCGGTGTTTGGCTTTTTCGGGCTCGACGTCCTGCTGGTCTATTGGGCATTTCGCGCTAACTATCGCGCTGCAGCGGCCTTCGAGGAAGTCACCGTTACTGCTTGCGAGTTACGGGTAAGACAGGTCAGCCATCGCGGCAAGGCATCCGAGTGGTCGTTCAATCCGTTATGGGTGCGGCTTGAGCGCGAGGGCAATGAAGAATTCGGCCTCGAACGTCTATTTCTGGTTTCGCGCGGGCGGCGGCTGCCGATCGCGAGCCTGCTCGGGCCAAAGGAGAAGGAAAGCTTCGCGGCCGCCCTTGGGGCGGCAATCGGGGAGGCTAAGCGGGGTCCGACCAGAACGGTGTTGGAGTAGAGCGGCTCAAGCCCTGCGTCGCCGCGACTACGCCCAGAAATCGGGTGGTGGCGGAGCGGGCCATTCGCTACATCGCTCCCATGAGCATGTCATACGCACCCACGATGTCACCCAAGTCTTCAACTGTAGCGCCCGCAGCCCGTGACGGCGAAGACGACTACGCGGTGGTTCGCCGCGCCGTCGCCTTCATCTCGGAGCATTGGCGCTCCCAGCCCGACGTCGAGGCGATCGCCCACGCCTGCGGCGTCACGCCCGACGAATTGCACCATCTGTTCCGCCGCTGGGCCGGACTGACGCCCAAGGAATTCGTGGCGGCGATTACGCTCGATCACGCCCGCAAGCTGCTGCGTGAGCGGGCGAGCGTCCTTGATGCCGCCTATGCGGTCGGTCTCTCCGGCCCCGGACGCCTGCACGATCTCTTCGTCACCCATGAGGCCATGTCGCCCGGGGAATGGAAGGCGGGCGGCGCGGGCCTGACGCTTGCCTACGGCTTTCATCCCTCTCCGTTCGGGGAGGCGCTGCTGGTGGCGACGGAGCGCGGGCTTGCGGGCCTCGCCTTCGCGGACCCGGATGAGAAAGCCCGCGCGCTCGACGATATGCGGCAACGCTGGCCGCGCGCGCAATTCCGCGAAGACACCGCGCGTGCTGCGGGCCTTGCGCGACGTATCTTCGATCCCAAGCTGTGGAAACAAGACCGGCCCCTGCGCGTCGTGATGATCGGCACCGATTTCGAAGTGCGAGTATGGGAGACCCTGCTGAAAATTCCCATGGGCCGCGTCACCACATATTCGGATATCGCCACGAAAATTCACACCCCCAAGGGAGCTCGCGCCGTCGGCGCCGCAGTCGGCAAGAACCCGATCGCCTTCGTGGTGCCGTGCCATCGCGTCATCGGAAAGGGCGGCGACCTGACGGGGTATCACTGGGGGCTGACCCGCAAACGCGCCATGCTCGGATGGGAGGCCGGCAGAGTTGGGACAGTATGAACTTCATGCTGCCAGATCGATCGTGTTCTCTGTCATGGCCCCCCATTGAGGTTGTGCTTCAGAGCGGATTGAATGGCATTTGAATCACGGAAGGCGTCGTCGCCGGGCTTGTCCCGGCGACCTCGCATTTGAAGACACAGAGGAAGAACAAGCGAGGCGGCCCGGGCAGCCGGCGACGACGGCGCATTGCCATACGGCGCCATCAAAGGGGCTGCCGGGGCACGCAGGGCGCGATGCCTTTCCGTCGCGGAGAGCGCAGCACGATTGACGAGAATGCCGCAACCGCACAGAGGTAAAATCGATTATCCATCGGAACTCCTCGGTCAGGGCGGAATTTTTTGCAAAGGCCGCTTGACCAGATAGTCAGAGGATCGGAATGCAGAAATATCGCCCGGTGATGCTCGTGATCATGGACGGCTGGGGCTTCAGAGAGGATCCGGCCGACAATGCCGTCCGTCAGGCCCATACGCCGGCCTTCGATCGCCTGTGGGCCACCTGTCCGCACGCCCTCCTGCGAACGTCGGGCAAAGACGTCGGCCTGCCGCCCGGGCAGATGGGCAACTCTGAGGTCGGGCACCTAAACATTGGAGCGGGCCGTGTTGTGATGCAGGATCTGCCGCGCATCGGTGACGCCATTGCGAGCGGCGACATCGCCCGCGCGCCGGCGCTCGTCAACTTGATCGAGCAGCTGCGGCTCACCGGCGGCACATGCCACCTCATAGGCCTGATTTCACCGGGCGGCGTCCATTCGCATCAAGATCACGCGGTGGCACTCGCCAAAATTCTCGCCAAAGCCAACATACCGACGGTCATCCACGCCTTTACGGACGGTCGTGACACGCCGCCACGAATGGCGGAAACGTATATGGCGCAGCTGCATGAAAAGCTGCCGCCGCAGGTTCCGGTCGCAACGGTTTGCGGCCGTTACTACGCCATGGACCGCGATAATCGGTGGAATCGGGTCGCGAATGCCTACAACGCAGTCGTAGAAGCCGAGGGATCACATTTCCCTGACGCCCGGTCAGCGATTGCGGATGCGCATTCACGCGATATCAGCGACGAGTTCATCCCTGCGGCAGTCATCGGCGGCTACGGCGGCATGCGCGACGGGGACGGCGTGCTTTGCTTCAACTTCCGTGCCGACCGCGTGCGCGAAATCCTCGCGGCCCTTCTCGAGCCTGCGTTTTCCGCTTTTCCGCGTCAACGTACGGTCCGCCTTTCGATTGCAGTGGGCATGACGCCATACAGCAAAGAGCTGGACCGGCTCATGCAGCCGATCTTTCCGCCGCAAAACTTATCCA